>ORJL010009033.1_pt1 | contig 11517 bp, 13 predicted proteins | sample 1779941 | NCBI WGS metagenome assembly ORJL01 (sample SAMEA104232317, study PRJEB22302) | groundwater metagenome | biome: forest; feature: aquifer; material: groundwater | place: USA | collected 2011-08-07 | depth 5.8 m | reverse complement strand
GCTTGTTGTTAAAACAACAGTTGTGCCTAAAATATTTGTTCCTTCCTTCCATTCATAAGCTGCAATATTTCCATCAGGATCATAAGACAAAGAGCCATTTAATGTGGCATTTTCTGCACTGCTTCCGTCTGCGTCAGTCAGATTTTGATCCTGGCTTGCATTAGGAACAGGCGGCTGATTTTGCACTTGCTCTGGGTCTCCAAAGACAATAACATCATCAATATACCATCCTTCAAAATCATTTAAAATGCCATCAATTGTATCGAAGAAAAATCTTACTTGCACATTTGAATTGCCAGCATATTGTGACATATCCAAACTATAGTTATGCCACACCAGCATTTCATCGCCTGATAGTTGGGCTGCATTATTAAAAATTCCATCTACTCCTATTTGGATGAATCTTTTATCCCAACTGGTACCTTGTTCTTCTGTCTGATACAGATACTTGAATTTAAGTATAGCGCTTGTTTGATTTGAAAGATTTATAGATGGCGATGTTAGGTTTCCAGAATTGTTTCCTACATTATAATTATAGTTTGGCGAGCCTGTATTATATGCCCAGCTTTTTATTGGGCTGTACGCTCTGTTAGTTTCCTGATGCCACAAGCTAATTGAAGACCATCCATTAATTCCAGATTCCATATCATCTTTAAATATAACTTTTTTAGGTTTTGTAATGCCAGAAATTACATTAGACAGCGCTGAAGGATTGCCAACATTATCCAGCACTTTCATAGCCAAGTAGTAAGTTGTGTTATCTTCCAGTCCTTTTACTGTAAAATTCTCTGCAGAGCCAGATGGTTTTGGCTTAAGGTTATTTTTTGCTTGAGTTGAATTACCCCAATTTGCGTCATTGATTGGAGAAGTTGAATACCTGATATCATAAAATTTGGCTGAGCCTGCACTTCCATCATCACCAGTTGCTGTCCACATTAGAGTTATGGAACCTACAGTTGAATTGGTGGCATTTAAGTTTGTGACTGCTAACGGCGGATTATTGTCGATTTCCAAATTATTAAATGCATTTAGCCTTCCGCCTGTAACAGTAATCCCATTCATTGATGCAATTAAATCTACATTTCCCAGCAATCGCGCTTTTATTCCATCACTTGTAAGATTTGGAAACCTTGCTTTAATTAATCCAGCTGCGCCTGATACATGCGGAGTTGCCATTGAAGTTCCACTCAAGCTTTTGTATCCAGAAGGATTGCAATTTAAGCAAGAGCCATTCGGAACAGTTGAATAAGTGTTGACACCAGGCGCTCCTAAGTCAACTGTTTCAGCACCAAAACTTGAAAACCCTGCTTTTGCATCATTATGGTCTGTGGCTGCAACTGCAACAACATTTGGAACATCATAATTTGAAGGATAATTTGGGTTTGCGTCATTATTGTTATTAGTATTTCCAGCAGCTGCAACAAATAATATGCCTGCGTCATTTGCAGCTTGAATAGCATCTTTCAAAGCCTGTGAAAATCCACCGCCTCCCCAGCTGTTGCTTGTTATATGTGCGCCGTTTTGAGTTGCATAGTTGACTGCTTCAATAGCATCAGCAATTGTTCCAGAGCCGCCTGAACCTAAAAATTTGAGCGCCATCAACTTTACATTCCAGTTTACTCCAGCAACGCCTTTATTATTGTTGCCTACTCCACCAATAGTTCCGGATACATGAGTTCCATGACCATTGTCATCAAAAGGATTGTTGTCATTATTTACAAAATCCCATCCTCTTATGTCGTCAATATATCCATTAGCATCATCATCTATGCCATTGCCAGGAATCTCATCTGCGTTAATCCACATATTTTCAGCAAGGTCTGTATGATTATAATCAATGCCCGTATCAATAACGCCAATTGTCACATTGCTGCTGTTTGTTACAACATCCCAAGCTTCAGGGGCATCTATGTCGGCATCTGCTGTTCCGCCTGTTTGCCCTGTGTTATGGAGTCCATATAGATTGTTGAAATTTGGGTCATTAGGCAATAAACTAATATGAACTATGTAATTTGGCTCTGCATATTCAACATTTGGGTCATTGCTATATTCCCTTACTAACCTTTCAACATCAGCATTTTCAGATGTTTTTAACAGGAATATCCTGTCAACCCCGTGCTTTTTGATAGAAGAAATTTTATTAGTGATTCCCAAATTTTTTTCAAATAAATTTTCCATTGACTTAATTTTATGCTCTGAATTTAAAGTATCAATTGCGCTTATTCCAGTTTCTATATTATCAGCAGAATTCAAATTAATTCTATCAGGAGCATTCTTGAATTTCACAATAATCTCATTTGGTACATATTCTTTTTGATTGGCTCCAAATGCGTTAAATGCCAATAACAGTAAAAATACAAGACCAATAATCAAAAATTTTTTCATTTTCAGTTAGCCATATACGATAATAACATAAAAAAACGCTTGTATTTATAAACCTTTCGATTTTGTATCTATCTATAAGTGGTAAACTAATCAACGATTAATGAAGGGTAACAAGTGTATCCTTTATCAAGCTTTTGGGAAATGAATCAGAAGAAAAAGAAGCCTGTAATTTCATTGAAGAAAGATATTAAGTTGAAATTTTTTAACAAATTTTATTCACACCTTCCGCGTGCACTAGAATGACTAACTAATTATGTCTATTTAAAAATATCATCTTTTCTTCTTCTATATAAATAGTAATATCCGCCATAACCTGCTGCTCCGACCAAAATAAGGACTGTTAAAGCTATAATTATTCCTCCTGGAGTTTTTAGCGCTGATATTACTGCGCCAGTTAATGCTGCCAAGCCTGTTGGCGCTTGTGCAGTGACACAGTTGCCGTTAGCATCCTTGGCCATTCCTGCTGGTACTTGAGTTTGAACTCCCTCTATATTAGGACAAACATCTTCCGGAGGAGCTGAAGGTGCTGCTGCTTCCCCCTCTCCTTCAAGAGCAGTGTAAACACAATTCTGAATTTCAGAAGGCTTGCCTAGGTTGTCAGCGCATGTTTTCATCTTCTTTTCCAGTTGAGTCATTAACTAGTATTGGGAATTCAAATTCGCCTAATACAAGATTAACTTGATAAGTTGAGCAGATAAACCTCCATTATCAAAACCAAAACCTTTATATACTAATAGTATATAATTATATACTCCCAGCATATAAGGTGAAAACGTGCAGAATTTAACGGTTAATAAGGCAAGGGTGATGGACTTTTTGGTAAGGAACTTCAAGGAAAGAAACAGCATAAATCAGATAGCTAAGAGATTAAAGCTAAGCCCTATGGGAGCTTACAAGATACTGAAGAAGCTTGAGATGGCAAATGCAATAAAAGCAGAGAAAATAGGAAATGCCGTTTATTACAGGGCAAACTTGGATGAGGAAATAGGCAGGAAGCTGGCAGAGTTTGTTTTAGTGCAGAGTGAATTTAACAATACTTTTGCCAAGGTTTACGCCGACGATTTAAAGAAACTGAAAGATGTTGCCTTAAGCTGCATTTTGTATGGCTCTATATTGAAGGTTGGCAAAGAAGCAAAGGATGTTGATGCCTTGATTATTATAGAAAAGAAAAATTATAAGAAAGTTTCTAATAAACTAGCTGACATACAGCAGATAGCAACAAAAAGGATACATGACATTAGGATGACTAAAGAGGATTTGGCAAAAAACCTTAAGAAAGGAAACGAAGCCATGATCGACATGCTGAGCTATGGCCAGGTTTTATGGGGGGCAGATATAATTGTGGAGGCGATTAAAAATGGGGCATCTTGAAAACAAGCTTGAGTGGTGCATTAAGAAAGGGAAAGAGGGCAAAAAGCATAGGGGTCTTAAGGAAATTAACCCCGATACTGAAAAATCCAATAAGCATATAGAAAAAGCCAATCATAATTTTAAGGCAATGATTTACCTGATTAAAGGAAATTTTCCAGACTGGGCTATAAGCGCCTCTTTCTATTCAATGTACCACTGCCTGTTGGCTATCTTGGCAAAACACGGATACGAAAGCAGAAATCAGGAATGCACTTTTGCAGCTGTTGAGCATTTGATAAAGAATAAGAAAGTTGATTTGAACATTCAATTGCTCAGGAAAATATCTTCTTTTGAAGATAATCTTGAAGTAGAAGATATTGTAACTTTAAGGGAAGAATTCCAGTATGGAACAGAAGCAATTGTTGATGAAGCCAAAATGAAAGAATTGCAAAATAATACAAGAGAGTTTATTGAGATTGTAAAAACGGCTTTGAAAAAATGAAACAAATAATCTTATCTTGCTGAAAAACAAGCATGAAGCAAGCAAGTTCTACCAAGCAAATGATTTGGAAAAGCTGGATTTAATGCCCTTAAAATACGAGAAACTTTCTCTTGTTAAATATAAAATAAACATACCAACGGAAAAATTTGTTATTTTCACAGAAAACTACAACAAAAATTGGCAATTAGGAAACCAAAAACCTTTGCAGCTTAATGCAGTAAATACTTATGAGTTTAAGGAAGGGCAAATTTTAATTTATAAAAGATTTAGAGCTTATTTGATTTCTTATATTATATCGGCGCTTGTATTTGCTTATCTGCTGGTTAGGCTGTTGAGAAGGTAAGCTCCATCTGCTGAAAACTTGTTTCAAAAAACTTTACAACGAAAGATTTATATACTATCCCATCTACAGATATTAGTATCTGAATTAGAGATAAAATGCAAACAGTTTCACTCAGCAAAGGAAAAATGGTAGTTGTGGAAGGCTCTTATATATTTTTGCCCGCTGAATCGCATTACAAAGACAAAGTTCTGATTTATCTAAGCAGAAATCTTGGCAAAAAGCTCACTACAAATACAATCTGCGAAAGCTTGAAGCTTTCTTACGGCCATCTACATTCTACAATACACAAACTTGAGGCAGAGAAAATAATTAACATAGAAGAAATCGGCAATTATAAATTGCTTTCTTTAAACTTCAAAAATATGCTGGCTATTGCAGAATTAGCAAGGATTTCAGTGAAAATATCTCAAGAGATTATCAGCGAAAACAAAAAATTAAGAAAACTGAGCATCTTGATTGAAAATTTGAGAAAATACAAAGATATTCTGTCTATAGTGCTTTTTGGAAGCCAGGCAAGATTGGAAGCAAGAGAAAAAAGCGACATAGACATGCTTGTTATATTGAATGAAACTGCTGAAAATGTTGGCAATTTTGCTTCAGTCAGAAAGAAAGAAGAATTGAAGGCTAGAGCATTAGTCAATGAGATAAAGACTGAAATCAGGTCTTTTGCAATCAAAGAATTTTTGGATATCCAGCATTTCATCGTTGATTACGAAATGTTTAAAAGTATGCTTCAAAGCAAGGAAGAAATCAATGTGGGAAAAGAAGCTTTGAGAGACGGGATAGTTTTGGACGGCTATGAAAATTATTGGAAAATGGTGGGTGAGATAATTGGATAAGGAAATTAGAATTTATTTTATTTCTTATATAATTTCAATTTTAATGCTGTTGTTTTTATTGTTTTGGCTCAAAGGCGGAAACCGCAAGCGATTTGTTGACTCCAGAAACTTCCAATCGTTAACTTTAAATATTTGGATTATAACCTTTTTCTTAAGATGAAATCAACATTTGAATGTCCATTGTGCGGAACAGAGATTGATGAGCAGGAACAGTATTGTCCAGAGTGTGGAGAAACGTTAGCAAGTAAAAAATAATAGTTATAAATATAACTCCTTCTTGAAGAATTTAAAATGGAAGAAAAAAATGTAAGGAAAAGTTTAAGGTATTCGCTTTATGACGGCGCTTCTTTTGCTGTAATGGACGGCATGACAGCTTCTTTTTTAACGCCTTTTGCTGTAGCTTTAAATGCTTCTGTAAGCTTAATAGCTGCTTTGACTTATATTCCACAGCTTGCAGGCGCTTTTATACAATTGTTTGCAGCAAAAATAGTGGAGGTATTAAAAGACAGAAGAAAAATACTAGTAATCAGCTCTTTTCTCCATGCTATCCTGTGGATTCCTTTATTGCTTATCCCTTATGCGACTCCAAACCAGAATTATTTGATTATAGTGTACATTTCAATACAAACAATAATAGTTCAGCTGATGCAGCCTGTTGGCAATTCTTTGCTTGGCGACATAGTTCCAAAATACGAAAGAGGGAGGTTTTTTGGCTTGCGCAACAAAGTTGCAGGAGCAACATCCTTTGTTTCAGCGTTAATTGCAGGCTTTATGCTTTATTATTTCTCGCCAAAGCACCCATTTCTAGGCTTTACAATTTTGTTTTCAGTTGCCTTCATGGGAAGAACTCTTTCTGGAGTGTTCAAAGCAATGATGCACAATCCAGAGCCTGATTTAATGCATGAATCTAAATTTTCTATTATTGATTTTGTGAAAAGAATGAAAAAAACAAATTACGGGCATTTTGTGATTTATATTGCGTTGTTCAAGCTTGCAACAAGCATTGCATCTCCTTTTTTCGCAGTCTATATGCTAAGAGACCTCGGATTTACTTACTTGCAATTCACAATGATGATTGCAACTGAGCTTGTTGCAAGCTTTATTGCAATGGGAATTTGGGGCAAAATGATTGATAATAAAGGAACCAAATTTGTCCTATATATAGGAGGAGTCCTTACTCCAATTATTCCTTTGCTGTGGCTTTTCTCGCAGAATTTCTATTTTTTGCTGCTGGTTGAGGCATTTTCTGGACTCTCTTGGGCTGCATTCAACCTAAGCTCTTCTAATTTCATGTTTGATGCCGTCCAGCCAGAAAACAGAATAAGATGCATTGCATATTTCAAATTTTTTGAGAGCATTGCAATATTCCTTGGAGCAGCTTTTGGGGGGTTTTTGCTCAATGTTTTGCCAGCATGGATTTTTATTTCAAGCATTCCTTTTGCTTTTTTGATTTCGGGAATTTTGAGGCTATTGACTTCATTGTTGCTTTTGCCTACACTTAAAGAAGCAAGATTGATAGAGCTTGGAATTGGGCATACTTTCTTCAAAAGATATCTTACAATAAGGCCAAGCGAAGGATTGGTTTTTGAGGTTATAGGCAAATATCACAAGCATGAAGAGGAAAAACACCAGCAAAAGCAATTAAAAGTTGAAACCCACGAAAATCAAAGACGTCGAGAATCAAAGATTCTCGGGTTGTCCGAGACAACGTCTCGGCAATTTCCGGGGCACAGAAAATCCAAAGGATTTTCTCGTGAACAAAAAACAGTGCCAAAAAAAGAACAAGAAATTTACGCAAAAAAATGGTTAAAATCCATTGACAAAAATATCTCTCCCAAGAAGGAGGAGCATGACATAAACAATATGCATGAGATTGAGCATATAACTGAAGAGATTGGGAAGGGGAAGGTTAGGAAGTAAATCAAACTGCATAGTCAGGGTTTTAGCGAATTTGTTACTCTCCACCTTCATAAAAAGGATTTCTGATAGGGAGTTCGTATCTAAAAATTTTACCAGCAGGCTTCTTACCCGAGATTTCAAATGTTCCTTTTACTTCTAATACTTTTCCATCAGCAGTTGAGACCATGCCTAAATAGTCTAACTCATCCCCTAACTTCCTGTTTGGCAGTCCTGTAACTATATGCCCACTTAAGAGTGTTTGTTCTTTTTTTGGATCAATTGGGGTTAATTGAATACCCATTCTTATTAACTCATTTACTCTTTCATCCACAGTTCTTGTTTTAGATTCAAGAATTTGCTCAGCTGTTTGCAATGCCATATTGAATAATGGAAATGATATTGGTATTTAAATATATCTATTGTATTGTTTTGATAGTAGTAACGAATTTCAATTATTAGAAATCACAAAAACCCAAAACCGCAACCTATTCACCTAAATGAAGTAAATTGCATTCGCAAAGCCGATTTTGGGCGCGATTTAAGAATACAGATGTATCTTAACTGGCAAGGACACTTTCACATCTTTTAGTCCCTGTGTCCTTTTTCTAAATGCATGTATTGCTATTCCAGTAATCTTATTAGTTTTTTTATCTATTCTCTCAAAGATGCCCTTTCCTAAATTTTTAAAATGCCCTTCTGTATAGTCTCCTATATTCAGCTCCAAGAAATCACCCTCTTCATCATAATAAATGTTAAGTTCGTTGCTCATTTTATCTTGTCAGTGTAAAAGCCGGTAATAATAAAACCCTCGCCATTTAAATACTTAACGGAAATAAATAAGTATTCCTTCCTATTTTTATAGTATCTGTAATAAAACCGCACATTAGGATCATCCCCTATTTTTGTGACGGTATCTGGGTGCAGCAAAGTATCTTTAATCTGTTCCAGTTGATTAGCCAGTTCAGGATGCTTTAGAATATGTTTCCATCTCTCATCCGTAAGATAGATATTTCTTCCAGACTTATCTTTTGTTTCAAATATCCTAGACACGTTATCCGCCAATTAGCTGCTATATTTAAATATTTAGGCGCCAATTTTCTAACCTCAAAACCGCAAGATTTTTATAATTCTTAATCAAGGAAGCAAATTAGATGCAAAATGGTGTTAACCTCTTTATATACATGCACAAGGTGCAGGCGCGAGTTTAACTTTGACAATATCAAGTATGACTCAAACAACAAGCTTATCTGTGTTGAGTGCCTCGAGAAGCAGCAAAAAGTCGAGAAGAAGGAAAAGCTCAGCTTGGAAAAAGCCGATGAAGGCGAAACAATAAGCTTCATTTGCGCTGACTGCAGATTCAAGTTCTCAGTCAAGAAAGGTTCGCCAAAGGCGATAAAGTGCCCGTACTGCGGAAAAAGAAGATTAATGCTCGTCAAGAAATACAAGGACGAGAACGACTTGATAAAAGATTCATCAGATCCAAGGTTTGATTATTGATTAGTCGTTTGAAGAGCACCAAAAGAAAAGGTAACTCTCCACAGCTGTTTGTTTTATGACTTCTAAAGCATTTTTTCTTAGTTCTTGGGCTTTTTCGTAAGGCATCGTTCCAAGAGAACATTCAATAAGATATCCTTTGTGACTATCAATCATGTCAATATGTGCACCTCTCTCAACCAAAATTCTTTCTTCAAGCGGTAATAACGGGTATGGAAACCACCCAACTATCATTTCAACTTCGCCAGGTTTTTTATCTCCTAGCTTCGGAATTTCTGTTACACTTATTTTTGATATTTTGATTCAAATGATTTAGTGATATGATTAGTTTTATAAAACTTTGCAATTCACCACTCTTCAATAGTCTGCTTTTCATTTATAAACACCTTTTCATCTTTTCAATATAGAAAAAAATTGGCTTTTTATTTAAATGTTGATAGTATACCAGTATACAAAAACGTTACAGTTATATACTAGTTCACATATTAAAACACTTCCAATTTTTAAAAAAAATTGAGATACTGATTAAAAAAGTCTAAAAAACTGAGGTGAATTTAAAATGGGAATGGATTTTGTTATTGAAAGTGCGCTGAAGCAGGGAGTTATTGCGCAAAACGAAGATTTAGTTGGCCATGCTAACATCAAGGTTATTGGATGCGGCGGAGGAGGCAGCAATATGGTGAGCTGGCTCTATAAGAAGGGAATAAGGGGAGCTGAGATTATTGCATGCAACACAGACAAGCAGCATTTGGAAATTACAGAAGCAGATAAAAGATTTCTGATTGGAAAAGAGCTCACAAGAGGATTGGGATGCGGAGGCTTCCCAGATAAAGGCAACAAGGCTGCGCAGGAAAACATACAGGAAATAAAGGAAGTCCTAAAAGGCTCTGACATGGTTTTTGTATGCGCAGGCATGGGCGGCGGCACAGGAACAGGCGCTGCTCCGGTTGTGGCGCAGGTAGCAAAAGATTCAGGAGCTATTGTTATTGGCACAGTTACAATGCCATTCAAGATTGAAAGGGCAAGGATTGACAAAGCTGAATTTGGGCTGCAGCAGTTAAGGCAGACTTCTGACACAGTCATAGTGATTGACAATAATCGATTGGTAAACATTGCAGGTAATCTGCCTGTCCAGCAGGCTTTTGCGGTTGCAAACGAATTAATTTCAACAATGATAAGAGGAATTGTCGAGACAATTGCAGTTCCATCGCTTGTCAACTTGGACTATGCTGATGTAAAGGCAATCATGCAGGATGGAGGAGTTGCAGCAATCGGCGTTGGAGTTTCTGACACAACAAACAGAGTGGAAGAAGCTGTCAAAGGAGCTTTAAGCAACCCATTGCTTGAGATAAGCTACAAGGGAGCAACAGGCGCTTTAATCCATATTGAAGGCGGCCCTGACATGACTCTTGATGAAGTCAACAAAATCGGCGAGCTTGTCACAGAAAGCCTAGACCAAGACGCAAATGTCATCTGGGGAGCAAGAGTTTCAGAAGCTATGAAAGGAAAGGTAGCTGTAATGACAATCATTACAGGTGTCAACTCTCCATGGATACTCGGCAAGGCTGACAAGAAGTCAAGAGTGCTTGAAGCCAGGAAGATTAGCGACGAGCTTGGAATAGATTACTTTACAGATTAAATTTTTGATTTTAATTTTGCTGGGAAAAGGTGATAATAATGTCAGTTGATGAAGATAAAATAGTAAAAAAAATGGTGGCTGAGATAGCCGACAGCAATGAAAGATTTATGAGCCATTCTCAGGATATAGAAAATTTCAAAAGGATTGTGCCAGTTTTGCTTGAAAAAGGCATTGACAATGTCAACCTTTCAATGTTTGACGAAGCCACAAAATCAAAGCTTCTCAATGCCCTTGGCGAAGAGTATATCCGAAGGGGCAATATGAATGATTCAGTAAAGGCTTTCATTCTTGCAGGCAACAGGCAAAGGCTTGTTGAGGTAGGCGAGCATTACGAAGAGGTAAGCTTGTTCAATAATGCAATTGACACTTACAGATTAGCAGATGCGAATGACAGATTGATAATCATCGGCAAGAAATGCCTTGAAAACGGGCATTTCGCAGATGCAATCAAAGCATTCAGGCTTTGCAATGATGTTGAGAACCTGACTAAAGTTGGAGATGAATGCTTCCAAAAGGATAAATGGGATTATGCTATTGAAATATTCAGCGCAATCAACAACTCCCACAAGCTTGTCGAGATTGGCGACAAATGTCTGAAAGAAAGGCAGATTGGCTATGCTGCCAAGGCTTACGAGCTTGCGCATGACAAAGACAAGCTGAGCTCATTGGGAGATGTATGCTTAAGGGAAGGATTGCTTGCAACCGCATTAAAATCTTACCAGCAGGCAGGCAACGACATGATGGTGCAGTTCATAAGGGAGAACTTCGGCAACAAGCTCTCAAATTTTTAAATTTTTTAATTTGATATATCCACATTTAGAGGCAGGAATAAAAAATTCAATAAAAAACAATATTAAAAATATACAATAAAAAATTTCAATGGACTAAATCAATAAAAATTAATTAAATAAAAAATAAGAGCGACATTTGGATTCCAAAGTGAAGAAAGTAAACCGCCTTTAATTTTGTTATTGAATATATAGGCGAGCCCGAACGTATGGCAGAAAAGTGAGGGCGAGCACAAGATTATGTCCCGAAGGGACGGATTTAAAAATCAAATTTATAT
>ORJL011818103.1_pt1 | contig 11519 bp, 6 predicted proteins | sample 1779941 | NCBI WGS metagenome assembly ORJL01 (sample SAMEA104232317, study PRJEB22302) | groundwater metagenome | biome: forest; feature: aquifer; material: groundwater | place: USA | collected 2011-08-07 | depth 5.8 m | reverse complement strand
TCACTTTGGGCAAGCCAGACGCTGTTTTCCTCCAAACGGACATTGATTTTGGTCGCACCATCTTCTGTCTGGTAAATGATTATTTCAGAATTATTCTTTTCCATTCCGCTTTCCCTTTCATGAAATCTGGAGATAGCATACCAGTTATTTTCGGAAACCAGTATGGTGTCACCAGATTTCCGATTTCAGCGTGGCAAAATAAATCTGTCCCCTTTTCTTGCCTTTTAGGTGAATAATGCGTATAGCTACGGGCCAATTTTGCGTAGTGGTTTCCATTTTTTTAGAGTTAACCTCTGCATAACCAGCGCAGTCAGACGTTAATGCCAGGGTATTCCGGAGGACAGTGTACTTATTTCGAGATAATTACGTATGCTGTCCCCAGAATTCCCACGTCTCCGATTGCCTCCTTCTGGTGATCAAGAAGGCCTTATGATTTCAGGTATCCGGGCACACTCAATTCGGCAGCTAACCCAAAAATGTCCGGATAAACAGATCTGGTCGTTATCCCCATGATCTTCAATTGTTCGCGGACCGCGGCGACAGATCCTTTTAGTATCTTTATTTTGACGAGGTATTTGTAAATATTATCATGATTGACAAAAAATGATTCAATTGGTTGGTTCTCAGTTCCGTGAATTGTAAAGCAACCTTTCTGAGCTGCTATTCGAATGTTTCCACTGCTCGAGGGGTAAAAAGATATCGGATATTTAAGCTTCTCATCTTCTATCTCGGCAAAGGCGGGCTCCTTCTCCTTGAAGATGTTTATATCTTTATATCCAGGCATCTTCATGCGCGCTTGAACGTAAGGTACATGACTCATCAACGGATTATATGAGAGGTGGTCTTTTATTGTCAGGTGATTGATCGCCCCGGGATTCATAACCCAGACCACGCGTTGTACATCCTTGTCGTATGCGCCACCATTGACTGCAAAGTAAAGCGCGTAGACCCCATTCTCGGTCCAGTCTAGCAGGCGGGTAGGAACACCGTAATGCTGCATGAAGCCGTAAAACTCACTCGATTTTTCCTGAAATCTCTCAGACGTGTAATTCCTGTATAATGAAGAGAAGACCGTAAGAATATATAGTTCATTGAAGTTACATTCCTCACCGGTATCCGGATTTGTCTCTTTTCGCAAAACTTTGGGGAGCAAAGGGGCATCGTTACACTGCCCACGAAACCAAAGCTGTGACAACACCCTGCCTGTGATTTCAACTTTCCATTGATCGAAAATCTTGCTTACCGTCTCTTGGTATTCGGATATCGTTCTAACTGTGTATTCTGCCGGTAGTTTATTCATTGTCGTTCCTTAAATTATAAACCATCATAGTTATCGCGATTATTCTGGAAATTTACTATGGATTTTCCTCAAATCTCCAATCCCGGCAGGCTTCTGACGATCTTCATTGTTTCCAGGCTGACCGTGATGACTCGCTGGAATAGTTCCAGCGGGTAGCGGGGATTATTCATGGTTTCCACGGCCCAGTCGTTGGCGTCGTTGACGATGCCGCTGTCCTTGTCGGTTTTTACGCACTGACGCTCCACGACCCAATCCAGCGCCGGTTTGCCGTTGACGATGTAGTCGTAGGCTTCCAGGGGAATGCCGGTGAGGGTAATCTTGTCGTTGTAATGGAGCGTGGTGAGGTCTTTATCCTTGTCCTGTTTGCCGTACTTCATCTTCTCCACCCGGTAGTCGGCATCGGTCAACGCCTTGCCGCCGCTGTCGATCTGGACCGGATAGGGCGGCACGGTTTCGTAGTTCAGGTGCAGTTCAGCCAGCGCTCGGCCCGCCTTGCTGAAGGCCCAGAAATCGGCGACGGTTTTCACGCAGGGGATGCGCGGCAGTTCCTTGCTCAGGTTGTCGGCATAGCGTTCGCGGTATTCTGGCGAATGCAGAAGACCATAGACATAATAGAACAGGTCTTCCTTGTTGATGGTTTCGTTGGGATAGGTTGCCTGGAAATGCGCCAGCCCCTCATCGGTGATGGCGTCACGGCGTTTTCTTTCCCCTTTGGGCGGGGTGGGAGTGGCAAACAGGTCGGGTTGGTCTAGTGCTTCAGATTTCGGCTCATCGTACACATACAGCGGAAAACATTGACTTTTTTCGATTACCTCAAGGTCAGGCAAGGTTTTACACATTAAAACAGAGAACCCGCTCCTCGTACCAATCCCACTCAAGCAAATTACCCTGTTTTCAGCATTTTGTTCAGGGAATATCTTTGGCATTTGATAAACGCAATTATTGAAATGCTGGTTGAAGTACATCCAGCTTTTTATAAAGGGTCTGTACATTGCTGGGACGATTCCACGAGTGATGAACTCGCGCTTCCTATGTCTGGCTAAATCCTGCTTTACCTCCCTTGTCCAACTCATTTTTGCAGAGTCGAAGTCAATGAAAGTGTCCACGTCTGGCCAATGGGATTTATGCAAATCGTCGCATGCTACAATGTACCGATCAACCTCGGCGTTATAAGCGGCTATCATTGTGCGAATGGTGATGTCCAAATTTGATCGAGAGTAGTTATACACCCAAGCATCCCGATTGGTCTTTACACCACTTGAGTAGTTTTCGAACAACACAGCATTAATTTTATCTTTTTTGTCCCCAAGGCAGACATGATCTCCAAACCGGTCATCGCGTAAATTGAGCCAGTCCCCGTGTTTGTCGGGGGAGATGGTTTGCCAGTCCCCTGTTTCAGAAATTCCGGCAATGCTGGTAAAATTACTGATTTTTTCCAACTTGTCCTTGCTGGTTAGATCGTCACCGATGTTGTGATAGTAAATCTGGCCCTGCTGTTTGGAATCCGGATTTTTCACGAACAGCGTAATGGCAATGCCGGTCATACTGCCGCTACCGAAAATATTCTGCCCTTCTTTAGCACGACCTTTACTAAGCATGTTCTTGCGAATATCGCCGCGCAAATTAAGAACGTGAATGCTGGAAAACTCCTCGGCTAAGCACTTTCGCAATCCGCCCATAGCGGGTTTTTCAACGAACCCTGAACCGGATACAAAACCGATCACACCGCTGTTACCGATGCGGTCACTGGCCCAGCGGATTGCACGGATATAACTGTCATACAGGGAGTTTTTGAGCGTAGCGGTAGAGCGTTCGGCGTAGGTAGTACGAATACGGCTGTCCAGATGCGTGTATGATACATTCTGGTTGTTGTCGTTGGCGCTGGTCTGCCCAGAAGAATACGGTGGATTCCCGATAATGACCCGAATATCCAGCTTTTTCTGCCTCTTGCGGCGAGCGCTGTTGTCTACCAGAATCTGGTCAATCAAGTCTTCTTTTTCGTAAAGTTGGAAGGTGTCGGTGAGGCAGATGCCTTCAAAGGGCTGGTAGTCGCCGCCGACGATGCCGTGATACGCCGCTTCGATGTTGATGGCGGCGATATAATAGGCCAGGAGGACGATTTCGTTGGCGTGGATTTCATGTTGATATTTGTAGGGAAGTTGCTCCGGGGCAATCAGCCCGCTTTGCAACAGGCGAGTAATGAAAGTGCCAGTGCCGGTGAAGGGGTCGAGAATGTGAACTCCCTTGCTTCCCAGCGTCTGGCCGAATTCGGTTTGCAGAATGTGATCAACGCTCTGGATGATGAAATCAACCACTTCCACCGGCGTATAGACAATGCCCAGTCGCTCGGTCATTTTCGGGAAGGCGTTGCGGAAGAATTTGTCGTAAAGCTCGACGATGATTTTCTGCTTGCCGGCGGCGTTGTTGATATCTTGGGCGCGCAGTTTCACGCTGTCGTAGAAGGCTTGCAGGGTGTCCGCTTCCTTGTTCAGGCGGTGCTCTTGCAGCACATCCAGCACGCCCTGCATGGCCTGGGACATGGGATTGTGCTTGGCAAAACTGTAATCTTCAAAGAGGGCGTCGAATACCGGCTTGGTGATGAGGTGCTGGGCGAGCATTTCGATAACTTCGCCGTCGCTGATGCTGTCGTTCAGGTCGGCGCGCAGTTCCCGGGCAAAGGACTGGAAAGCTTCGCGCTCTTTGACGTTGCTTTCGTTATCCAGAATGCCGGTGATGCGGTCGATATGGGTGCGGGCAATTTTGGCGATATCGTTAGCCCAATCTTCCCAGTGGTGACGGTTGCCGCACTTTTGTACCAGTTTGGCGTAGATGGCTTTCTCTATTTCGCCGATCTCGAATTGAAACTCTAAGTTTACCTTGCCGTAAGGCTTTGGCGCCGGTTCGCCGATGGTGAAGCCGCCTTTGCCGGCTTCTTTGTTTTTTACTCCTCTGGTTTTTCCCTGTTTCTTTTGAATCTTGTCGGTGATGGCAATGACTTCCATCTTGCTGGTGTCTTTGCCGATCAAATCGAGCTTGTTCACCATCGCGTCAAAGCGGTCATCGTGGGAGCGGAGCGCCTGCAAGACTTGCCACACGACGGCATAGGTTTTGTTGTCATTGAGCGCCTCGTGCGGTTCCATGCCTGCCGGAATGACCACCGGCAGAATTACGTAGCCGCGCTTCTTTTTCCTGTCCGGCGTGATGCGCATGACGCGGCCAACGGATTGCACCACGTCCACTTGCGAATTGCGGGGGGTAAGAAACAGCACGGCGTCCAATGCGGGAACATCCACGCCTTCCGAGAGGCAGCGCACGTTGCTCAATATCCGGCAGGTGTTTTCCGGCGGCTCGGCTTTTAGCCAGACGAGCTTGGTTTCCTTCTCGCTGGCGTTCATGCTGCCATCAACGTGTTCGGCCTCGCAGGTAAGGCCGGCGACTGGCTCCGACTCTTCTTCCTGATAGGCTTCGACCACCTTCTGAAACATCCCGGCGATCTGCTTGGAGCTGACCTTGTGCGTTTTTACGCCTTTAGAGATTTCTATAACCTGACAAAAGGCCACGGCGCGCTGCATGGCGGCGGCGTCCCCCATCAGGTCGTTGGTCAGCCCCTGCTTGGAGAGAGCCTTCCAGCAGCCGATGATTTTGGCGGCATCCTCCACCTTGAGCTGGTTGTTTTCGTCCTTCCATAGGGATTGAATACGGCGGCTGACATGGGCTTCTTCAATCGCCAGCACGATGACCTTGTAATCGACCAGCAGGTCGCGCTTGACGGCTTCAGAGAAGGTGATGACGTGCAGCTCTTTACCATACAAACTTTCGTCATCCATCGAACAGAGCGTCACATTATCCTTTTCGGCGCTGGCCTTGGCGGTGTCGCCATAAATGCGCGGCGTGGCTGTCATGTACATCCGCTTGGCGGCACGGATAAAATCGGCGTCATGGACCTTGACGAAAGCGCTTTCATCTTCGCTGTCAAAGGTCGCGCCGGTGGTGCGGTGCGCTTCATCGCAAATGATCAGGTCAAAATCGGCCAGGCCGTGGTCGTGCTGGGCGCGATTGATGACGTCAATGGAGTGGTAGGTGCTGAAGACCACGCTCATGTGCAACGCATCATGGCGTTTGGCCATTTCCGCCGCGAGCCGGGCCGCCTCCGTGGTAGCAGGGTAACGTAATTCATGGGTGAAGGTCTGAACCACGTCGTCGTCCCTCTTGCGCTTTTTGCCTACATCGCTGTCCGAGCAGACGGCAAAGCTGTGCAGCGGGATGTCGCTCTCCTGGGTCCATTCGGTGAGTGATTGCGACATAAGGGCGAGACTGGGCACCAGAAACAGCACGCGCTTGCCTGCACCGGCCAGGCTTTCGGCAATCTTCAGGCTGACGAAGGTCTTGCCGGTGCCGCAGGCCATGATGAGTTTGCCCCGGTCGGCTTGCGCCAGGCCTTTTTTGACTTCGGCCAGGGCGATTGTCTGGTGCGGACGCAGTTGTTTTTTGGCTTTCAGTACCGCCGGGCTTTTAGCCTGATACTTGCTCCAGTCGATCTGGCTGGTTTCCAGATCATGCAGGTCTATCTTGCTGACCGGCGGTTGCTGGTTGAACAGCGCATCTTCCGCGTGCTCGCTCCAGTGATTGGTGGTACTGACGATGATGCGATGGGTAAAGTGAGTTTTTCCGGAGGCGGTAAAGAAACTGTCGATGTCACTCTTTTGCACCCGGTAATCTTCCGCGTAAAACTTGCACTGGATGGCGTGGTACTCGCCCGTACCGTTGGTCTTGGCAACCAGGTCAATGCCCGTATCGCGCTTGTCCAATCCCTGCTGGATTGCCCAGTCGGCATACGTCCACACGTCACTGTATAGATCGCGATAAATGGCTTCGTTGCGCAGGTATGTGCAAATCAGCTCTTCAAAATAGGCGCCTTTTTCGCGCTCAGTGACAGCGGCATTCCGGAAACTGTCCAGCAGGTTGTTGAGTGTTGTCATCTTATGTGTTTCCGATCTTCGGCCCCAGAAACGAGGGGCCGGGGGTTGTAGCGTTGAGTTGCTATCATTCTAAAAATTCCCAACAAAGTGATATAACGGCCATTTGGTGATGAAACTATTTATAAACTTTCCTCGGGGTATGGTTAATCTTTTCTCAATTTGATCAGCAGCGTTTTCATACAAAGAATAGATACGAACCATCTTGGTATTCTCTGTTACATACTGTTTCCTGTAAATCTCATTAATAATTGATAGGCTTTCTTCCTTATATAATCCAGCATTGTGGGTCATTCGGAATAGCTTTAATTCTTCTTCAGCATATTCAATTGGGTAAAGACGAGCTGATTTATGCAAAATCCCTTTTTTTCTTTGAGGATTATACCAACAACCATCCCAGTCAGAATAGTCTACATAGAGTGGCATCTCTCTTAAATATTTCGTGTCATGAGGCATATCAGGCTCACCTGATTCGGGATCAGATGGCCACCATTTTTTAACGTTATTTCCCCACATTTCTTGGACTTCTTTCATATCTCCTAATCTTGGTAAGCTTAGCACTGTATAATATGCATATTTAGCAATATGGTTATAGTATTGAGCACGGCCACAAAAAATGATGGAAAATTAACCTAAATTAGTCAAGAAAGGTGAGGGAAGAAAAAAGGAGCCCCTCGCTTTTCCTGGCCGAATTGTTGACGGGGCTCCTGCCTACCACAAACAGGCGGGAAACATGATATCACCGGAAATCCTCCAACGCAAATCACTTTTTGCCCTTCTGCATAAAATCGACGTTGATCTTGCCGAAAGCGCTCGAGCGGGGCCCTGCCCTACTGCGGGGGGCCTATGCATTACGCTAAATACCTGCGTAAGCCTCGGGGAGGCCCCCCGGATTTTGATGAGGCTTACGCCATCCGGTTGAGTCTGTGTTGCGGGCAGATGGGTTGCCGGCGCAGGGTATTGCCGCCATCAGTACTGTTTTGGGGGCGACGTGTTTATTGGGCAGTGGCTGTGCTGGTAGTAACGGCGCTGCGCCAGGGGCGGACTCAGGGTTACACGGTTGAGCGGCTGAAGGCGTTTTTTGGGGTAACGCGTCCCACACTGGCTCGTTGGTTGAGTTACTTCCGGGAGCTATTTTCGAACAGTCGGACATGGCGACAGCTATCGTGAAGGTTGATGCCGCCGGTTGCCGCGCATGATTTACCGCGGGGGCTGATCGAACGTTTTGTGCAGAGCCGCGGCGATCCTGAGCTGGGTTTGGCGACCTGTCTGCAAGCCCTGGCTTTATCCTGACAAGGTCACTGTTGCTGAGGGAGGCGGCAGCCAACCGGCTCTCACGCAAAAGATGGGCGGCTGTATTAGAGGGACTGATCCACTACAAGGATATGCGTAAGGATTCGACGCCGTGCGCCTCCATGGAGGAGGCCGAAGAAGCGAATCCGAAGGAGATATCCGATGAGTGATCCCTAAATTCCCCGGTGGCAGTGCTGGGCCAGGTTCCGTTTTGCCGTGATCGGCGGACTTTTGTCCAGTCCGCTGGAAAGCGGCCAACTGCAGCGGGAGTTGCAGGCGCTGGCCAGGAAAAGCTACCAACACCCCCTTGCCCCTGACAGGCGAATCAATCCGAGTTTTTCGACTATCGAGCGCTGGTACTAACAAGCCAAAGATGCTCCGGACCCGATCGCCGCGCTGGGGCGAAAACCGCGGACCGATGCCGGTCGGCGGCGGGCAATAGACGAACAACTGAAAGCCCTGATCGAATCTCAGTACCGCACCTACCCACGCTGGACCGTTCAGTTGCACCATGACAACCTGGTTGCCGCGGCCCAACAGCAATCGCCGCCGACTCCGATGCCGAGCTACAAAACGGTGCTGCGCTGCATGAGGGAAAACGGCTGGACGCGACACCGTGGCCCCTTGCAGCCCACTGAGGGACAAAGAAGGGCGCAGTGGCGACGATTGGAGCGGGAGGTGCGGAGTTTTGAAGTTTCTCACGTTCACGCTCTCTGGCACCTGGACTTTCACCAAGCCAAAATCCGGCTGCTCGATGAATCCGGAAACTGGCATCGTCCTGTCGCCCTGGCGGTCCTCGACGATCACTCCCGGCTGTGCTGCCACTTGCAGTTTTATCTGGCCGAAACCGCCGAGTGTTTGGTGCACGGCCTTACCCAGGCCATCATGAAGCGCGGGCTGCCGCGGGCCTTGATGACCGACAACGGGGCGGCCATGCTCGCCGAGGAGACCCGCCAGGGGCTCCTGCGTTTGGCCATTGCGCACGAGACCACCTTACCTTATTCCCCATACCAAAACGGGAAACAGGAGGTCTTCTGGGCGCAACTGGAAGGCCGTCTGGTCGAGATGTTGCGCGGCATCGAGAATCTTAACCTGGCTTTTATCAACCGCGCTGCCCAGGCCTGGGTCGAACAGGACTACCACCGAAACCGGCATCGGGAAATCGATGCCACACCCCTTAAGCGGATGCTTGACGGACCCAATGTCGGGCGTCCGGCGCCAAATACCGATACTCTGCGCCTGTCCTTTACCCGCCAGCTTACCCGTGCCCCGCGCGTGAGCGATGCAACCGTTGTGGTCGGGGGCGTCCGCTACGAGCTGCCGCCGCGCTTCGGACACTTACGTTCGGTAACCCTGCGCTCGCCAAGTTGGGATAAGAGCCAGATGATCCTGGTAGATCCCCAAACCGGCGGGCCGCTGGCGTGCTTGCTGCCTCAGGATAAAGCCCAAAACGCCTCCGGTCTGCGCCGAACCATTGAGCCTCCGGAAACTGCCGGCGCCATTGTTCTTAAAAACAATCCTCTGCCGCCCCTCTTGCGGAAATGGCTCGCCGACTATGCCGCCACCGGCCTGCCCCCGGCTTATCTGCCAAAGGAGGAATGCAATCATGATTAATGCCGATATCCGCGCCCTCTATGGACTCAAGTACAATCCTTTTTTGCCTGCTCTGCCCACCGAAGCCATCTGGGTGTTGCCAGAGGCGGAAAACTTCGCCAATCGCGTCCGGGCGCTGCTCCCACAAGGCGGCTTTGCCTTGATTACTGGAGAGCCCGGTCAGGGAAAAAGTAAAACCCTGCAGTGGATCGCAAAGCAAATCAGCCATATGCCGGATATTACTGTCGGAGTTATGGAACGACCGCAGAGCAAACTGGCCGACTTCTACCGGGAATTAGGCGAACTGTTCGGCGTCAGCTTGAGCCCTGTAAATCGCTATGGCAGTTTCAAGACCCTGCGCGCCCGCTGGAAAGCGCACTGTCAGTCTACGCTGGCGCGCCCAGTTTTGCTTATCGACGAGGCCCAGGAAGTCTCATCACCTTGCCTGACGGAACTGCGACTGCTGCAAAGCACCAGCTTCGACTCGGAAAGCCTGCTCTTTACCATCCTGTGTGGTGACGGACGCTTGCCTGATCGCTTTCGAACCCCGGAGTTGCTTCCCCTGGGCAGTCGCATCCGCGCCCGGCTTTACCTGGCGGTACTTTCCCCCGAGCAACTTCAAGACTACCTCAACTTCGCTCTCGAACAGACCGGAAATACCCAACTGATGACCACGGAGCTGATCCAGACCTTGGCCGCGCACGCCTTAAACAACTTGCGCGTCCTCAACCATATGGCCGCAGAAATGCTCGCCGCTGCCGCCGCACGCAACCTGCCGCGCCTCGACGAATCACTTTACTTTGAACTCTTTGCTCAGACACTCACAAAACCCCGTCGAAGCAAAGTATCGCAACCAACACCTCCCTAATCGGCTTCAATCTAACAAAAAGAGGGGCGCCGCCCGGCGCCCCTCTTTTAAAACCCTCATTTTCCCTGACCAACGTTCCCTCGATTATCGTGTCCGCCCTCACTATTCCCATCTTTTTGGGCGATTTACGGTGATGTTATTTAGTGAATCAACTATTATGGAATCAGGAAATTGACTACTACGAAGATGGATTTCTTTCATTTTCATGTGAAAATCGCATACCTTCTTCATTTCTTCCGCGGATCGGCCTATGGGAATTACAAGTCCAATTTTCTTTGTAGGGAAACTTTCCTTTACAGCTCTAATTGCAGGAACAATATCGCTATCTCCAGAAATCAATATGCCTGTATCAAAGGTATCGTTATGAGCGCATTGAAAAAGTTTAATGGATATATTCACATCCGTTTGTTTCTCTTCATAGGTTTGGTAGACCTTCTTGCAAAGACGGCATTCCTTGTCCCGGAGTTTAAATTTTCCCAGCACGACTTTAATGCCTTTCGTTTCAAGAGCACGGACCAGAAGTTTATGACGTTCCATCTTAGGCTCTGACCAATCGGCGTAAGCTGTAAAATAATAGATGTCTATTATCGTGTCTTTTGGTGAAACGAAACACTTAGCAAGCGCTGCGTAATCCAACCATTTATACTTATGATATTTTTTGGGATCATGTATGGAGCAAAAGTCTAAAGAGTGAAAGACATTGAATCCATCAATAAAGAAAGAGACTCGATTCATTGCTTGAGGTTTCCAGACATAAAAAAACCCGCACCCACCGGGGTACGGGGCCGATGCGGTATGTAACCGCAAGGGGATGATGGAGCCAAAATATACTTTTAATAAACTTTGTCAAGTAATATTTTGGTCCACCATAAGTTTTCAGCATTCTTGCCAAAGCCATTGGTGCCTTGTAAACCGGCGCATAGACATACGCATGGTTAGGTTTCTCAATATGCCCATAATTATTATGGCGCGAACCTCCAAGCATTACCAAAGACCCTGGCTATTTTGGCCGGGGTTTTTATTGGCTGTTTTGCCCTGAAGGTTGGAAATAGGGTTGGAATTTGATTTTTAGGCAAGAAAAAAGGGGGTACGATCTTAATCGTAACCCCTTAATTTTATTAATTGGCGTCCCCACGGGGAGTCGAACCCCGGTTACAGGCGTGAAAGGCCCGTGTCCTAGGCCACTAGACGATGGGGACGCACAGACTGTAAAAGCAAAGCACGGCGGGTAAATTGCTTTTTTAATAGGATATTCCGCAGGTGGGCGCTTATATACTTTTTCCTGGGAACATGTCAAGCGGGAAATCGGCGCCCCGTTTATTATGGCAAACAAAAGAATTAACTAAACACCACCGGCTCTCGCAGAATTGCTTCCCGTGCCTTGGTTGCCAAGGCGGCGATGTCGGGATGTGTATCGCGGAGTGAAGCAATCTGGCGGAGATTGTCGGCGGTGCGCAGGATCAGCATTGCCAGATCGCCGTCGGCGATA
>ORJL010187809.1_pt1 | contig 11519 bp, 9 predicted proteins | sample 1779941 | NCBI WGS metagenome assembly ORJL01 (sample SAMEA104232317, study PRJEB22302) | groundwater metagenome | biome: forest; feature: aquifer; material: groundwater | place: USA | collected 2011-08-07 | depth 5.8 m | reverse complement strand
TCATCACCCACTTGATACCGGTCTCGTCGATGCCCGACCCATCCGCTTTGACCCGTATTTGTGCCTCCGTATCGGGCACCTGCTTAATACATGCAATAATATTCACCTTTGTTCCTCCTTCCTGGGATGCGGCAGCAAGTGGCGCTGCTGCATCATTTTAAATTATTAACTCTTTTTCAAAGGTTCTGCTTAGGGCGTAACACGCAACTTTCTCTTGATCAGCCACCGCCATCATATAGCGTTTCGGCAGCTATCTTGTGACTTTTTCCTTTACCTCCTTTGGCCCCTTAAGTCAACAGGCAAGTTATTGTCAAGCAAATAGTTTTATAACGAATATTGACAGGGAAAGGACACAGTGCTACCACTTGTCCCGTTGGTTGAATTTTTGGATTTCTAACCGTGTCCAATGACTATCAATAAGGAACAAGAGCTATCGACAAGATTTTTGGCGATCTAACCGGCCTGGGGCCGGAACAGCAGAAACGGATCAGACAATTATACCGACGCCGTGTACCCCAGGAAAGCATTGTCACCCAGGAACTAGCCCGGCAACTGACGGAATTATCAAGAGAAATAAACCGGCAGATCGGACTGCTGCTCACGCGCAAGGGCGAAGTAGCCTATGTCATCGTTGGCGATCATCGGGGCATCATGATCCCCGATCTTACCGCCTACCGTTCCTCCTCAACCCGCTTCAAGGGATTGAGGCTCATCCACACTCATTTAAACGGCGAAGGACTCAGCGATGAGGACCTGACCGACTTGGCGCTTTTACGGCTCGATGTCTTGGGCGCCGTAGAGGCAAAGCCGAACGGCCTCCCGGGCCTCGTCCATCTGGCATACCTGATCCCTGAGAATCCCGATGGTCGTTACTGGCTGCTACTGCCGCCCGTCCCACCTTCAGAACTAAAACGGGATTTCCTTTCCTTTATCCAGGCCCTGGAAGGAGAATTTACCCGCCGGCAGAAAACCCGGAAGATCGAGACCAGCGACCGGGCCATCCTGGTACGGGTGGAAACTGCGGTCAGGCCCGTCAGGGGACACGCATCAGTCAGGGGACACGATCCGGATTTCTCTCAAAAATCCGGTCATGTCCCCCCCCCAAATCCGGTCATGTCCCCCCAGAAATCCCCTCACATCCCCTCGGACACCACGCTTTCCGCAGAGAGTTCGCTTGATGAGTTGAAGGAATTGTCCCGCTCCGCAGGCGTCGAGGTTTTCGACACGGTCATCCAGTATCGTCCTGAACCGGATCCAAAATTCCTGCTTGGCAAGGGCAAACTTTCTTCTTTGGTCATTAAGGCAATGCAGATGGGTGCCAATCTACTTATCTTCGACCACGAATTGACCCCTGCCCAGGTGCGCTCCATCACCGATTTTACGGAGCTGAAGGTTATCGACCGCACGCAGTTGATCCTGGACATCTTTGCCCAGCGCGCTCATAGCCGGGAAGGCAAGATCCAGGTGGAACTGGCCCAGTTGAAGTATCTCCTGCCCAGGCTTGCGAATACGGAGAAGGCATTATCGAGGCTTACCGGCGGCATCGGCGCGCGCGGTCCGGGGGAAACAAAGCTGGAAATCAACCGGCGCCGCATCCGGGACCGCATCCATCTGTTGGAAAAAGCAATCCTGGGGATCGAAAAGTCGCGCGGCCAGCGACGGGTGAAAAGGGAAAAGGCAGCCATCCCGGTCATTTCCATCGTCGGCTATACGAACGCCGGAAAATCAACGCTCTTGAATGCCCTGACGGCCAGCTCCGTCTTTACCGAAGATCGCCTCTTTGCCACCCTGGATCCCAAGAGTTCACGCCTGCGTTTCCCCTGCGATGCCGAGGCGGTCATTACGGATACCGTCGGTTTTATTTGCGATCTTCCCTCCGACCTTTTCGCCGCCTTTCGCGCCACCCTGGACGAACTGAAGGAGGCGGATTTTCTTCTGCACGTCGTCGATATCAGCAATCCCCATTTTGAAGATCATATCCAGGCGGTAGAGAAAATCTTTGCGGAATTGGGGATCGCCGGAAAACCCGCCTTGCTGGTCTTCAACAAAGTTGATCGCTTCCCCGACCCCGCCCTGCTGGCCGACCTCGGCCGGCGCTTCGGCGCCATCGCCATTTCCGCATTGGACCCCGCCACACTGCCGCCGCTGGTGGAGAAGCTGGCGAGCCTGGTAGAGACACCGTAGAGGGACAGACGTTATTTGCCGTAGGGTTTAGCTGTGATGAAAATGGTAGATATCCGTAAGCCTCGAGATATTGAAACTATGAGTATTAGGTAGGGTGCCAGATTCGAGCTAGCTTGGCTTCATAGGAAGCGGTGGTCAAATCTATGAGGGAAAGGATAAATGGGGATAAATGGGACGTTCTATTTTCCGCTGGAATAATCTGTCCAGTATTTAGAACCGTCTATTTAATCTGCGTGTGGATATCAGGACGTTTTGCGGCTCTCACAGCATCTTCCTCTTATGTAAATCCTTTTATTGTTGATCAAAAGCGACGTCACGAAAAACCGTTTAGTAATTGGAACCTTCATTTTCGCCCCCTCTGATTCGCGTTGATTAATCTGAGAAGTGTTCTCCTTTCCCCTAACTATCTCACTCACTTTGCCCAGTCTTCGATTTTTAGGTCATCACCCACAACAGACTTTATGGCATTCATTTTATCATGAGTCACTAAAACAAAATTGTAAGCCATAGCTACAGCGGCAATCCAGATATCGTTCTCCTGTACCTGCAGTTCCTTCGATGTTGTGGGATCTATCCACTCTTCTACCCGTTTCTTATCATTATTCCTGCGACGTTTATCTTTTGGTGCATAACATTCAAAAAGTTTTGCTCTTAGATTTGCATACTGCTCACGGGCGACATTGTTATCAATGTGATAACTATGAAATTCCTCGACCATCTGTTTTGCTAAATCTTGTTTTGTAGGATCTTTATCAGGAGCTATTTTAAGCCCATACTCAATTTCACCAATGGTAATACAACAGATAAAGACATTTTCACTTTTTATTTTGGCAAGCCGATTTTGTAAGGCCTTACCTTCTGGACTATGAGCTCCTGATTTTACCTCGACGAGATATCCGAGCACATTTGTGTCAAGTAAATAGAAGTGTTTCTGCATTTTATTCAGTACCAATGCCTTTAAGATAATCAACAAATTTCTTGTCTTTAATTACGGGGATACGATTCATAACTTTCTCCAGTGTTCCTTCATGGAAATCCTCGGATATGTAACTGTGCAATGGAATCCATGAGGCGATTTCAGGAGAGATATATCCCTTAAATGCAAAAGGAACGGGTCTTTTTTGCTCCCAAAATATATCGAGCAACTTCCGTTCTAGTTTGGGTGAAAGGTGATACAATTTCAATATCTCTGCATCTATTTTTAAGAGAGTTTCGTAAGCGATGTTCTCATCCCCTTGCAGTTCATCTATATACAGTTTAACGAGATTGCTTATGGTTTGGTCATGCCGTAATAATGCATCAAGCTTGGGAATCGGTATCTCCTCATAAGTCTTAACCAAAAGATTTCTATCTGAAACATTACAGTAAACAAATGCCTGTGCAACAGGCGAGTTCAGTAGAGCCGCCAAAGTATATACACTTAAAGAATTAATTTTAGGCCATACCGCATAGAAGCTTCTGCCTAATACTCGTCCTTCAATATCAATTGCAGCAGCAAAGCGCCATGGACCTCGTGCCATGCGCCCCACAGGTAACGCTATTTTAGGAAGGTCCCACGAATACTTGTAGGCGGCATTTTCCATATGTTGTGCCTTCATGGACATATAGACGGTATCATCGGCGGTATATTGATAAAAACCATGTGTCACATTAAAAATGCCTTTTTCTGAATCAGGGAACGCTAAATTTTGAACGAGTTCAATTTCAGGAATACCTCTTTTATACCTTATACCAGTTCTAAATCGCGCCGTGTCTCGAAAACAAGGAAAAGATTTCAGTCGATCCCATACTTCTTTCAATAAAGGGACAACAAGTTTGCTTTCCTGTGTTCCGTCAAAATATGATTGGGATATCTTCTCGCGCCAAGTATAACTGTACCTTGTTTTAAAAGCTTTTTTGTGAGCATCCCGGACTTCCGTATAAACAAGACTACTACCCTTTTGCGGTTCCTTTTTTCTTGCACTAACTATTGCAGTCTCAGCGTCAGAATAAAGAAAGATTTTGTCGGGCAATGCAGTAATGGCATTTATCTCAAAGTTGCTCAGCAGAAATTTTCTTTCTTCTTTATAAGCAATGCTGTCCAAAAAGGAGCGTGGCAAGACTAAGCCAATTAGTGCCCCTTCCGGCAAATGAAGGAGGGATCTTCTTAAAAACTCCATTGGTTTGGGAACGGCTTTATCATTAATCTTAATTTTTTCAAAAGGTGGATTCGCAATTAGAATCATAGATTTCTTGGAAGCGTTTTCGATGACCTTATCAGCAAAAGCATCTGCTTGGGAGATCTCCCATCCGTTAGACTCTGGGAAATCAGCCAACATCAGACACATGCGGGCAACTTCAATCGAAAATGGCTCAATCTCTATGCCACGTAAATTCTTGATAAAAAATTCATGACGCTGGCGCCCTCCGAAATCCTGTGGCAACAAATCTCTCATCCTTCGCATGGCGGCAATAAGCAGAATTCCATGGCCGCACATGGGATCAAGGACCTGCCATTGGGTTCGTGGCAGATCTTCCAGCGGGACCTGTGAAAGAAGATAATCAGCCACATATGCCGGCGTGCTGTGTATGCCCAGCTCTTTGCGGGTTTTAGGTGAAACAAATGTGTTTTCGTAAATATAAGTGAGAGTGTCTACCGATATGTTTTTCAATGGGAAACTTTGGCCGATTTCCTTGGATATGGATTCAAGCGTTGACATGGGCAATTTTGAGCCCGTGACTAATAGCGAAGGGCCGTAATGATTGCTTACCACCTTCAACGCACTTTCAGGATTTGAAAAGTCGATATTTGCTGAACCAGCTATATCGCGATCTTTCAGTAATTTGGCAGCTAATAGACTGAAGACAACCCTGAAAATTACGGATGCCTCCGACGCACCAAATGTCAATTGGCCCTTTTTGAATTCTTCCTCGACGTGATGAAGCAAGATTCGAAGCAAACTGTCTATTTTCTTTGCAGCCTCATGCTCCAAAGCGGGAAGCAATCCAAGGTCGATGAAATCCAACTGCTGGGGAGCTGGCTTCGCGAAACCAGTTTTTGCCCTTATGATGGCCTGCGGCTTCCATGTGTCTTGGTTTTTAACAATGACATTATGCAAAATAGCAGTTTTGTATTTTTCTTGAAGTCGTGGTTCTTTCTCAGTGACAGCCCAACGTTCCGTAACTCCGTTGTTGATGATGAATACCATTGGTGCGCCAAAAGCCTTCAATTCCTTGACAACTAAGTCCGACGGCCTCCCAGGTTCCGCCAGTTGGATGCCGAAACACGCTGAACGATAATCGAGAGGCTCTTGTCCGAAAACGGCTCGGCCGACAGTGCGAAGGGGCACCCCTGAGCCGCCAGTGGAAAACAAATCAGCATACTGATAGTCTTTCCTGATTAGATGACGTTTGTAGCCTATATTTACAAATGCATCTTCAATATTGGCGAGTACCATTTTAGTCATTACCCCTTGTCCCCGCTCTGCTCATTGTTTATATTCATTGCGATTTGCCACTGTTATCCTTTACATCTGGCACTTGCCGCCTCCTCGGTACGTCCCAATAAGGGCTCTTGCACTTCGGGCACACCTTCGTGTTCTCCCTATTCTCCGTTCCCTTCCTCGGCAGCCACTCGTAATCGCATCGGTAGCATTTGAACCCTTGTAGTGTAACAATAGGCATGCTTTCATTTTATAAGAATTTAAATCATATGTCAATAATAATATATTTAAAATATTATTATTAAAATAATATATCTTAATTATATTATTTAAGTGTATATAATAGGTGTTACTATATTCCTTCCGCGTACTGGTACATTCGCTCTATATAATTGGTATTCGCCTCGTCCTCGACTACTTATACCTTCGGATGACAGCCACCACTACACCCCCGATCTTGAGTTCGTTTTTGGGTTTGATCGGCTTGTATTTCTGATTCGCGGGAATTAGTGCGACACTCTCTCCTCTCTTTTTCAGGTATTTTATTGTCCATTGGCCATCAACCTCAGCGATTACAATATCGCCGGACTTAGGTGTTTGCCTCTTATCTACAACCACCATGTCCCCCGGTAGGATGGCAGCCTCAGACATGGAGTCCCCCGATACTTGGAGAAGAAAGGTGGCATGTGGATTCTGGATGAGAAATTGGTCGAGGGATAAGGTATCGGCAAGTGCTTCTTCAGCAGGGCTTGGAAAGCCCGCCTCTACGGTGCCAAGCACTCTCAAAGGGGATACTATAGACTTCGGTATGAGCTTTCCCTTTTTATCCCTTTCAAGTACTTCCATTTGCTCAAGCCTCTTCACCAACTTTGAAACATTGCTCTTCGAGCGCAATCCGACTAGATCCCCTATTTCGGAAAAGCTGGGCATGCGAAGTTGTCTTCTATAGAAGGCAGATATCTTCTGTATCCGGGATCGTAATAGTTCTTCTTTCTCATTCCCTCTCATGGCAACCATTATAAGGAGAACGAACGTTCCCTGTCAAGACCTTTTATTTGAATCAAGACTACTTTGAAGACTTTCAACATTACCATCGGAACTTAACAACTTGACGAGATGTCTATGGGCAAATTTTCAGATGAACAAGCAGATTCAGAAGAACTTCGGTTACGTTAGGAGGAAAATCGTAATATTAAAACAATTGGGGAACAAGCTGTTTGATCTTCGGCTCTTTCAATCCGAAGTCTATAAGTGCGAGGGGCTTGTGATATTATAGTTCGCCAAGGAATTGTAGCCACACCGCCAAACCTTTTGATTGAAGAGTCGCCACGTATTTAAGAAAGGGCAGAAAGAATCTTCACCATCGTGTTATCCAACTGGGCTCGTTCAGCTAAATCCAGGACGGAAGCGGAGAGGAGTTGTCTTGCGACTAAGGAAGGTAGTGGAGGAATTGTGGCCGTGAGGGGAGGCAGGCCGGACAGGCTGGGCAATTGGAAATCTTCGGGGGCGCGGTTGATGACCAGGGCCTGGCGGGTAAGCCCCATCCCCTTGGCCAGGGTGCTGATCCGGGCGGCAGTTTGCAGGCTGCGGGCGCTGGGTTCGCTGACGACGACAAGACCATCCACTGCTTCGACGGTGCCCCGGCCCAGATGTTCCACGCCCGCCTCCAGGTCCACGATTACCCATTGCCGGCGCTCGATGATCAGGTGGGCCAGAAGCGCTTTTAGCAGGGCGTTGGGCGAGCAGGCGCAACCGCTGCCCGCCGTGGCAATGGTGCCCATCACCAGCAGGTTGAGGTCTCCCACTTTTTTGGCCAGCCGCTCCGGCAGGTCCGCGACGGCTGGGTTTATGTGGAAGAAGCCTTCCCCCACCCGCTCGTTGATGATATCTTTTTCCAGGATCAAAGGCGTCGGGACTTCACCCTCCGGAAGCCCCAGCGCCTGCCCCAAAGAAAGGGCGGTATCGGCATCCACCAGCCACACCTCTTCACCCCGGCGCGCCAGATAATCCCCCAGCCACACCGTCAGGGAGGTCTTTCCCACCCCGCCTTTGCCGGCCACCGCCAATTTCATTATTACTCCAGGATCAGCAACAACTGATCGGCGGTAACGGTGTCGTTCTTCTTGACTTTGATTTCTTTGACGACGCCGTCCGCCGTTGCGTAAACAGGATTCTCCATCTTCATGGCTTCCAGGATGATCAGCTCATCGTCCTCGCTTACCTGATCGCCCACGTTTACCAGCACATCCACGATTTTCCCCGGCATCGGCGCCAGTATTTCAACACTCATTTAACCTTACCTCCCTCATTTCTTGTTTTTGATTCTTGATTTTGTATTTTTAATTTTGAATTAAGAATCAACAATCCAAAATTATCTAATCAGACTTTCGCCGGTCTTTCCAGCCCCTTGACGACCTCTGCATGGATCAGACGCGGGAGCATCATATGGTGCTGGGGGCAGATGGACCGCGGGTTCTGATATGACGCATTGGCGAAGGCCACCAGGTAATCGCGGAGCGCTTCATAGCGCACCACTTCATCTACAAAACCCGTCTTGGCGCAGTAGAAGGGCCGGGACTTCTCCTGGTATTCCCGGGCCAGTTCATTCATCTTGTCGATGATGGGACCAAGTGGCCGGCCGCTATCCTTTTCTTTGACCAGACGGCGGGAAAAACTCGCCACCGCGGCCGTTTCCCCATGCATGACATAAATCTCCGTCGTGGCCGTGCCCAGGGTAAACGCGTTGTGGTTATTCGCCGTCGGCCCGCCCATGACATAGTGGGCCGCCGCCGTTCCCTTCCGGAGCACAACGAGCATCATGGGCACCTTCGTTTGTTCGATTGAATAGATAAGGGATTGACCCAGGCCGAGCAACTCCGCCTTTTCCGCCGTGTCGCCCACATCGATGCCCGAGGTGTCCTGGAACCAGAGAACGGGGACGCGGTCCCGGCCGCACTGGGTGACGAACTCGTTCATCTTGATGAGCCCCTGGCGGTAAAGTTTACCGCCGATCGCGGTATATTCGTTGGTGTATTCCGGATAGTTGGGCAATAGCCCCTGACGGTTGCCGATGACCCCCAGGAGAAAACCATCCACCTTGACAAGACCCGTATAGATCTCAGGCCCGAAACCGGGGCGAAATTCCAGGTGCTCCGAATTGTCCACCAGCCGGGCCAGGACGTTGTCGAAATCGTACCCGGCCTTCTGATTAAAGGTGATAATGGAAGTAATCTCCGCCGGCGGGTATTTGGGCTCCGCCGGGGGGGCAACGCGGAAGAACCGCGGGTTGTAGGCCGGCATCTCCGCCATATATTCTTTCAGGCCGTCCAGGACGCCGGTCTCCGTTTCGTAAACCGCCCGGAAGAAACCCGTATGATCATAATGCACACCCACGCTGCCCGGCGGCACGTCTTTGAAGTGGCGCGTGGAATCGATGATCTGTTCCGCTCCCTCCTCATCAAAAGAACCTTTGGGAGTCATGCCGCTGACGATCCCGCCACCGCCCACGGCGATATTGCAATCCTTATGGGCCAGGAGGATGGTAGGACTGATGCCCTGATAACCGCCGCCGGCGGGATTAGTACCGTAAATGCCGGCCAGGATGGGAATACCATCTTGTTCCAACTCGGCGTGACGAAAGAAGCAGGTACCGCTACCGCGACGGTTGGCATAGACCTTTTCCTGTTCCGGAAGTTTCACTCCCGAACAATTCACCAGCCACACCAGGGGAAGATTCAGGATCTTGGCCATATCCGTCACCCGCAGGTTGTTGTCGGCCTGCCCGCCGATCCAGGCGCCTGCCATGACCTTGTTATCGAAACCGATCAGCACACACCATTTACCGCTGATGCGCGCCAGCCCGTCGATAACGCCCGTCATTCCCTCTTCGTTTTCCATAGGGTTGTAAAGGGTATGCAAGGGACAGAAGGTTCCCGGATCAACAAGATATTCGATCCTGTCCCAGACGGTCATCTGGCCGCGTTCCCGGATTTTTTCCGCGGGGATGCCGGCCTTCTTTACCCTTTCCAACTCGGCATCGATGGTCTGCATGACCGCTTCTATCTGCTCCCGGTTCTCCTTCATCCGCTCTATCTGGGCCGGTTTCAAGGGTTTGCCCAGATCATCCATTTTCGCAAAATACTGTTTCATAAATCCCTTTCCTCTCTTATTTCAGGCCCAAATGGTCCCGGGCAATGATCCACTTGCAGATATTGCTCGAACCTTCCACCATGGCATAGGTAGGGGCATCACGGAAATACCGGGCCACCGGATATTCTGTAGAGTAACCGTAGGCGCCCATGATCCGCATGGCATAGTTAGCGGACTTGGTGGCCACTTCGCCGGCCAGGTACTTGGCCTGCGCCACTTCCAGCGTGTTATTGAGGTTCCCCTGGTCTTTTTGCCAGGCCGCTTTATAAACCACCAGCCGGGCCGCTTCGATCTCTGCGGACATCTGGGCGATCATATCCTGGTTCATCTGGAACTCGCCGACGAGTTTGCCGAACTGTTCCCTTTCCCCGGCATATTTGACCGCCGCCTCCAGGCAGGCCTGGGCGATGCCGATGCCGCCCGCCGCGGCGGACAGCCGCGTCCCATTTAGGGAACCGAAGACGATCTTGGTGCCATCGCCGGGATTACCCAGGATGTTTTCCTTCGGTACCTTGGTATTGTCCAGGTAGACCTCACCGGTGGGTGAGGAACGGCTGCCCAGCTTGTCCAGATCGGTAGTCCGGATGCCGTTGAAGTTTTTCGGCTCCACGATGAAGGCCGATAACCCCTTGCCCCCTTTGGACCGATCCGTATAGGCATAATAGATCATGACATCGGCGACATTGGCGTTGGATATCCAGGTTTTGGAGCCGTTCAGGAGCCAGTGGTCTCCTTTGTCTTCGGCCGTGGATTTCATAGACATGACATCGGAACCCGCATTGAATTCCGTAATGGCAAAACAACCTACGTACTCGGCGTTGACCAATTTCCCGATGTACTTCTTCTTGGCGTCCTCAGTACCGTAACGGCAAATAGTAAAGGCGCTGCCCAAGCCCTGCATGTTGATCTGTACCCTAAGCGAGCTGGAAGCGCGGGCGATCTCTTCCGTCAGGATCATGGCCGCCAGCCAGCCCATGTTGTTCCCGCCAAATTCCTCGGGAATTAGGGTGCCAAAAAAACCCAACTCCCCCATGGGTTTGACAACTTCCTGGTAAGGGAAATAATGTTTTTCGTCCCATTCATCCGCAAAGGGGGCAATTTTTTCTGCGGCAAAATCACGAGCCATCCCCCTGAGCATCTCTAATTCTTCAGATAAGGCAAAATCCATAATCGCACCCCTTTCTGTCTTCAATATTTTTTCTGACCCTTACGGAACCTTCGGGTCAGTTTTTGGAATTGAGAAATTAATTATGCAAGGCTTTTGTAAAGATTGATGAAATCGCTTCTCTGAAAGCCCAGGGTCTTAAAAAAGGATAACATGTCCGTCGCGTCCCAGCGGACCGAGGTATAGACGTTTGTGATGCCCATCGCCTTGAAATGCTTCAACGTTTCCCTGGCCAGCATCTCGCCTATGCCCTGGCCCATAAAATCCGGTTCCACGCCGAAATTGGCGATCCAGGCGCTTTGCTCGACACCGAAGCTCCCGGCCAGGACATGGCTAACGCAATATCCTACCAGCCGATTCTCCCTGACCGCTACAAGACTGGCATCCGCTTCGCTTTCAGCTTGTTTTTCAATGAAGCCATGGTAATCCGTTTGGTCGGTCCCTCTAGTAATGGAAGACGATATCCTTCTGACTGCCTCAGCATCATCGGGCCGCATTTTCCTTATAATGGTTTTGTCCATAGGCATTCCCTCAAAGAACTAATCGATTCTGACTATCTTGACATTGTGGCCGACCCAGGTGGGTGGCAGGTAAACCCG
>ORJL010842574.1_pt1 | contig 11520 bp, 8 predicted proteins | sample 1779941 | NCBI WGS metagenome assembly ORJL01 (sample SAMEA104232317, study PRJEB22302) | groundwater metagenome | biome: forest; feature: aquifer; material: groundwater | place: USA | collected 2011-08-07 | depth 5.8 m | reverse complement strand
TTCGATCAACGTGAACGCCCCGCTGCCCCGCACCTTACATGGAGCTACATGCCTTCGCTGCCCCAACCGAACGTCGCCCGCAGAAGGCAAAGTCAGAGCGGACTGACGTCCGCTGCTACGATGAACGTAGCATCCGGCGTAAGCCGGATCATTCTTCGTTGCCGCAGTCGAACGACCAGCGCGGGAAAGGAAGCTAGCACCAAGAACTCGGTGGAGGGTGCAGCCGTCGCCGACGCCAGGCGCTTGGGTGGATTCGGCCCCGGCGAGATGCCGTGCGGCCAGGAGCCTCGTTCCGCGAGGCCTCGTACTTAAATGCTTCATAACTTTTAGATTGTCAGAGTATCCGAATTGACTAACGCACCAGGCGATAAAACGCGTCGTGTGTTCCCAGAGGAATAGTTACGCTGTTAGTGCCGTTGGCCGTGGTCACGCTGGCGTTCGCCGCCGTCCAGGCGCTCTGGGATCCAAGCTGCGGCGTGGTGTACAAGGCGAACCCGGTGGCCGAGGCGGGCCAGGAGATCACCACAGCAGCGGCCTGCGCCTGGATCTGGAGCTTCGGCGCGGCCACTACTGGCGCCACGAAGTATTTCTGCTGCAGGTACGTCTCGACGGCGGCTTGTTGAGTGGGGTCCACCGATGCGTACACGAGGATTTCAGCGATGTCGCCGAGCAGGCGCTGGCCGCCATTGGACAGGTAACCCACCGTCAACGTCTCACCGTCATAGGGCACCGGCATCTCAACGATTGTGCTGCCGGTATTGGTCGAATTTATGAAAAGGGTCTTGGTCCCATCGGCGGCCAGCGTGGCCGTGATCAGCGTCGGGGGGTTGTCCGCCACGCGGGAGACACCGCCAGGCTCGAAGCTGTTCGGCGGGGCGGTAAACCACTTCACCTGGCCCGCCGTGGTGTCGCTGATGCCGAAGACCCAGCCGACGACGTCACGATAATTCGCCATGATGGTCCTCATGCTCGTCGTATTGTCCACGCTGGCGACCACGTAAAGGCTGAGTTCCTGCAACTCCAGGTCCGTCGGGTTGTCGAGGTTCAAGCCCGAATCGCCATCGAATCGAACCACCGGGGTAGGCATGCCGTTGGGAAAATTGGCTGCCAGCGCCAATTCCGGCGCACCGACCGCAGTCGTTCCGTTATGCGCGATGGCCCAGCCGGACTGATCGGCCCAGCCAGTCACCTGGGCGCCATCCGACGTGGCAACCCCCGCGTCTGCCGCAAGCCAGACCACTCGGTTCGCTGCCGGGGGAAGGACGCTTGAGACCGGCATGCCCACAGCGATCCGGGAATTGGCGGCGATAACGTTGCCGGCCAGGTCCTGGACCGAGTTGACCGTCAGGGTGTAGCTCGACCCCTGCGCCAACGGGGAGGTAGTCAACACCACGGTGCTGGAGTTGGGCCCAAAGACTGCTTTTTGGACGGTAGCGCCGTTGTTGACGGCGTAACTGCCCGGGACAAGGGCGGTGGCCGCCGCAACGCCTCTGGAGAAAACCACGGTCACCTGGCTGGCGCTCAAATAGTCTCTGAAGGCCGATACCAAGGTAGGCGCGTTCGTATCCAGGATGACCGTCAGGATCGCACCGGAACTGGTGACGGTACCTAAACTGTTGCTCAGGCGCACACTGAAGGCATCACCTTGCTGAGTGCGGCTCGCGCTGGTCTGATAGACCGTATTGGTGGCTCCCGGAATCTCCGCGCCATTCCGCAGCCACTGGATGGAGACCGGTGGTTCCCCCCTGAAACCGACTTCGAACGTGGCTGGGTCCAGTTCGACAACCGTCTGACTCTGCGGCTGCCTGGTGATCACCGGCTTGCCGGTTCCCACCTCGAAGTACTTCTGGTTCAGGTACTCCCAGACTAGCGCCTCTTGTGCGGGGGAGACTTCCGCGTAGGCGATCACCTCGGCGACGTTGCCGTTGATATATTGTGCTCCGTTGCCCAAAAAGCCGACCGTGAGACTCACGCCCGAGGCATAGACGAGCGGAACTCCGCTCGCCGACCCCACGAGATTGGTGCCCACGAACACGCTCTTCTGGCCTCCAGCGCTCGCGTAGGAGCAGGTTGTCAGGTAGTACTGGCCCACGTTCATTAGCGCTCCCTGAGGCTCGAAGCTGTTCGGCGGCGCGGTAAACCACTTCATCTGGTTGGGGGTAGCATCGCTGATCCCGATGCACCAGCCAGCCACATCGCGATAGTTGCTGAACATGGTTTTCATCTGAGAATCCTCCAGGATGTTCCAGACGAGATAGAGGGTCATATTCGTCAGGCGCATGTCGTTGCCGTTGGCGAGACGAAATCCGCTCGACCCATTGAACTGAATCACCGGATGCGAGCCATTGGGGAATACATCCTGCACCAAGAGGGGTTTCCCGGCAGCAGTCCCGTTTTTCGCCAGGGCACCCACCTGTTGATCCTTCCAGGAGGTGACGGTCCCGCTCGCGTTGGTGGTCAAGCCCAGGTCGGCCCGGAGCCAGAGCTTGAGATTGGTGGTGGGAATGGGAGCGTTGGGATTGACTACCGCCAGCGCACGCTGGGAGCTGGCGGTGATGACGTTGCCCAGCAGATCCGATACCCCGCTGACCGTTAGGGTGTAGGATGGGCCGAAGGTGATTGCCGACGTCGTCAACACCACCGTATCGGGGGTGGCGCCCATGACGGCTTTGCTCACCGCCACTCCGTTATTGATGCCGTAGTTCGAGCCCACCGTTGCCGTCGCCGCCGACACCGGCTTGGAAAAGACCACCTTCACTTCAGTAAGGCTAAGAAAATCGCGGTCGGCCGAAAGCAGAGTAGGCAGCGTGGTGTCCGGAATCACCGTCAGCGCGACGCCCGAACTGGTCACCGTCGCCGAAGCATTGCTTACCACGACGGTAATCTGCCCCGCGTCCGTGCGGCTGACGCTGTCGATGGTGAGCCAGGGGCGGGTCGCGCCCGGCACGGGCACACCGTTGGTGTACCACTGAAAGCCCAGGGGCGGAGCGCCGTTGGCAGAAACGGCGAAGGTCACGGGCTGCAGTTCATTGATAGTCTGTTTGACAGGCTGTTTGGCGATCGTCGCCGCGCCGGTGGGCACAGAGAAGTACTTTTCGTAAAAATAGGCCTCGACCGCCAGGCGCTGTGCGGCGGATTGGCTGTCGTAGAGCAGAACTTCCGCGATATCACCGGTGAAGTAATTACCACTAAAGGTTACGTTCAGGACGTTGGTATCCGGTGGCTGAACGGCGGGAAACGTCCCTTGGGCCCCTATCGTGAGGGCCGCCCAGGTCGCGTAGTTGAGCGCCATACCGCTCTTGGTGGCCGCTTGCACACCGTTCGTATAGAGCGACTTGGTCTCTGTGGTGCTGTCGTAGAACCCCTCGACGAGGAAGGGTTTATCGGTCGTCAATGCGGTCGAAAGCAAGTCGTTTTCCGGTTGCCCAGTGTGCCAATCCGCAGCGCCCGGAGTGGTCTGGCTCAGCCCCAGTATGTACCCGAAAGGCGGACGTATGTTCGCTATCAGCGCGCCGCCGGCAGCGGGATCGGTCACTGTGGCGACCGCGTAGGCGCTCACGTTGGGTGTTGTCGCATCCAGCACGTTCTCCAAGACAAAGCCGTCGGTGCCGTGGAGCGTGATGACCGGATGCGTCCCGCTCGGGAAATTCGCGCGATCGGAGAGCATCGGGATATCCATGCCGAGCGGGATCCCGCTGTGATCCGCCCCGCCGGACACCAGAGCGGGTGCTTTGTCCGCCCACGATATAATACTCCCGTCACTGTTCGTCACAACGCCGCTGTCGGCGGCCATCCAGACTTTCAGGTGGCTGGCCGGCGGCTGGGTTGTGCCTGCCAGGACTGCGTCAGGCAGCGTGGCGAGAAGCGTTAGGGCGAGAGGTACGAATATGAGGTTGGCTTTCATACTGGGGGTTCATCGGCCGGGGTTGGACTTCCGCGGACCCGCGCTCCGGGCGACGAGGCGATTGCGCTCCGGCAGCCACAAAGACACGATTTGGGGACCGCGCGGGCACCGCCGCTGGGATCGGCTGCAGAGACTCACATCGCTTTGGGAGCCCGTTTTCATGTTGACAGTTAGCTGGATATTCCAGTAACCGCAATCCGGCCACTGTTTTTCGGCTGAAAGTCCTATTTTTTTCCTTTGATAATACAGTCAGGACCAGAGGCGCTTCGTCACCGCGAAGGCTCCAATCTTGCACTTGGCTTATCGTTCACTATTGCCGACTAAATGGCTTCTAATGACAATTCTTCTCAGGGACCCTTTCGTGAGCTTGTTAGGCCAGGCGGCCGGGCCTGGCCGAGTGCCCCCATACGGCGATCCGGCCGGTTTCTGAAACGGGCTGCGAGACCCACGCGCCTTTCTGTGCTCCGCGGCGATGTTCCCACAACTTCAGGACCGATGCTGTGTAGGCCAAGTGGGGTTCGCTCCCGTTTGAATGCGGCCTTTTGGCGCGATATCGCCAAAAGAGGGCAAATTACCGCTTGCATCATCCAGGGCCTAACTCTATATTTTGCGCTCTTTTTGAAAGTGAGTTATTGCTATGCGACGTCCGAAAGGCTGTAAAACGAAAAAGTCGGTGGCCAAGCGCTTTAAGATCACAGCGACTGGCAAGGTAATGCGCGCCCACGCGGGTAGGCGGCATCTACTCTCCACCAAGAATGCCAAGCGCCGACACCGTCTGCGCGAATCAGCGGTAGTGGATCCCACCGATACCTACCGCGTCACCCAAAGCTTGCCCTTTAGCCACCGATAGGGGCTCTCTTGGATGATTAACCTCTAGAATTCCATAGACCATGCGAGTTACAAACGCCCCCGCCTCACGCAAGCGCCGCAAACGGATGCTCAGAGCCGCCAAAGGCTTCCGCGCCCGCCGTTCCAAACTTTACCGTTATGCCTCTGACGCCGTCGATCATGGGCTCCAATACGCCTTCCGCGACCGCAAAGCCAAGAAGCGCACCTACCGCGGCCTCTGGCAGATCCGCATCAACGCCGCCGCCCGTGCCGCCGGCATGAGCTACAGCCGTTTCATGGAAGGCCTCAAGGCCGCCAAGGTTGCCCTGGACCGCAAGGTGCTTGCCGACCTCGCCGCCACCGATGCCGCCGCCTTCGGTGAGTTGGTCAAGGTAGCCCAAAACGCTCTCGTCGCCAAGACCGCCAAGGCCTGAGCTCCGGCACCTCTGAAGCACAGGTAGAAACCTCTATTCTCAAGCGGGCGGCCAGTCCCATCTGGACGCCCGTTTTTGTTTGTCCATCCGCCCGTTTTCTCTATCCTCTCCTCTCAAATGATGGCTTTCGTGGACCAAATTGAACCTCTAAAGCAGGCAGCCCTTGACGAGCTGCGCGCTGCCAGCGATCTGCCCCTCCTCGAACAGGCCCGGACCAGTTTTCTGGGCGCAAACGGCAAGTTCACTGCGTTGCTGAGGCAAATGGGCACGCTCCCCAAAGAGGAGAAACCCGCTGCCGGCAAGCTGATTAACTCGGCAAAAGTCGAGTTGGAGACCGCCCTGGCCGCCCGGCGGGCCGAACTCGAACTCAAAGCCGCCTTGCCCCAGGAGCCCACGGACTTCAGCCTCCCCGGACGGCGGCGCCTTCTGGGCAAGCTCCATCCGCTCACCCAAGTGACCGAGGACATCGTGCGGAGCTTCCGCAAGATCGGTTTCGTGGTGGCCGATGGCCCCGAGATCGAGGACGATTATCACTGTTTTGACGCGTTGAACACGCCCGCCGATCATCCGGCGCGCGATACGCACGACACGTTCTACCTGAACACCCAAGACCGGTGGCTGCTGCGCACGCATACCTCCTCCGTCCAGATCCGGGTGATGAAGAACCAGCCCCCACCCGTTCGAATCATCGTCCCTGGCCGGGTTTACCGCCGGGACAACGCGGACGCCACCCATAACCCCACCTTCCACCAGATAGAAGGACTCTACGTCGATAAGCAGGTGACTGTGGGCGACCTTAAAGGCACCGTTGAGTTCGTCTTCAAGCAGTTGTTGGGCGACGATACACGCATTCGCTTCCGACCCCACTACTTCAGTTATACCGAACCGAGCTTCGAAATCGATTTCTCAAGCCCTTTGACCCGTAAAATAGGCAAGGAGTGGCTCGAGATCGCCGGATGCGGCATGGTGCACCCCCAGGTGTTCGAAAATGTGGGTTACGACCCCGAGGTCTGGACTGGCTGGGCCTTTGGTTTCGGCATCGAGCGTATCGCAATGATCCGCTACGAGATCAACGACATCCGCCTCTTCTACGAGAACGATTTGCGGTTTCTGCGCCAATTCTGAACCCAACGCGAGTCCGGCATCTTAGTTTTGGCTCGCGCGCCATCCCGCACCCGCTAACGTGGGGCCATGATTCGGCTGATGCTACGGCTCCTGGTGGCCGTTCTCCTGTCCCAGGCCTCGTTGCGCGCCGAGCTTCTGTTGGGCAACGAGGTCCTCGCCGCCACCGGCTTCAAGCCGCTGGCTGGCAAGCGAGTCGGGTTGATCTCCAACCCCTCCGGCGTCAACCGCCGGCTTACCTCCACGATCGATGTCCTCCGAAGCGCCCGCGGCGTGAAGTTGGTGTCTTTGTTCGGTCCGGAACACGGCATCCGTGGGGATATTCCCGCTGGCAAGGAGTTCACCAACAGCATCGATGCATCGACCCGCCTGCCCGTCTTTTCCCTCTACGGGCCGGGCCCCACGCGCAAGCCCTCACGCGCGATGCTCAACGGTCTGGATGCCTTGGTCTATGACGTCCAGGACACCGGATGCCGCTCCTACACGTTCATCAGCACCATGGGCCTGGCCATGGAGGCCTGCGGGGAGGCAGGGGTCGAGTTCGTCGTCCTCGACCGCCCAAACCCGCTCGGCGGAGAACGCGTCGAGGGGCCCCGGCTGGAGAATCGGTTCCGCTCGTTCGTCGGTCGCTGGGACATCCCTTATGTGTACGGGCTGACCTGCGGCGAACTGGCCCGCGTCATCAATGGCGAGCGCTGGATCTCGAACACCTGCCGGCTCACGGTCGTGCCGATGCAGGGTTGGCGGCGCCAGATGGTCTGGAAAGACACTGGCCTGCCGTGGGTTCCCACATCGCCTCACGTGCCTCATGGCGAGTCCCCTCTTTACCAGGTGGCCACCGGCATGGTGGGTGAAATCGGCGGCATCAGCACCGGCATCGGCTACACCCTCCCCTTCCAGTGCCTGGCGGCCCCCGGGCTCGACGCGAACCGGACCAGCCAACTGCTCAACAGCTTCAATCTCCGCGGCGTGCGGTTCCTGCCCATCACTTACATGCCCTACTATGGCGCATTCAAAGGGCAGGCCATCTCGGGGGCGCAACTCTTCTTCACCGCGCCCGCCACAGCCCAACTGACCGCGATCAACTTCTGCGCGCTCGAAGCGGTGAAGAAGCTCACTGGACGTGACTTGTTCGCCGAGGCCGTGAAGGCCGGAAAATCCTTTGAAATGTTCGACAAAGTCAACGGGACTGACGCCACCCGCAAAGCTCTGCAAAGAGGGACCTCGGCCGCGGGTATTGTGGCCTCGTGGCGTCCCGGGGAAGAGGCATTCCGCCTCAAGCGCCAGAAGTATTTGTTGTATCCGTGAAGTCTCTCCTTGAGATCAGCAATTTGACAATCGAGTTCGGACACGGGAAAGAAGCCGTGCGCGCCGTGGAGGATGTGTCCCTCACCCTCCGGGAGGGCGAAACGCTCTGCCTGGTGGGGGAAAGCGGTTCCGGCAAAACAGTCACGGCCTTGTCCATCGCCCGTCTGGTCCCCTCCCCTCCCGGCCATTATGTTGGAGGGCGAATACTTCTGGATGGCGCGGATGTCCTGTCCATGAGCCCCGCCGAACTCCGCGCCGTGCGTGGGGGCTTGGTGAGTTATGTTTTCCAGGAGCCGGGCGCTTCATTGAACCCTGTCCTCCGCGTGGGAAGCCAGATCAGAGAATCCCTGCGTCTGCACCGGCCGTCCGCGGCAACGGAGGCGGAGGTCATACGGCTCCTGCGACTGGTTGGCATCCCGGCACCCGAGTCACGGCACAAGGACTACCCGCATCAGATGTCCGGAGGAATGCAGCAACGCGTTATGATCGCCATGGCGCTGGCTTCCTCGCCCAAGCTGCTCGTGGCGGACGAACCGACCACCGCGCTGGACGTTACTATCCAGGCTCAGATCCTTGATTTACTCCGCGACCTCAGGGAGCGTCTGGGAATGAGCATCCTGCTCATCACGCATAACCTCGGCATCGTCGCCGGGTTTGCCGACCGGGTGGCCGTGATGTACGCCGGCCAGATCATCGAAACCGGCCCGGCGGCCGAGCTCCTGCGACGCCCCCTCCATCCCTATACACGCGCGCTGATGCACGCCGCCCCCAAGTTGGGCGGCACCGCGCGGCGATTGGCCGCGATTGCCGGGTCGGTCCCCCACCCCGGCGAGTTTCCCCCCGGGTGCCGCTTCCATCCGCGCTGTCCTCAAGTCCAGCCCGCTTGCTCGCTTGAAGCCCCGGAATTGGTGCTCGCTGAGCCAGCCCGGCAGGTGCGCTGCCCCTATTGGGACGCGCTGCAAGCAGACCGTCTGGGTTCGGCCTCGGGCCACACTCCCCCGCCCCAGTGAACCTCCTCGAAGTCCGCCACCTCCAAGTTCATTTTCCCGTCCGACACGGGCTTTTCGGGCGTTCGATGGACTCGGTGAAAGCGGTGGAGGACGTGAATATCGAGGTCGCGGCGGGAGAGACCCTTGGCTTGGTGGGCGAGAGCGGCTGCGGGAAGACCACCCTGGGGCGGGCTATTCTCCGGTTGATTGAACCGACCTCCGGGAGCGTCTGGTTGGATGGCGAAGAGATCACCCGGCTACAAGGCGAGGACCTCCGCGCCCGACGGCGGAAACTCCAGATGATCTTCCAGGACCCCTACAACTCGCTGAATCCCCGAATGAGTATCGGGCAAATCCTTTCTGAGCCGCTTGAGATCCACCATCTTGCGGCCAGTCGGCGGGAGAGGCTCGACCGGGTCGCGGAGTTGCTGAAAGCGGTTGGGTTGGATTCAAACCACGCAGGGCGCTATCCGCACGAATTCAGTGGTGGGCAGCGGCAGCGCATCGGCATCGCCCGGGCGTTGGCTGTGGAGCCCGGCTTGATCGTGTGCGACGAGGCGGTCAGCGCGCTGGACGTGTCCATCCAGGCGCAGATCCTCAACCTGCTCCAGGACTTGCAGCAGGAACGCGGGCTGGCCTACCTCTTTATCGCCCATGATCTGGCGGTGGTGGAACATATCAGCCAGCGCGTGGTCGTGATGTACCTGGGGCGAATCGTCGAGTCGGCTCCGGCACGAACGCTGTTGCGCAGCCCCCTGCACCCCTATACTCAGGCGCTGATATCCGCCGTGCCGGTGGTGGACCCCGATTCGCAGCGCAAGCGCATCCTCTTGCCGGGAGATGTCCCTTCTCCGATTCATCCGCCGGGCGGTTGCCCATTCCATCCACGCTGTCCCGTGGCGGAAGCGCGCTGCCGGGTTGGAACTCCACTGCTGCTCGAGGTGGCGCCGGGCCATCAGGCCGCCTGCCACCTTATTGTCCCTCGACCGGCTGGGCGGTGAACTCGATCTCGCCCTTGGCGCGCCCCGCCTCGATGTAGAGCCGGTATGGCACGCCGGGATTCAACCGCTGCGGGCGCGCGTTGGTCGTTGCTGGCGTCAGACCGGGAATGCGTTGGCCGTAATAGAACCCATGCAACGGCGGGGTGTTGGACTTCGTCACCAGGTGCCACAACGGCACGGGATGCTTGTTCGTAACCAGGGCGTTGGCCGAAACCACTTTCACCGCCGTGAGTTCGTACTTCCCGTCCATGGTGAACGCCACCGGATAGACCACATCACCCTGCCGTGGCGACCGAACCATGCGATTAGACTTAATGATTTGAATACGCGGGGTGTTGATCAAGTCCGTAAAATAGTAGGCGTAGATGCCGCCCAAGAGGGCGGCGAGAATCAGCAGGACATAGGTCTTCGTGGTCATAGTCGGCAATAGGTGGACGTCCCTAGAGCGGCTTTATTCGAGGAATTCGGGATTGCACCGATCGAATAGACCGGATAAGACGCCGTCAAAAGAGTCATCGTTATGCACAACAATCGGCATTTTTATCGGCGCGGGTGGACATCCGGGGACGCGGCGTTCACGCTGATCGAACTGCTCGTCGTCATCGCGATCATCGCGATCCTCGCCGGCATGCTTCTGCCCGCTCTCGCACGCGCCAAGGAAGCGGGTCGCAAAATCTCCTGTATTAACAACCTGCGCCAGCTCGGCGTCTCCTTAACCATGTATGTGGACGAAAACCGCGGCACCCACCCCGAACGGACCACCGGCCCCCGCTGGCCTGAGCGCCTCCTGACCGGCTATAAAGACGTGCGGATCCTCCGCTGCATCTCGGACGGACCCAAGGCGCCCGCGACCGGAAGTTCCGGGACCAACGGTTTCCTGGGAGACTCGGCGCCCCGCAGTTATTTGATTAACGGCTGGAACGACTACTTTCAGCAGGAGATGGGCGCGGAGTTTAACATGTCCTCCATCACCGGCAAATCCATGCAGGAAAACGCAATCCGCGAGCCCAGCGACACCATCGTTTTCGGAGAGAAAGAGAGCAGCTCGCCCCATTACTACATGGACTTCCTTGAGGGAGTGGGCAATGACATCACCGAAGTGGAGCAGGCCAGACACTCCGCCCCAATCAAGAACTCCCGCGGAGGAGGCTCCAACCACGCCTTTGCGGATGCCAGCGTACGGTTCCTCCATTTTGGAAACGGGTTCCGCCCCCTGAACCTCTGGGCCACGACCGACCGCTGGCGCACCAACTCCCTCAGTTTCTAGCCGATCCACGTGCTTTTCATTTAACCGCAAAGGACCGCGAAAGAGGAGAGACAGACACGCGGAATGCTCGGAAGAGTCAGCAACCCTTTGCGATCCTTTGCGCCCTTCGCGGTTGAGATTCCGGATTTTCACCGCGAAGGGCGCGAAGGAACGCAAAGGTTTCTTACTTCTCGGAAGCGGTCGCGGTGGGTATCCCAGTCTCTTGGTGGCCGAGCACAACCTGCTGGATACCATCGCAACCCGGGACCTAAAGCAGCAGTGAACCCTCAACGCGGCTCCAATGACTTCGTAGGCGAGTTGATCGAGATGCATTAAAGGGTCGGTCCTATAATTTAGAATCACCATCGTTTTTCGCGTTCGCTCGGGCTATCTGTCCGCTCCATTCCTGTCCGCTCCTTTCCTTTACACCACCATCTTCGGGCCTTATTCTGGGTGGAGTGACCGAAAATCGGAAAATACGAGTCGTGGTGGGCATGAGCGGCGGGGTGGATTCCTCGGCGGCGGCGGCTCTTTTGCTCCAGAGTGGTTACGACGTCGTGGGCATCACCCTCAAGCTCTGGCCCCAGGACTGTGTCTCCCGCGCGGAGGACAAATGCTGCGGTCCGCAGGCCGTGACCGATGCGCGCGGTGTCTGCCATCGCCTGGGTATCCCCTATTACCTGGTCGA
>ORJL010422051.1_pt1 | contig 11520 bp, 8 predicted proteins | sample 1779941 | NCBI WGS metagenome assembly ORJL01 (sample SAMEA104232317, study PRJEB22302) | groundwater metagenome | biome: forest; feature: aquifer; material: groundwater | place: USA | collected 2011-08-07 | depth 5.8 m | reverse complement strand
CCTGACCGACCCGAGGATCTTCCAGGTGGTGGACACCACCGCCCTCTCCACCCGGCCGCTGCTGGCCGGCATCCGCAACCCCTTCCTCCAGAACCTGCGCGTGGACGTGGACCTCGCGGTGCCCCGGGACACGTGGATCCGCTCGGCGGACATGAACGTGGAGATCGGAGGGAACCTCCTCGTCCGCTACGATCGGCTGACCCGCGACATCGTCATGGTCGGGGAGCTCCAGGCGCTGCGCGGGTCGTATATGGTGCTGGGACGTCGCTTCGACGTGCAGGGCGGGACCGTGGAATTCGTGGGCACGACGGGCATCAACCCGGCACTGAGCATCCAGGCGGTGAGCCGGATCCGGCGAGTGGAGGGGGATCCCCTGGATGTGAAGGCGATCGTGGAGGGGACGCTCACGCAGCCGCGGGTGACCCTCTCCAGCGACGAGCAGGGGATCGCCGTATCCGACCTCGTCAGCTACCTCATCTTCGGACGCCCCAGCTACGAGCTCGCCGCGGGCCAGGATGCCTGGCTCGGGGGGGCCGGCGCCGCCGCCACCGGGGCCGGCGTCAGCTACTTCTCCGGGACGCTCGCCGCGCGCCTGGGCGCTGCGCTCTCCCAGCAGATGGGGCTCGACTACCTCTCCATCACGCAGAGCGGTGACCTCGGCTTGGCGTCGGGAAGCCTGGGAGGCTCGCTGGCGGGCACGCAGGTGGAGGTCGGCCAGTACCTCGGCGACCGGGTCTTCGTCGTCTTGATCTTCCGGCCCCTCACGGCTCAGAGCACCGGGCAGGGCTTCTTCGGGGGTGCGCGCGTGGAGGTGGCCCTCACGGACGACTACAACGTCCAGGCCTTCTGGGAGGACCGCTTCCTCCGGAGCCGGGTGGGCGGCTTCGGCGACCTGGGGATCCAGGCCTCCCAGGTGGTGGGGGTGTTCATGTTCCGGGAGTGGGGCTACTGAGCCGGCAACCCCGGAACCCGTCCGGGGTATCCCAGGCGGCCCGGCGCGAGGACGCGGGCCGACGCTCTCGACGAGGAGAACGGACTTCCATGCAGACGCTGAAGGTCTTCGGGATGATGACGGCGCTCACCCTCATCGTGGTGGGCATTGGCAGCTATTTCGGGGGATCCGGCGGCGCCGTGTTCGCCTTTGGCATGGCCGCGGTCATGAACTTCGGCATGTACTGGTTCAGCGACCGCGCCGTGCTGGCCATGTACAAGGCCCGCAAGATCGGCCCCGCGGATGCGCCGGAGCTGTACCAGATGGTGGACCGACTCCGCCTGCAGGCCGGGCTCCCCATGCCGGTGGTGGCCATCGCCTCCTCGGAGCAACCGAACGCCTTCGCGACCGGGCGCAACCCCGGGCACGCCGTGGTATGCATGACGGCGGGCATCCTGCGGCTGCTTCCGCCGCGTGAGCTGGAGGGAGTCATCGCCCACGAGCTGGCGCACGTCAAGCACCGCCACATGCTGGTGGGTACGATCGCCGCCACCATGGCCGGCGCCGTCGCGATGCTCGCCAGCATCGCCCGGTGGGGGCTCATCTTCGGCGGCTTCGGCGGCCGTGACGATCGGGACAACAACCCGCTCGCCCTGCTGGTGATGGCCATCGTGGCCCCGCTGGCGGCCATGATCGTCCACATGGCCATCAGCCGTCAGAACGAGTACCAGGCCGACGCCACGGCCGCCCTGATCACCCGCGACCCGCAGGGGCTGGCCAGCGCGCTCCAGCACATCGAGGGATATGCCCGGCGGATTCCGATGAAGGTGAACCCGGCTGCCGCCCAGCTGGCCATCATCAATCCGCTGTCCGGGTCGAGCCGGGCCATGATCGGCCTGTTCCGCACCCACCCCGAGACCGAGGAGCGCGTCGCCCGCCTACGGGAGATGCGCGTCTGACGAGCCTGCGGCCGATCAGCTCGCTGGCCGCTGCACCAGCAAGGGGAGCGGGCTGCTGCGCAGCACCTTGTCCGCTACGCTGCCCAGAAGGGCGCGCTTCAGGCCTCCATATCCGTGCGTGGCCAGCGCGATGAGATCGGCCCCCAGCTTGTCGGCGATGGCCGCGATCGCGCGGCCCGGAGCCTCGTGCTCTTCCACGTGGGTCTCCACCGTGAGGCCCTGCGCGCGGAGCTCCTGCGCCCGAGCCTCGAGGTAGTCCCGGCCCTTCTCCATCGCCGGTGTGATGTCGTCGGGAAGGAGCGGGAAGATCCGCGCTCCGAGCACCGCCGACGAGCTGACGACGTGGACCAGCGTGAGCCGGGCCCCCGAGGCCCTGGCCAGGTTCGAGGCGGGCCCGAAGATGGTCGCGGACAGCGCCGAGCCGTCGACCGGCACCATGATGTGCTTGAACGCCAGGGCGTCGGCCGGAACGTGGCTACCGTGACGGGGGTGGATGACCAGCAGGGGGAGGTTGGTGGTGCGCACAAGGGCGTCGGCGACGCTTCCCAACCACATGCGGCTCACGCCGGTGTGACCGTGGGTGGTGATGAGCACCAGGTCGGCGTTCACCTTGGCCGCGTACTCGGCCACCTTTTCGGCGACGTGACCTTCGAGGAGCGCCGAGTCCACCGGGGTCTCGCGTCCCAGCTTCGCCTCCACCTCGGCCAGATAGGCCAACTCCTGGTCACGATGCCGGGTCTCGTATTCTTCCAGGTCCAGCCCCTCGTAGTGGAACTGGGTGTTGGAGAGGAAGTGGTCGGGTGGGTGGGGGACGTGGACGTGGGCGAGGTGCAGGCAAGCCCCCGTGACCTTGGCGAGGTGCTGAGCGACACCCAGCGTCCGCTCGGAGAACTCGGAACCGTCCAGGGGGACCAGGAGCGACTGGAGCATCGGCCTCTCCTTCCATCCCGTGGGGATCGGGACAGCCGGGGGATGGGACGGCGGAATGTCGGAACGGCCCTCCGCAGCCGTAACCTACGACCGGCGCCGAGAGCAGAGTGTAGGGGATAGCCTGACACCGGTGTAGGGCGCCGCCTTCCGCGGCCGAGCCGCGGCGACCTACGCCCGCACGGACCCCTCCGGTGCTGTCGCGTCCCGCACCCGACGGATTGAATGCGCCCCCCTGCCTCGGTACACTACAGGTCCATGTCTCTGGATAAGCTCATCGTCCGGGGCGCCCGGGAGCACAACCTCAAGAACGTGGACGTTGAGCTCCCTCGGGAGGCCCTGGTGGTCATCACCGGGCTCTCCGGGTCGGGCAAGTCCTCCCTGGCCTTCGACACCATCTACGCCGAAGGGCAGCGGCGCTACGTGGAGTCGCTGTCGGCGTACGCCCGTCAGTTCCTGGGGCTCATGGAGAAGCCCGACGTCGACTCGATCGAAGGGCTCTCCCCCGCCATCTCCATCGAACAGAAGAACGTCAGCCGGAACCCCCGCTCGACCGTGGGGACGGTGACGGAGATCTACGACTACCTGCGGCTCCTCTGGGCCCGTGTGGGGATCCCCCACTGCCCGACCTGCGCCCGGCCCGTGCTCCGGCAGTCGGCGTCGCAGATCGTGGACCGCCTGCTCGAAATGGGGGAAGGGACCCGCGTCGAGGTGCTGGCCCCCCTGGTGCGGGGCCGGAAGGGGGAGTTCAGGGACCTGTTCGAGCGGGCCCGCAAGGAGGGCTTCGTCCGGGTCCGGGTGAACGGCGAGACCTACGAGCTTTCGGAGCCACCCAAGCTCAACCGGTACGAGAACCACGAGATCGCGGTGGTCGTGGACCGGCTCGTCATCCGTGAGAAGGATCGCGACCGTATCGCCGACTCGGTGGAGACCGCGCTCCGCACGTCCGGGGGGATGCTGGAGGTGATGGAGCACCGGTCCAGAGATGGCTCCCTCTCCCACCTGTTCAGCGAGCACTACGCGTGCACCCACTGCGGGACCAGCCTCCCGGAGCTCGAGCCCCGGCAGTTCTCCTTCAACTCGCCCTACGGCGCGTGTGTGGAGTGCGGCGGGCTGGGCACCCGGAAGGAGGTCAACGCGGAGCTCGTGGTCGCCGACGGGAGCATCTCCCTCCTGGAAGGGGCGATCCTCCCGTGGGGGGAGCCCTCGGGCCACCTGCGCCGCTCGGTGATCGTCGGCCTCGCCGACGCCTACGAGTTCGAGCCCAACACCCCGTGGGCCAAGCTCCGCGAGGAGGTGCGCCAGGCCATCCTCCATGGGTCGGGCACGATGAAGATCCGGTTTCCCTATGCCTCGGGCTCGGGGAAGTTCAAGGGGCACTACGAGGACCGGTGGGAGGGCGTGGTAGGCAACGTGGCCCGTCGCTACGCCGAGACCAAGTCGGACGCGGTGCGCGCCCAGCTCGAGGAGTACATGTCCACGCTGCCGTGCACGGCGTGCGACGGGACGCGCCTGAAGCGCGAGTCGCTGGCCGTGACGGTGGGAGAGAGGTCCCTGGGCGAGGTCGTGGACCTGCCGATCTCTGCCGTCGCGAAGTTCTTCGCGGGGCTCCCGGTGGGCGGCCGGCAGGCAGCGGCCCTTCCCGCCGAGATCGCCGGGCCGATCCTCAAGGAGGTGGTGGAGCGGCTGCGCTTCCTCCAGGACGTGGGGCTGGACTACCTCACCCTCGGGCGGGCGTCCGGCTCGCTTTCGGGCGGCGAGGGCCAGCGGATCCGACTGGCCACCCAGATCGGGAGCCGGCTGGTGGGGGTCCTCTACATCCTGGACGAGCCGTCCATCGGGCTCCACCAGCGGGACAACGACCGCCTGCTGGACACCCTGAGGCGCCTGCGGGACCTCGGCAACACGGTCATCGTGGTCGAGCACGACGAGGACACCATCCGAGCCGCGGACTACGTGGTGGACCTGGGGCCCGGCGCGGGCCGCCATGGCGGCGAGGTGGTGGTGTCGGGCACCCTGCGCGACGTGCTCCGTGAGAAGCGCTCGCTCACCGGGGCCTATCTGCGAGGAGACCGCGAGATCCCCGTCCCGAACGTGCGCAGGAAGGTGGACCCCAAGCGGGCCATGGTGGTGCGGGGGGCCTCGGGGCACAACCTCCGCAAGCTGGACGTGCGCTTCCCGCTCGGCACGTTCGTGGCGGTCACGGGCGTCAGCGGGTCCGGCAAGTCCACGCTCGTCAACGAGACCCTCTACCACGCCCTGGCGCGCCACTACTTCCGGAGCAAGCTCGTCCCGGAGCGTCACGACGGCATCGATGGCCTCGAGCTGGTGGACAAGGTCATCGACGTGGACCAGTCCCCCATCGGCCGGACCCCCCGCTCCAACCCGGCCACGTATACCGGGCTCTTCGCGCCCATCCGAGACCTCTTCTCCGGCCTTCCCGAGTCGCAGATGAGAGGGTACGGGCCGGGGCGCTTCTCCTTCAACGTGAAGGGAGGGCGGTGCGAGGCGTGCGCCGGCGACGGGCTCGTGAAGATCGAGATGCACTTCCTGCCCGACGTGTACGTCCCGTGCGACGTATGCCGGGCGCGGCGTTACAACCGCGAGACCTTGGACGTCCACTTCAAGGGCAGGAACATCGCCGACGTCCTGGACATGACCGTCGCCGAGGCGCTGGACTTCTTCGACGCCGTGCCGCGCATAAAGGCCAAGCTGGAGACCCTCTCCGACGTGGGCTTGGGGTACATCCACCTGGGCCAATCCGCCACCACCCTCTCCGGGGGCGAGGCCCAGCGGGTCAAGTTGGCCACGGAACTCTCCAAGAAGTCCACCGGCAGCACGCTCTACATCCTCGACGAGCCCACCACCGGGCTGCACTTCGAGGACGTGCGCGTCCTGCTCGAAGTCCTCCACCGCCTGGTGGATCTCGGCAATACGGTCGTGGTGATCGAGCACAACCTCCACGTGGTCAAGACCGCCGACTGGGTCATCGACCTGGGTCCCGAAGGAGGAGCGGCCGGCGGCCGTATCGTGGTGGAGGGCACACCGGAGCAGGTGGCGGCGCACGAGGAGTCCTACACCGGGGTGCACCTCGCGCCCCTCCTGGGCTCACGGGGCCAGGAACGAAAGCGTCGCACGGCGGGCGCCGAGCCACTACCTTGAAGGCCCAGGTTCCCTCGTGGTGGGAAACCCGCTGCGGGGTGGAGCCGTAGGGTCCGCTGCGACGACGCGAGGACGGCTTCCGCCCGGCGGAGGCTCAGAGAACGGAGACGGTCATGGTAACCCGAGAGGATCTCGAGAGCTTCTTCATCCGGATGGACCTCGAGTACGAAGAGGTCGAGCACGGCATGTACCTGGTGCGGGGCCGCAACAGCACCCTTCCCACGGTGGTCCACCACACCGACCAGCTCCTGCTCATCCGGATGAAGGTCATGGATCTCCCCGAGGAGTGCGCCAACGCCCTGGACCTGTACCGGACGCTCCTGGAGCTCAACGCCACGGACATCGTCCACGGGGCCTACGGCATCGAGGACAAGGAGTTGATCCTGAGCGACACGCTGGAGTTGGAAACCCTGGACTTCCTCGAGCTGCAGGCCTCCATCGAGTCCATGGAGTTGGCGGCGTCGGGACACATGGAACGCATCAAGACGCTGTGTGGCGTCGGGGTGGAGGGCTGACGAATGGGCATCTTCCAGAAGCTGTCCACGGTGATCAAGTCGAACATCAATGACCTCATCTCGCGGGCCGAAAACCCGGAGAAGATGCTCAACCAGATCATCCTGGACATGCGGGATCAACTGGCCAAGGCCAAGCGTGAGGTCGCCGCCGCCATCGCCGACGAGCGCAAGCTCAAGGCCCAGACCGAGGACGAGATCAAGCAGACCCGGGATTGGGAGAACCGGGCCATGCTGGCGGTGAAGGAGGGCCGGGACGACCTCGCCAAACAGGCCCTCATGCGCCAGCAGGAGCACGCCGAGCGAGCCCAGATGTTCCAACAGACCTGGCAGACCCAGGCATCGGAGACCGAGAAGCTCAAGGGCTCCCTCCGGCAGCTCAACGACAAGATCGAGGAGGCCAAGCGGAAGCGGAACCTCCTCATCGCCAAGCAGAAGCGGGCCCAGGCCCAACGCCGCATCCACGAGACCATGTCGGGCCTTTCGGACACCTCGGCCTTCGAGGCGTTCAACCGCATGGCCGAGAAGATCGAGGACGACGAGCGGAAGATCCTCGCCCATGTCGAGATCTCGGAGGCCCTCGCGGGAGACACGCTGGAGACCGAGTTCCTCAAGCTCGAGAAGGGGACCGGGGACATCACCATGGACGCCAAGCTCGCAGCGCTGAAGCAGCAGATGGGGCTGCTGCCGGCGGCCGCGCCCAAGGGTGGGGAGGTCAAGCAGCTGGGTGCCGGCAAGAAGGTCCAGGTCGCCCGGGTGGAGGAGCCGTCCGACTCGAATGCGCACATCCCGGAAGCCCGGCTCATCGAGGAGTTCGACCGGCTCGGCGAGAAGTCGACCTAGGTCCGCGGCCCCTCTTTGGGGGCACCCGACCGAGGGCAGGGGGGAGCGTCCACGGACGCTCCCCCCTTTTCATTCACGGTCGTCGAGGCATCTTTCGACGAGCTTCCTTCAACCCGGCAGAGCGCGAATGAGCACGGTCTATCTGAACAGTGAGTACCTCCCGAACGACGAGGCGAAGATCTCCGTGGACGACCGCGGCTTCATGTTGGCCGACGGCGTGTACGAGGTGACCTGTTTCTACGAAGGCGTGCCGTTCTACCAGGACCGGCACCTCGCGAGGCTCAGGCGTGGGCTGGAGTGGATGCGCATCCCGTACGAGGCCGCGGCCATGGACGAGGTCAGCCGCCAGCTCATCGCCAGGAACGGCCTGGAGCGGGCGCCGACCTCCCTGGTCTACCTCCAGATCACCCGGGGGGCTGCCCCTCGCACGCACCATTTCCCAAAGGAGCCCGTGACGCCCACGGCGTACGCCTTCGCGAAGGCGTGGGACCGGCCGGCTTCGGCGCGGTGGGGGCAAGGCTTCGCGGCCACGACGGTCCCGGATCGCCGGTGGGGCAGGGTGGACATCAAGACCATCTGCCTGCTGCCCAACGTGCTGGCCTCCCAAGCCGCGCTGGACGCCGGCTCGGACGACGCGATCCTCGTGAAGGACGGCGTGGCCATCGAGGGCGCCCTGCAGAACTTCTGGGCGGTGCTCGACGGCACGGTGGTGACGCACCCCGCCACGCAGAGCATCCTTGCCGGCATCACGCGGAGCGTGGTCCTCGAGATCGCCCGGGAGAACGGGATCTCCGTTCAGGAGCGCGGGATCCAGGTGGAGGAGCTCGCCCACGCGGACGAGCTGTTCTTCACGGGCACCACCGCCGAGGTGCGTCCGTGCGTCAGGGTGGATGGGCAGCCGGTCGCCGACGGCAAGGTGGGCCCCGTCACGCGGGCACTCTCGCGGGCCTTCCAGAAGCGCGTGGAGCGCGTGAAGTCGGAGGCGCGGTCCGGAAAGGCGTGACGCCCTCTTCGGCCCGCCTGGTCTCGCTCTCGCTGGCGTGCGCACTCGCCGCCTCGGCGTGCGGGCGCACCGAAACGGGGAGCGTGTCCGGTCCCGTGGACCTGGCCCCCGCGGGAGCCGGTGCTGTACGCCTGGTCTATCTCGGCGTGGGCGGGTGGATCCTCCAGAGGGGCGACCAGCAGGTGCTGGCGGCCCCGCTCTTCACCCACCCGTCCCTGGTGCGCACGGGCCTGATGGGCATCCGCTCCGACACGGGGCTGGTCAACCGCCACATGGCGCCGTACGACGTCTCGGGCGCGGCGGCGATCCTGGTGGGGCACGCCCACTACGACCACCTCATGGACGTCCCGCAGATCGCGCGCCGGCACGCGCCCCGCGCACGCATCCTGGGGAGCCGGACGGTGAAGAACACCCTCGGCACGTGGAGCGGTGTCGGGGACCGCGTGTTGGAGGTGGACTCCCTGGCCGGCGACGCCGACCGGCCGGGAACGTGGATCCGGCTGGGTCCCGGCCTGCGGGTCCTCCCCCTCCGCTCGGACCACGCGCCGCACTTCGACGGGCGCACGCTCTTTCGGGGGACCGCCGACCGGCCGCTCGCCGAGGAGCCACGTTGGGCCAGGGAATGGGTGGACGGCCCCACCTACGCGTTCCTGTTGGACTTCCTCGACGCCGACGGCGACGTGGCGTTCCGGATCTACTACCAGGACGCCGTGGCAGCCCCCCCGCGGGGCTTCGCTCCCGACTCCTTGATGCGGGAACGCCCGGTGGACGTCGCCATCCTGGTGCCCGCCACGTTCGACCAGGTGGACTGGCACCCGGAGGCGCTCCTGCGGAACCTCGGGCCCCGTTGGGTGATCCTGGGGCACTGGGAGAACTTCTTCGTGCCACCCGCCAGACCCCTCCGCACCGTCCCGTTCCTGGACCGGGGCCACTTCCGTGCGCGGCTGGCCCGGGTCTTCGAGGGGGAGATCTGGCTCCCGGAGCTCGGGACGGAGTTTCGGTTCCCGACCCGATCCCACTGACAGCTGACCAGTCTACGAGCCACCCACGTCGCCCACCCCCCTCTCCAACCTTGCCCCCCGCGCAGCCGCGTCCTACTGTCCCTGCCAGCGCTTCCCTTGAGATGGTGCTGTCGTAGGAAGCGGGTCGAGAAGCTCGAAGCCGCGCGGTTTCCAGTCAGCGAGCAGCCCTCATGAGCAACTTTCTCGGTGTGTTGGGCGGGATGGGCCCGCTGTCAACGGCGGATTTCCTGCGCAAGCTCGTGGAGAGCACCCCGGCGGTGGTCGATCAGGAGCACATACCGGTGCTGCTCTATGGCGACTGCACCACGCCCGACCGGACGGCCAACGTCGTCGGTGACGGGCCGTCCCCGCTGCCGCAGCTGATGGCGGGGATCAAGTTCCTCAACGCCGCCGGCGCGAAGGCCATCTGCATTCCCTGCAACAGCGCGCACTGCTGGTATGCCGAGATGGCGGCGGCGTCCGCTGTGCCGGTGTTGCACATCGTCCGCGCGAGTGCGGGGCAGGTGCGGAAGAAGAATCCTGCGGCGAAGGTGGTCGGCGTTCTCTCCACTACGGCCACCCACCGCATGGGCATCTACCGGGACACCCTCGGCGAGATGGGCTTCTCGGTCGTGACCCCGACGGACGAGGAGTTCCGCACTTTGGTTTCGCCCGCGATCGCCCTGATCAAGGCGAACAAGCTCGAGGAGGCGGAAGCGGTCTTCGCCCGGGCCGCGGCCTGCCTCACGGCGCGCGGCGCGGAGATCATCATCCTGGGTTGCACCGAGATTCCGATCGGCATGCAGCGGCAATACCTCGCCCAGCCCGATCGGTTCGTGGACTCGACCGAGGCGCTGGCTCTGGCGGCAGTCGCGCATTTCACCGGCCGCGAGGCCTGACCCGTACCCCTGAGCCGCCGCCGGCCTACTCCTCCCGCTTGGGCGGCCCGCCGTCGAAGCGGAACCGCACCGTGAGCCCCTGCGCGTCCTCGGCGACCAGGAACCTCGCCGGCGCGCCCGCGTCGATCCCGCCCTGGCCGTCCAGGGCCTCAGGGAGCGGGACGATGTAGAGGCCCGACAGGTCGAGGGTGTCCTGCGCCTCCACCCCCTCCAGATCGCCGATGTCGTTGATGACCCCGTCGGACTTGCTCAGCGGCTGACCGTAGTTCACCAGGAGATCGGCCTGGAGCGTGGCGATCCCGGGCACCGCGAGCGTGCCTCCCAGGACGAGGAGGTCCGGGAGCCGCCTTCCGTTGAATTCCAGACCGTCGTAGATGCCGGGGTCGTATCCCGCGTAGCTGCCGGTGGCGATGGCGTCGAGGGCGGAGAGGATCCCCACGAAGTTCGTCCTGCGCAGGTGCTGCTTCTGGGGATCGTCGGGCCAGCCGCCGGACTCGATGAGGACGGTGCTGGCCCCCCACGCGCCGATGAGGTCCCCGAAGGCCCGCGGGTTGAACGTGTCGTCGTACTTGGTGATGTGGTCGGTGACCAGGGGGCGCATGGACGTCACCACGACGGAGGCGACCTGCATGGCCCGCCGCCGCTTGGCGTCCACGTCCCGGGCCTGGTTGAACGCCGGCGTGAGGAGCGCGATGGCCGCGCCCCGGTTCGAACGGCCCACCCGCGTGCCAGGCCACTGATCGTGGAGGTTGAACCCGAAGTCCGGCCGGAGCTCGTCGTTCACACGCTTCAGGAGCTTGGCCTCGGGCGTCTGGAGACGGCGGGCGTCGCGGTTCACGTCGATCCCCTGCGCGTTGCGCCGGCGGAAGCGCTCAGCGCCGTCCGGGTTCAGCATGGGGATGAGGTGGACCGTGGCCCCTGCTGCGATCCGCCTGGCCAACGGGTGGTCGGGGCGCTCGTGGAAGAAGCGCACGATGTCCACGAGGGCCATGGAAGCCGTGCTCTCGTCTCCGTGCATCTGGGACCAGAGGAGGATCTTGGTGGGCCCCGAGCCGTAGGTCAGATGCCGGATCTCGCGCCCCTCGGCGCTCGTCCCCTCGACATTCCAGGACACCGTGCCGCCCAGCCAGGGCTCCATGGCGCTCCAGTACGTGGCGTGGTCGAAGGTCCGGTCCTCCAGCCCGGGTGCCCGGACGCTGTCGTGGAGGGACGAGAGCTCGTCGGGGGTGGTGAGGGGAGTGGGTGGGGGCCCGGAGGGGGCGGCGGTCCGGGCGGGGGGGGGG
>ORJL010641703.1_pt1 | contig 11521 bp, 11 predicted proteins | sample 1779941 | NCBI WGS metagenome assembly ORJL01 (sample SAMEA104232317, study PRJEB22302) | groundwater metagenome | biome: forest; feature: aquifer; material: groundwater | place: USA | collected 2011-08-07 | depth 5.8 m | reverse complement strand
GGGGGGGGGCGGCGGAAAAAGGGAGCCCGGGGGGGAGCGGGGGGGGGCGGGCGGGGGCGAGCAGATAGCCCAGAACGACCTCGCGCAGGGTCACAAGCGTCGCGCTCGCGAGCAGCCCCGTGTCCGAGCCGAGCGCGGCGGCGACCGCCGAGGGCGCCGGGAACAGGTAGTCCGGGACGTGCGCGGCGCGTACGACGAGCTCCCACACGCCGACCGCGGCCGCGAGCAGTGCAAGCGGCCAGAGACGTCTCATCCGATCGCCTCGAGCGCCCGCTCGCGCAGCTCGAGAAACGCCCGACTCGTGACGAGCTCGCGCCGGGGTGCCTCGCGGGGAATGTCCGCGTCGAGCTCGAGCGCGACCCGTCCGCCGGCGAGCACGACCACCCGCTCGCAGAGCAGGAGGGCCTCTTCGACGTCGTGCGTGACGAGCAGCACCGTCCGCGGCTCGCCGGCGAGCGCTGCCGCGAGCCATTCCTGCAACTCGGCACGCGTGATCGCGTCGAGTGCGCCGAACGGCTCGTCGAGGAGGAGCACGTCCTTGTCGGCGAGCAGCGTGCGCAGGAACGCCACCCGCTGCCGCATCCCGCTCGACAGGTGCGACGGCCGCAGCGGCTCCGCACCTGCGAGGCCGAGCCGCGCGAACAGCGGCGCGGCCCGGTGCCGGGCCTCGGCGCGCGGCACACCCTTGTTCTCGAGCGCGAGACACGCGTTGTCGATCGCGGTCCGCCACGGGAGTAGGCAGTCGCGCTGCGGCATCAGGGCGCACCGCTCGAGACGTGCCGGAGCCGAGGCCTCACCGCACACCGTCACGACTCCGGCGTCCGGCTCGTCCAACCCCGCGACGAGCGAGAGCAGCGTCGACTTGCCGACGCCGCTCCGGCCGACGATCCCGAGCCGACCGTGCGCAGGCACGCGAACGTCGACGCCGTCGAGCACGCGCTTCCCGCCGAGCACGCGCACCACGCCGGCGAGCGCAACGCCGGCGTCGGTGTCCGGTCCCGGCGCGGCTTCCACCTCGAGCGTCGATTGCGACATGCGCTCCCTTCGCCGGCATGACCCGGATCAGGTTCGACGGGTACACGCTAGGAAGCGCTCTCTCAGCCCCTCAGACAGGGACTCCCCGGTTGCAGCAAATCGTAGCCCGGCGCCGCTCGCCGTGCGAACCCTTTTGGCGAGGAGCCTGTCAGCAGAAGTTACGGATCGGCGATCGGGGCGCGTGCGGATGCCCCCTAGCCGCCGACGCTCGAAGCTGGGAGTGAGCGACAGGAGGACAGACCGATGAAGAGATCGTCGTTTCTTGGGCTCAGGGTGAAGCGAGGGAGTGGGCCGCATCTCCTCCACCCCGGTGAGTGGCCGGATGCGACCGGCAAGCGCAGAGTGCTGATCGAGAACCCGGACGGCGCCGATCTGTGGGCGCACGCGGAGATCCTGCGCGGGGCCGGGTACGACGTCGCGCTCTGTCACGGTCCGTCCAAGCCGGTCGAGCGCATGCCCTGGTACCGCCGCCGCCCGGGCTACTTCGAGGACGCCGAACAGCTGCAGCCCGACGAGGAGCGGACGCTTTGTCCTCTGGTCGTGGAAGGGCGATGTCCACTCGTCGAGGGGGCAGACGTGGTCGTCTCGACCACCACGATGACCGAGAGTCGCGAGATCCTGGCCGCGCTCAGCTCGAGAGATTCCCTCGCGCTCGTCGTGGAGGGGCCGAGGGCTGCCCTCGAGCGCGACCGCGACGTGACCGGCGCCGCCACCGCGATCGAGTTCCCGGTGACCGAGGGGCGACTGCTCGAGGCCGTCGAGAGCGCGCTCGAGTCAGGCGCGGGCAGCTGACGCGCGCTCGACGACCGCTGCGAGCCGGCGCCGCACCTCGGCTGCGACCGGGGTGAGCTCGTCGTTCCCGACGATCGACAGCATTCGCTCGGCGTCGATCGCGGAGATGTGCGTCACCCCGCCGCGCCGGTAGACCACGACGTTGCACGGCAGCAGGGTGCCGAGGTCGGGCTCTGCCTCGAGTGCCTGGTGCGCGAGCGGCGGGTTGCAGGCGCCGAGGATCAGATAGGGCTCGCCGTCGACGTCGAGCTTCTCCTTCAGCGTGGCTTGCACGTCGATCTCGCACAGGATCCCGAACCCGTCCGCTTTGAGCTCGTCGCGGACGCGTTCGGCGGCTTCGGTGAACCCGAGCTCGGTCGTCGTGCTCAGTGTGTAGCTCGTTGCAGGCATTCGCATTCCTCCTCGAGGGCGCGGCGGCGCGCTTTGGCCGCCTTCAGTTTGTGTGCTTCCGCCTCCGGCGGCTCGACGATCTGCTCGTCGAGGTAGCGGCGAATCGGCTCTTCGCCGATCGCGACGGTGCCGTCGTCGAGCACGAGGGCGGGGATCGTGTCGGAGCCGGTCGTCTGCCGCAGCGCCGTGCGCTGCTCCTTCTCGACGGGCACCTGACGCGTGACGTAGTCGATGCCGAGCTCGGTCAACCGCTCCCGGATGCGCCGCGAGGCGGGACACCACTCGGTCTGCCAGAGCTCGAGCATCAGGCGTGTCCGAAGCGGACGTCGGGGAGGATCCGGTCGAGCCAGCGCGGCAGCGCCCAGGCCCAGCGTCCGAAGACGCGCAGCAGCGTCGGGATCAGGATCAGCCGGACGAGCATGGCGTCGAGCAGGACTGCGATGCCGAGGATGACGCCCATCTCCTTGGGCGGCAGCGGCCCGGACAGGGCGAAGGGGAAGAAGACGGCGACCATCACGGCGGCGGCGGCGAAGATCACGCGGCCGGAGTGGGCGAGCCCGCCGATCGACGCCTCGCGTGGATCTCCCGACCTGTCGAAATGCTCTTTGGCGGAGGAGAGCAGGAACAGGGTGTAGTCCATCGAGATCGCGAAGATCATCGCGAAGAAGAAGACCGGCCCCCAGGCGTCGAGGAAGCCCTGGGACTCGAAGCCGAGGAAGCCGGCGCCGTGTCCGTTCTGGAAGATCAGCCGGGCCACGCCGAAGGCGGCGCCGGTCGCGAGCAGGTTGGTCACGACGCCGAGCGCTGCGATCAGCGGCGCCCGCAGGGCGACGAGCAGGAGCAGGAAGCCGAGCACCAGCACGACGCCGATCACGAGCGGCGTCTTCGCAGCGAGCGCCTGCTCGAGGTCGGGGTTCTCGGCCGCGGCTCCGCCGACGAGCGCCTGCGGCGGCAGCGCCGTCCGGAGCCGGTCGATCGTGCTGCCGACGGCCGTGCTCGAGGGGTCGGCGTTCGGGATCGCCTGGATCAGGGCGAGGCCGTTCCCGCCTGCCTGAGCCGGTGAGACGCGCGCGATGCCGGCGTCGCGCGTCGCGACCGCCGACACCGCGGCGGCGTCACGCGCGGGCGCGACGATCTGGAGCGCGCCCGGCGCACCGACGCCGAAGGCCTGCTGCACCTGCGCGTAGCCCACCCTCGAGCCGTCGTGCGTAGGGACGACCTTGATCGACGGCATCCCCGTCTTCAGTCCGACGACCGGGAGCGCAAGCAGGACGAGGATCAACGTGGCGGCCGGGCCGTACAGGTGCGGATGCCGCCAGAGCCGCTCGCCCCAGCGTGCGAAGCGGGCGGAGCGGTGCTCGCCGGAGTGCACCCAGTGGAGCGGGAGCGCGTCGACCTTCGGGCCGAGCTTGGCGAGCAGTGCGGGCAACAGCGTCAGCGTCGCCGCGAGCACGAAGACGACGCTGAGCATGATCCCGAGCGCCATCGAGCGGAAGGCCGGGCTCGGCACGAGCATCACCGCCGAGAGCGAGATCAGCACCGTGAGGCCGGAGAAGAGGACCGCCTTGCCGGCGGTGTCCATCGTCACGGCGACCGCGTCGCGCGCGCTGAGACGCGAGCCGAAGAAGGCGCCCCGGAAGCGGTGCACGACGAAGAGCGCGTAGTCGATCCCGAGTGCGAGCGCGAACATGAGCGCGAAGTTCATCGCCCAGATCGAGATCTCGAAGCCGTGCGTGAGCAGCGTCAGCAGGCCGGCGGAGGCGACGAGCCCGAGGATGGTCAGCAGCAGCGGCAGCCCCGCAGCGACGAGCGACCCGAAGGCGAGCGCGAGGATCGCGAGCGTCACCGGCCAGCTGAAGAGCTCCGAGCGCATCATCGCGTTGCGGTTCGCGGTGTTGAAGTCGCTCCACATCCCGGATGCGCCGGTGAGCGAGACGCTCACCTCGGCGTTGCCGGCGGCCTTCAGCGGCGACTTCAAGCCGTCGGCCGCGGCGACCATCGCCGTCGGGTCACCCTTGGCACCGGCGGTGACGAGGGCGGTGTGGCCGTCGGCGGAGATGCTCGAGCCGGCGCGGGGCGGTTGCACGGAAGCGACACGTGCGTTCGCCCGCAAGACCTGCTCTACGCGGCTGACCGTCTGCCGGAATGCGGCGTCGGTCGCGGTGAGTCGTGGCGAGTGGACGACGACCATCAGCGCCGAGCTGGAGAGCCCGGCGAAGTTCGACTGGATCAGGCTGCGCGCCTGCACCGACTCGGAGCCGTTCGCCTGCCAGCCCGCGCCGGAGAGTGCCGTCTCGACCCGGGGCGCGAACACACCCAGGGCGACCGCGACGACCGCCCAGACGAGCGCGACGGCGCGGATGTGGTCGGCCGTCCAGCCGCCGAGGCGACCGAGCGGCCCGACCGCCTCGGGATGCTCGACGGCGGGCGCGGCGGAGCTGCGGAGCGGCGGTGTGGCGACCGTCATCGGCCGATTCCGGCGACGAGCTCGGTGAGCGCGACGAGCTGCTGCTGCACCGAGCCGCAGACCTGGTCGCAGAGGGCGAAGACGCCGTCGTCGACGATCCGGTAGTACACGTGGGTACCGGCCTTGCGGCGGCCGAGGATGCCGACCTCGGTCAGCACGGCGAGGTGCTTGGAGACGTTCTGCTGCGAGGCGTCGAGCGCCTCGGTCAGCTCGTTGACGCTCGCCTCGCCCTCGCGCAGCCGGTCGAGCAGCTTGATGCGCATCGGCTCGCCGAGCACGCGGAAGCGGCGCGCGATCAGCTCGACGAGGTCATCCGGCAGGGGATGGGGCAGTGGCATGCGCGTCTCCTCAGGAATACAATGAATCGGTGTATAGTTGTATAGCAGTAGATACGGACAAGCGCAACACAGAGGAGGAACGAGAACGATGGATGTGACAAGCGAGACCTTCGAGCGCGACGTCGTCGAGCGCTCGCGCGAGCTGCCGGTCGTGGTCGACTTCTGGGCCGCCTGGTGTGGCCCCTGCCGCACGCTCGGACCCGTGCTCGAGCGCGAAGCCGAGTCGCGCGCCGGCGAGCTCGCGCTCGTCAAGGTCGACGTCGATTCGAATCCTGAGCTCGCGCTTCGCTACCAGATCCAGGGCATTCCCGCCGTCAAGGCGTTTCGGGACGGCGAAGTCGTGCGCGAGTTCGTCGGCGCGCTGGCGCCGGCGGCGGTCGCCGAGTTCCTCGACGAGCTGACCGGCCCGACCGGGGCCGAGCGGCTGCTCGACGAGCTCGGCGCGTCCGGGGAGCTGCCCGAGGTGGTGGCGGCGCTCGAGCAGGGCGATCACGAGCGCGCCCTCGAGCTGCTGCTCGAGGCGATCGCCGCGGCGGACGGAGAGCGGCGCGAGCGGCTCCTCGGCCTCACCGTCGGCCTGTTCGCCGAGCTGGGTCACGAGCATCCGCTGACAATGCGCTACCGGCGGCAGCTGGCCGCCAGCCTGTACTGATGTCCTGTGCGCGCGGACGAGAGCAGAATGGACTGTGGCCCTGAGCGCAGACCGGTGACCCGACCGACAGTTCCCGCCCGCGGCGCGCACCTGCGCGAGGACGACACCGCCGTGCTCGACGAGCTGCGCCGTAGCGACTTCGCGCGGCTCGACGCCGGCGGCCACGTCTACCTCGACTACACCGGCGCCGGCCTCTACGCCGACTCGCAGCTCGCCGAGCACGTCGAGCTGTTGCGGCACGACGTCTTCGGCAACCCGCACTCGATCAACCCGACCTCGGCCGCGATGACCGAGCTCGTCGAGCAGGCCCGCGACGCCGTGCTCGAGTTCTTCCGCGCCGATCGCGACGAGTACGTGGCGATCTTCACCCCGAACGCGACCGGGGCGCTACGGCTCGTCGGGGAGGCCTACCCGTTCCACCCGGGTGACCGTTTTCTGCTCACCTTCGACAACCACAACTCCGTCAACGGCATCCGCGAGTTCGCGCGCGCCCGCGGCGCCGAGACGACCTACGTCCCGAGCGAGGCGCTCGACCTGCGCGTGGACGAGAGCCTGCTGCCGCGCTACCTGACCGAGGTCGGCGGCGAGCACAACAACCTGTTCGCCTACCCGGCGCAGTCGAACTTCTCCGGCGTCCAGCAGCCGCTCGCCTGGATCGAGCAGGCACACGCACACGGCTGGGACGTGCTGCTCGACGCGGCTGCGTACGTTCCGACCAACCGGCTCGACCTTTCCCGCTGGCACCCGGATTTCGTGGCGCTCTCCTTCTACAAGATGTTCGGCTGGCCGACCGGTGTCGGCTGCCTCATCGCCCGCCGCGACGCGCTGGCCAAGCTCGAGCGGCCCTGGTTCTCCGGGGGCACGATCGTCGCCGCCTTCGTGCAGCGCGAGTGGTACCAGTCGGCACCGGGCGCGGCCCACTTCGAGGACGGCACCGTCAACTTCCTCAACCTGCCCGCGGTCGAGATCGGCTTGCGCTTCCTCGACCGGGTCGGCATCGAGACGATCCACGGCCGTGTCGAGGCGCTCGGGACACGACTCCTCGAGACGCTCGAGTCGCTTCGCCACGGCGACGGCTCGCCGGCGGCCACGATCTACGGGCCCCGCGACTTCGATCGGCGTGGCGCGACGATCGCCTTCAACTTCCTCCACCCCGACGGGCACGTCGTCGACGAGCGCTACGTCGACCGTGTCGCGCGCCGGCACACCATCTCCCTGCGGACCGGCTGCTTCTGCAACCCCGGCGCAGGCGAGGTGGCATTCACGATCTCGCGCGAGACGCTCGTCGGCGGCGAGTTCGGCGAAGGCATGACGCTCGACGACTACGTCGATGCGATCGGCCTGCCGTCGGGTGGTGCCGTTCGCGCCTCGCTCGGCGTCGCGTCCAATCTCTCCGACGTCGACCGCTTCGGCGCGTTCGCGCGCGAGTTCGTCGACCTCGCCGCGGTACCGGGCGACCTGCCGCCCCGAATCGGCTGTTGATCCCTGCGCCGGCTGCGCGGCCGGAACAGCGGAGTACCCTCCACGCCGTGCAGGTCGCTGATCACAGCCCGAGCGCCGACGACGGACACGGTCACTCGCACGGCCTCGTCGACCGCTCGATCCTTCGCTCGCGCGCCGGGATCCGGGCGGTGGCGCTCAGTCTCGCGATCCTCGGGATCGCGGCGGGCGCACAGCTCGCGATCTTCGCGCTCTCCGGTTCGGTCGCGCTGCTCGCCGACCTGATCCACAACTTCGGCGACGCGCTCACCGCGGTCCCGCTCGGGATCGCGTTCTTCCTCCGCAGCGTCCGCGGCGAGAAGCTGGCCGGGCTGGCGGTCGTGCTGGCGATCTTCGTCTCCGCCTGCGTCGCGCTGTACGAGACGATCATGCGCTTCGTCCATCCGCAACAGCTGACGCCCCTCTGGGTGCTTGCCGCAGCCGGGGTGATCGGCTTCGTCGGGAACGAGATCGCAGCGCAGGTCCGGCTCTCGGCGGGCCGCCGGCTCGCCAGCGCGGCGCTGCTCGCGGACGGAACCCACGCCCGCATCGCCGCCTTCGTCTCGCTCGGCGTCGTCGCAAGCGCGATCGTCGTCGGGCTCGGCGCGCAGATCGCCGACCCGATCATCGGCCTCGCGATCACCGTCGTCATCCTCAAGATCACCTGGGACTCCTGGAACACCGTCCGCGCCGCGGAGATCGACCTCGAGCACGTGGATCACCGCCATGCGCATCACTGAGCGTTCAGGCTCGAGCCGGCTCACCCCGGCCGGAGCGAGCGGCGAGCTGCGCCGGCTCGGCCGGCCCCTTCGTATCGACGGGGAGGAGCGCGCGCGGCTCGTGCGGCGCGCGCGCCTGCTCGCCTGGGGCGGGAACGCGTGGCACCTGGTGGAGTTCGCCGTCGCGATCGTCGCCGGGGTCGTCGCCGCCAGCCCGGCGCTCGTCGCGTTCTCACTCGACTCGCTGATCGAGCTCGCCGCCGGGCTCGTGATCGTCTGGCTCTACCGCCTCCGCGGCGGCCATGCGGACGAGCGGCGCGCCCAGCAGCTCGTCGCCGCGAGTTACGCCCTGCTGGCCGTCTACATCGTCGCCGGGTCGACCTACAGTGTGATCGCCGGCCGCCATCCCGAGGTGAGCTGGGTCGGGATCGGCCTCGCCGCCTTCACCGCCCCGACGATGCCGCTGCTCGCACTGGCGAAGCGCCGCGTCGGCCGGGCGCTGGGCTCGTCCGCGACCGTGTCCGAGGCTGCGCAGAACCAGATCTGCGCCTACCTCTCCGTCGCGCTCCTGGCCGGGCTGCTCGCGAACGCGCTCGCGGGCTGGTGGTGGGCCGACCCGGCCGCGGCGCTCGCGATCGCCGCGGTGGCGGCGAAGGAGGGCATCGAGAGCTGGCGCGGCGAGCGCTGCGACTGCTGCTGAGCCCGCCGACGGTACGACGACGCTGCTCGGCGCGATCACGTCTGATTCCGCCGTCAGTCGCCTTGCCCGTCGTCGACGACGCGACCCGGGATGAAGCGGTCGTCGATCACCGCGAGCCCCGTGATCGCGAGCGCCGCGCCGACGAGCGCCGGCCCGAGCATGGCGGGACCGGGCGAGGCCAGTGCGAAGAAGTCCCGCGTCGCCGGGACGAGCAGCGTGACGACGTAGGCGGCGAGCAGCGCGAGGCAGAGCGCCGAGATCGCCGTGCCGCGGACGCGGCCGGTCGCCTCGAGCGCGAGGATCAGGTAGAGCCCGACGAGCACCAGCACGGTCACTGCGACGGTCCGGGCGGCGGCGAGCTTCAGGTCGAGCACGTTGAGTGCGAACAGGTAGCTCGAGAGCACGCCGAGCCCGGCGGCGGTTCCGGCCGGCAGCGCGAAGCGGGCGAGCTCGCGCAGGAAGCCGCGCGCGCTGTAGCGGCCCGAGCTGGGAGCGAGCGCGAGGAAGAAGCCGGGGATGCCGATCGTGAGCGACGCGGCGAGTGTCAACTGGCGTGGCAGCAGCGGGTAGGCGGTCGGGGTCAGCCCGATCGAGAGGACGAGGAACGCGGCGAAGGCGGACTTGGTGACGAACAACTTCGCGACGCGTTGGACGTTGCGCAGGATCTTGCGCCCCTCGGCGACCATCGCCGGCACGGCCGCGAACTCGCCCCGCACGAGGACGACGTCGGCGACGCTGCGGGCCATCTGCGTGCCGGTGCCCTGGGCGATCGCGAGCCGGGCCGCCTTCAGCGCGGGCACGTCGTTGACGCCGTCGCCGACCATCGCCACGTAGCGTCCGGCGTTGCGGAGCGCCTCGACGACGCGCCGCTTGTCCTGCGGCGAGATGCGGCCGAAGACCGCGTGCTCGAGCACGACACGCTGCAGCTCGCCCGCGTCGGCCGGCAGCTGCGCGGCGTCGAGCGCGGCGCCCTCGACGCCCGCGTCGGCGGCGATCGAGGCGACAGTCTCGAGGCGGTCGCCGGAGAGCACCTTCAGCTCGACGCCCTGGCTGCGGAACCAGTCGACCGTCGCACGTGCTTCCGGGCGTAGGCGCTCGGCCAGGAGCACGAGCCCGCGCGCGTCGGGCCGCTCATCCTCGAGCCCGGCTGCGACTCCGAAAGCGAGCACGCGCCGGCCCTCGCCGGCGGCACGCTCGGCCTCGAGCACGAGGCCCCCCAGCTCGAAGTGCTCGGGCGCGCCGAGCACATAGCCGACGCCGCCGATTCGCAGAGCCCCGAAGCGCAGTCGCGACGAGAACGGCACCTGCTCCTCGACCGGAGCGGGCTCGGCCGGGTAGGCGGCTGCGATCGCCTCGAGCGTGGCGTTGCGCGTCGTCACGGAGGCGGCATAGCGGCCGAGCTCCGCGCCGAGCGAATCGGGGCCGACGAGCCCGGCGACGCGTAGCGCGGGCTCGGTAAGGGTGCCCGTCTTGTCGAGGCAGACGACGTCGACCGAGGCGAGCGACTCGATCGCGTTCAGCTGCTGGACGAGCGCGCCGCGGCGGGCCATCCGCAGCGCGGCGACGGCATAGGTGAGGCTGGCGAGGAGGATGAGCCCTTCGGGGACGAGCGTGACGACTGCGGCGACGGACGTTGGCACCGCGGTGTGCAGTGGTGCTTGGCGGTGCCAGAGCGCATAGCCGAGTGCGAGTCCGAGCGGCACCATCACGGCCACGAGCGCGAAGAGGAGCCGGTTCAGCGCCCGCTCGAGCGGCGAACGCGGGTGGCGAAACGAGCGGGCCTCGCCGGTCAGACGGGCCGCGTAGCTCTGCTCGCCGACGGCCGTGACGGTGTACGCGCCGACGCCCTCGACCGCAAACGATCCCGAGCGCACCTCGTCGCCGGCCGACCGCTCGACCGCGCGCGACTCGCCGGTGAGGATCGACTCGTCCACACGCAGCGACTCGGCCTGCTCGAGCGTCCCGTCCGCGACGACCTGGTCTCCCGGACCGATCCGCAAGAGGTCTCCCGGCACGACCTCCTCCACCTGCAACCGGCGCGCAGCGCCGTCGCGAACGACGGTCGCGTGCGGCGCCACGAGCGCCGTGAGCCGGTCGAGCGCCCGCTTCGCCCGCACTTCCTGCACGGTGCCGATCCCGGCGTTCGCGACGAGGACGCCGAGGAAGAGCGCGTCCTGCCACTCGCCGAACGCAAGCGTGAGCCCGCCGGCGACGGCGAGAATCAGGTTGAAGATCGTGAAGACGTTGGCCCGGACGATGCTCGCGTCCGAGCGGCTCGTGCGAGGACGTGGCACCGGGCCGCGCTCGGCGAGGCGGCGTGACGCCTCCGTCTCCGAGAGACCCTGCCCCTCGTGCGGGGGTGCTCGGTCATCGCGGAGACCACTGATCCGACTCGGTTCGATGCCGCAACGATACGCCGCGCTCCGTGCCCGGGAATGTGGGAAACCACGCATGCGGCAGCGGCATCCCCCCAATGCGGCGACCCGGCCGGCGGCCTAGCGTGGCAGGCAGGAACGGACGTCCGACGGCAAGGAGGCAGCGCGTGAGACGCCGGGTACGCTCGCACGCCGAGGCGCTCGGCGCTCGTCTGCGTGCCAACGCGGCGCGGTTGACCGCGGCGATCGCGCTCGTCGCCGTGCTCCTCGGGCTCGGTCTCTTCGTCGCCGAGCTGCATCGTCCCGCGGACTGGTTGTGGGCGGCCACGACGGCGATGCTGCTCGTGCCCCTTACGTTCTCGGTGTTCCGCTCGCTCCTGCGCCGTGATGTCGGCGTCGACGCGATCGCCCTCGTCTCGATGGCGGGCGCGCTCGCCCTGGGTGAGTACCTGGCGGGCGCCGTGGTCGCGCTGATGCTCGCCGGCGGGAATGCGCTGGAGGAGTCGGCGAACCGGCGGGCGCGGCGCGAGTTGACCGCGCTCGTCGAGCGGGCCCCCCGCTCGGCGCTGCTGCG
>ORJL011648570.1_pt1 | contig 11525 bp, 10 predicted proteins | sample 1779941 | NCBI WGS metagenome assembly ORJL01 (sample SAMEA104232317, study PRJEB22302) | groundwater metagenome | biome: forest; feature: aquifer; material: groundwater | place: USA | collected 2011-08-07 | depth 5.8 m | reverse complement strand
TGCGTCCATTTGTACAACGTTTGCCGCGCCTAGATGCAAGGCTTCCTTGAATCCGGCCACGTAGGCGCGGCCCAACCCCTCTTTGGCCTTGCGACGCAAGACGTGCACACGCCCGTCGTAGGCGGAGTTGAGCCCTTCGGCGATGTCGGCGGTGCCGTCGGGCTAGTTGTCGTCCACCACGAGGAGGTGCAGGTCCAGCAGGTCCAGGGCGAAGAGTTGCTTGACGAGGTCGGGGACGTTCTTCGCTTCGTTATACGTCGGAATGACAATAAGGGTTTGCATAGCTGGTTTGCCTGGCAATGGAAAGCCTCACCCGCTGCCCCCCCAAGGAGGAAGCAAAACACCGAGTGAGGCTCAACGCTGTGAAGTCTTGCAACTGCTGGCCGCTAACTGCTCACAGCCGGGAACTCGGACGGATTGTCCTGCACGGCGCAGTGGATGCACCGGTTCATGATGACTTCTATACCGGCGGCGCGGGCCTTGGCGGCTGCCTCCTCGTGCTGCACGCCTTCCTGCATCCAGATCACTTTGGTCCCCACCTTAATTGCCTCGTCCACAATGGGCGGGACGTTTTCAGAGGCGCGGAACACGCTCACAATGTCTATCTTGCCAGGAACATCGCTCAAGCTGGGGTATGCCGTGCGCCCGTGCACCTGCTGCTCCCTGGGATTCACCGGGACCACGTTGAATCCATGGTCAATAAGGAACTTTGGGGCGACGAAGGCCGGACGACCAGGGGTGGATGAAGCGCCTACCACTGCAATAAGCTTGGCCGACTTGAGAATCTCCACTTCGGTGCTCATGGTTTCTCCTTGCTCTTGCCTCTAGCTTTTGTGTGTCGCCCTGGCGACAGCCTGCCATAGTTGCCGCGCAAGGCTCGCCACCGCACCTGTAGGATGTCCCGGCTCATGGCCACGGAGTCCCGCAGGGGGCGGACTTTGCTGTGGCTCATATAATACCAGTCTATGGGCGCCTCTACCAGGCGCATTCCCAAACGCTGGGCTAAAAAGAGCACCTCTATGTCAAAGCCAAAGCCGTTGGTGCGCTGCAGAGGGAAGAGGGCCTCTGCCGCCTCGCCTTGGAACAGCTTGAAGCCGCACTGGGTATCCCGGATACCCCGCACAGCAAAGAGCCGGGCCATGAGATTGAAGGCGCGGCCCAAGAAGTGGCGGCGGCTTGGTTCGTTGAAGCGCCGTGCGCCTGGGGCTTCCCGGGAGCCGATGACGATATCGTAGCCTTCCATCTTGGGGGGCAAGAAGCGGTCAAGCTGCTCAATGGGCATGGAGAGGTCGGCGTCGCATAGGAAGCGGTACTGGCCCTTGGCGTGGAGCATTCCAGAACGGACGGCGCCGCCCTTGCCGCGATGGGGTAGGTCCAAGAGCGAAACCTGAGGATTGTCGCGGGCGAACTCCTCCACCAGGCGAGGAGTCGCATCGGAGCTGCCGTCGTTGGCGACAACAATCTCCCAATCGTAGGCCAGGGCCGACAAGTGACCGGCTACCTGCTGAAGGGTAGCGATGATTCGCGCCTCTTCGTTGTAGGCGGGGATGACGATGGAAAGGAAGAGGGTGTCCACTAGCTCAGGACGTGCGTTATTCTTTGTCTAACTGGAAGGCGGCGTGCAAAGCGCGCACTGCCTCGGGGACTTTCCCCTCGTCAATAATACAGGTGATGCGGATCTCCGAGGTAGTGATCATCTCAATGTTGACGCCTGCCTCGTACAAGGCGCGGAACATGGCAGCGGCATAGCCTGGCGCGTTCTGCATGCCGGTGCCTACCACACTGACCTTAGCCAGGTTCTGGGCGCTGACACATCCCTTGGCGCCGATGCTCTTGGCCACAGGCTCCACCACCTCCAGGGCGCGATGGGCGTCGGTGCGGGCCACGGTGAAGGTAAGGTCAGTGAGACGTTCCACGCTGGCGTTCTGGACAATGGTGTCTACGCTGATGCCTACCTTAGCTAGCGGTTCAAAAAGGGAAGAGGCAATACCCGGGCGGTCCGGCACCCCCAGCACGGTGATCTTGGCGACGTTGCGGTCCGCAGCCACGCCGCTGACTTTGTTGCGGTTCTCCATTTCAACTCCTCCGTGGATCAAGGTACCGGGGGCCTCCACAAAGCTAGAGCACACCAATACCGGCATATTATAGGCAGCGGCAAGCTCAATGGAGCGGGGCTGCATCTTGGCGCCGTAGTTTGCCAGCTCCAGCATCTCCTCAAAGCCGATCTCTTTCAGTTTGCGGGCGTTGGGCACGATGCGCGGGTCGGCTGTGTAGATGCCCTCAACATCGGTGTAAATCTCGCATCGCTCCGCCTTCAGGCCAACAGCCAGGGCTACCGCCGTGAGGTCCGATGCGCCACGGCCCAGAGTCGTCACGTCCATGGCCTCAGTGACGCCCTGGAAGCCAGCCACGATGACGATATTGCCTTGCTCCAACTCTTTGCGGATGCGCTCCGGGTTCAGGCCGGTGATGCGGGCGCGAGTGTGGGCGGCGTAGGTCTGGATGCCGGCCTGGCCGCCGCTGAGACTGATGGCCTTGTGCCCCATCTCGTGCAGGGCCATAGCCACGAGGGTGCACGAGACGATTTCACCCGTGGACAAGAGCAAGTCCATTTCGCGGGGAGCCGGCGCTGGTGAGAGCTGATGGGCCAGCTCAATGAGATGGTCCGTGGTATCGCCCATGGCGGAAACCACTGCCACCACGCCGCTGCCCTGTTGCTGGGTGCCCCCGATGCGCTGCGCCACGTTCTTGATGCGGGCGGCGTCAGCCACCGAGCTACCGCCGTATTTCTGGACGATAATGGACATGGGGTTGCTACTCCACGTAGGTGATGTATGCCCCTTTGGACGAGGGGCTAGTGATCTTCACGTCGCCAGGTAGCTGGGCCTTTTCGGCCATGTCCCGCATTTCGTAGGCCACTGTAAGCTCCCGGCCTTTTGTCAGGGCCAGCACCGAGGAGCCTGCGCCGGACAGAAAAACGCCCAAAGCTCCGCCGTCCAGGGCGGCGCGAAAGAGCAGACGCATGGCCGGCATTAGGGACTGGCGCGCCGGCTGGTGGAGACGGTCCTGGGTAGCCACTCGCAAATGCTCCAACTGGCCGGTTGCTAGAGCGTTCACCAGCAAAGCTGCTCTGCCGATATTATACACGGCGTCCTCGCGGCTGACCTGGGCCGCTAGCACTCCACGGGCCTGAGCCGTAGGCATGGGCGCTTCGGGGATGTACAGCACAGCCCGCAGGTTGGCTGGGAGGGGGACATCCGCCCGCACCAGCCTGGCGTTGTCCTTCACCACAATCTGGCAGCCGCCGAAGAGGGCAGGGGTGACATTGTCCGGGTGGCCTTCAATCTCCACCGCCAGTTTCCAGATAACTTCAAGCTCAGGCTGGCGCTGGCCCGCCATGGCGGCGGCCCCCAGCAGGCCGCCCACAATGGCGGAGGAACTGCTGCCCATACCTCTGGCCAGAGGGATTCGGTTCCAGCAGGTGATGGCAAAGCTGGGCGCTGGCTTGCCTATCTCTTGAAAGTACCGCTCTGCGGAGCGGTACACCAGATTGCTGCGGTCGGAACGCAGACGGCCAACGCCCCCTTCACCTGTGAAGGCAACGCTGGGGACGCTGGCTATTTCAAAGCGGAAGGTGTTCCAGATATCCAGGGCCATGCCCAGGCAGTCAAAGCCGGGGCCCAAGTTGGCCGTAGTAGCGGGTACGTTGACTTCAACTTGCGTCATGCTTTGTGCCTACGCACCGAGTATACCATGACGGCGCACGAAACAGCGTAGGGCTTGACGGTTTTCGCAACAACACCGGGAGTGCAAAAAGGGCAGAGTACGAACGTTTATGCTACAATAGGCCCGTGTCTACAACCTTCATCATCCATGCAGACTTGGATGCCTTCTACGCCTCGGTGGAGCAACTGGACAACCCGGAACTCAGGGGGAAAGCCGTATTGGTGGGTGGCAGCCCTGAAGGCCGGGGCGTCGTTGCTTCCTGTTCCTACGAGGCGCGCAAATACGGCGTCCATTCTGCCATGCCTATGAGCCAGGCCGTGCGCCTGTGTCCACAGGGCATCGTCGTCTCGCCGCGATTCCACCGTTACGAAGAGAACTCCCGCAAGGTCATGGCCGTATTCCATGCCATCACGCCTCTGGTGGAGCCGATCTCGCTGGATGAGGCCTTCCTGGACGTGACCTACCTCATGGAGCGGGGCGTCCCGCCTTTTGTGGCAGGCCGCGACCTGAAAGAGCGGGTGAAGGAGGCGACGGGTCTGGTCATCTCAGTTGGCCTGGCGACCTGCAAGTCGGTAGCCAAGATCGCCTCGGACCGCAGCAAGCCCGACGGCCTGCTGGTAGTGGAGGCCGGCAAGGAGCGAGAGTTTCTTGCGCCACTGCCCGTAAAGGAGCTGTGGGGCGTTGGACCGAAGACGGAGGAGCGTTTGCTGGCCGAGGGCATCAGGACATTAGGAGACCTGGCGCGGCAAAGTGAAGAGTGGGCGAAGGGACGTTTTGGGAAACGCGGGCCGGAGTTGCTGGCACTGAGCAGGGGTGAGGACGACCGCCCCGTCATACCTGAGCACGAAGTCAAGTCTATCAGTGCAGAGGTCACCTTTGAGCAAGACCTGGACGATCCGGCGGCTATTGCCTTTCAACTCTCCAAGCTGTGTCTCAAGGTGGCGATGCGCCTAGCTAAAGAGGGGGCCAAAGGGCGCACTGTGACGGTGAAGCTTCGCCTGGCAGACTTCACCACTTTCACCCGCTCAGCGACGCTGCCGGCACTGGTGGCAGACGCCGCTGCCATTCAGCGCACCGCGCAGCAGTTGGTGGTCAAGGAACTGCGGCCAGGTCGGAAGTTCCGGTTGCTGGGAGTAGGCGTGTCCAGCTTCACCGATGAAGGGCAGTTATCGCTGCTGGAACTGTAAGCAATAGGCGGCAGAGAGCTTTAGAAACTATCTCAAAATGGTTCTTCACCCCAGCCTTAAGGCTGGGGCATCATGCCGCCCCCTTCAGGGGGCGGTGCCCAAAAGGTTCTTTAGATAGTTTCTTGGTAGGCAGGGATGACTGCGCCGCCCTCACTGAAACGGCTAAAGGCCATGTCCAAATAGAGTTGGCCGCCGTCTGCGCCTTCAGCCCTCAAGTCAAGGCTGCTAACATAGCCGTCCGCTTGGCCCGTCCACAACGTCAGCGCGAAGTGGCCCAGGCCGCCTTCATCGTCGCCGGCGCAGAGGTAGCCGTCAGCGGGAATGGCCATGCCCAGGTCTGGGTCAAGCAAACTGACGTTCTGGCACTGGCGCAGTAGCGATTCTATCAGTGCGAAAGGCAAGGGCTCCGCACTTTGCTGGAGCGCCAGGCGGGCGTAGGCGAAGCGATGACTGGGGTCGTTACAACGGGTGCGCTGGCTTGAAGCTGCTGTCCAGATTTCCAGGTCAGGGCAGGCGCTGCCCGCGCCAGCTTGGTGCAGAGCATCGCTGACGCCGACCTGCACCAAGCGGAGGTAGGTTTCCCTAGGCCCGGCCTTGCCCTGGGTGACCAGGAGGCCGGCTACCTTGCCGTCTTTGGCGGCGACAACGCTCCCCTGGGCAAGATAGCTTTGCGCTGCAGCAGTGCGAGCCAACGCCTCCAGCATGTGGGAAGACAGGGGAGCGGGTACCCGCGGGTAGTAGCCCGTGGCGAGCTGCTGAGCAGGGGGAACCAGGGGTGCGAGGCCATCGGTGTTGGTGGGGTAGTCCTTGGGTGGTAGTGGGGCGTTGGTCCACGGGGGCAAAGGGTCTTGGACTGCCAGGCGCAAAGGCGGCAGGTCGTCCAAGTTGGTGGGGTAGTCACGCTGGGGCTGAGCAAGGAGCAACTGGTCAGGCGTAGTGACTTCCAGGGGTAGGGGCTGGGCTAGGCCGGCGCCAGGTTCAGAAGCAGCGACTGACGAAACAGCCGGCCCTGGGTCAGAAGGGGCTGCCATAGCCCTTGTCCCTGGCACTAACAAGGCCTCTGAGAGGGTTGTTGACGACTTGGACTTGAGTGCGGTAGGGGCTGAGGAAGCGTAAGCAACCGCCATGCCGCCGCCAACCAAAATCAGCGCTAAGCCGAGGACCAGGAGCACAGGTAAAGAGTTGGCTGTTCGCCTCTGGCCAGAGTTGAGTGAAGCGCTCGTCCTGTCTCCGCTTGACATGATAGGCCTCTTGTTGCTGGCGTCGTGTTGCAGCACTGAGTTACAGACATCTCCAACAGTTGAGACCAGCATAGGTCGGGTCTAAGGGAACTGCTAGCGGCACGGTTCTAGAGGTGATTGCGTGTACGGGGCACCACCAAACAGGCCCCTGTCCGTTGATGTTAGCGTTTTGGATTGCTTTTCAGGAGAAGCGCATCCAAGAGGCGGTGGAAGGCAGTGATGTCTACGTTGTTGGCCACGGTCACTGGGCCAGAGCCCGGCTGGAAACGAATGCGCCCTCGGGTCTCGCCTTCGTCAGCATCTATGGCAGCGGCACCAGTCAGATAGGTGGCGATGGAGGGAGAGAGAGCAATCGCCATAGTCAGCAGGTCGCAGGGGATGTAAAGACGCTGGCTGGGCTGGCGCTGGAACCACTTGTACAGGATGCGGTCCGCCAGCCTTGCGCCAGGAGCATCGGCGTCCCGCCAGTGGGCCAGGTCTTTGAGGCTGAGCGTTACTTGGGCGCAGGCTTCCAGGGGCGCCAGGGTGATGGGCACGCCTGAAGAGAAGACGATAGCCGCTGCCTCTGGATCGTTGCGGGAGTTAAAATTGGCGTAGGGGGTCATGTCGCCCGTCTCCAGAGCGCCGCTGCTGAATACTAGGCGGCTGATGTTCCGAGCGGCTGCTGGATGGCGTTGCAGCAGGTGGGCGATACTGGTCAACGGAGCAAGGGCGACGAAGGCGACGGGACTTGGGCTGGCCGCCAAAGCGTTTGCCATGAAGGTTGGAGCATCCTGTTGTATCGGGGCGATGGTTGCCCTGGGCATGTGGACGCCTATGCCACGGTGCCCGTGGAAGTCGTATCCGTGGTGGAACTGGCCGCCGGCGAGGGCATGGTCAAAGCCCCTGGCGACAGGGACGCTGGCGCGCCCCATGTGCTCCAGGACAGCCAGGGTGTTCCTGGTGGTGTGGGACAAGGAGGCGTTTCCGCCGGAAGTGGTGACGCCAAGGACATCCACCTCCGGGGCGTTGAGAGCCATGAGCAGAGCAATGGCGTCGTCGGTGCCGGCATCGGCGTCAATCAGAAAGGGCTGCATCCGGAGCTAGCCGCCGTGGTTGTGGGCGCTAGGCTGGCTGTCGGCGGTGCCGTGTTCTCCATCGTCCCTCTCGCGCTGGGCCAATTCTCGCGCCTTCTCCGCCAGACGGTCCAGATTCTTGACGATGGCGTAGTTGATGGCGCCTTCTGGGTAGCTGCCTTTGTCATCAGGCTGGCCTATGGGGAGGCCCGTCAGGATTTCTATACCCTGCTCAATGGTGTCCACGGCCCAGACGCGGAACTTCCCCTCCTTCACCGCCTGTACCACGTCATCCCGCAGCACCAGGTTTTTGATGTTGGTGCGGGGGATGATGACGCCCTGCTGGCCGGTGAGGCCCTTGGCCTTGCACACGTCATAGAAGCCTTCAATCTTGTAGATGGCCCCACCGATGGCCTGCACTTGGCCGAACTGGTTGATGGAGCCGGTGACGGCGATGCTCTGCTTGATAGGTACGCCGGCAATGCTGGACAGCAAGGCATACAGCTCTGCTGCAGAGGCGGAGTCGCCCTCCACTTCGTCGTAAGTCTGCTCAAAGCCGATGGAGGTGCGAATGCTCAGGGGCCGCTCCTGGCCGTACTTGGCCATAAGGTAGCTGGTCAGAATGAAGAAGCCCTTGTTGTGGATACGGCCCGTCATCTGGGCTTCACGGTCAATGTTGGCCACCTGGCCGCGGCCCAGGGCGGTGCTGGCAGTGATGCGTATTGGCCTCCCGAAGCTGTAGTCGCCCAGCATCAGCACTGAGAGGCCGTTGACCTGGCCCACCTTGGCACCCTCAGTGTCAATCATGAGGGTTCCGTCATCAATGGCGTCCTGCAGGCGCTCCTCGGAGAGGTTGGAGCGGTAGACCCGCTGCTGGATGGCTTTGGCCACGTGGTCGGCCATAACCAGGCGAGAGTCGCCATCGTGTCGCGCCCAGTAGTCGGCTTCAGTAACCAGGTCGGCGATGTCAATAAAGCGCGTGGTCAGGCGGGTCTGGTCCTCCACCAAACGGGAAGCGTACTCTACCAGCTTGGCGACGGCTCCCTTGTGGAAGTGTTTGATGTTGAGGTCCCGAGAGCGGTTGCAGATGAAGGAAGCGTAGAAGCGGGCGTTCTCTGGGGTTTTGTCCATGGAGAGGTCAAAGTCGGCCTTGACCTTGAAGAACTTGCGGAAGTCCTCATCGGCCCGCTGCAGCAGGGCAAAGAGATAGGGCGTGCCCATAAGAACGATCTTAGGGTTCACGGGGATCGGCTGAGGGCGCAGGGTAGAGGTAGGGATAGAGCTGAACTGCTCGGCGAGGTTTTCAATGCGGGCTTCGCCGCTGCGCAGGACGCGCTTGAGCGTCTCCCAGGCGAAAAGGGTTGCCAGAACATCCTTCGCTTGTAGGACAAGGTAGCCGCCGCTGGCCAGGTGGACGGCGCCTGGGCGAACCATGGTCAGATCCGTAGCGGCAATGCCGAAGCGGGGGCGATACTCCACCCGGCCAAAGAGGTTGTAATAGGAAGGACTCCACTCAAAGATAACGGGTGCGCCCTGGGTGCGGCTGTTGTCCACCAGAACGTTCACTTTGTAGCGGGTGAACCGCTCGGCCTCTGTAAGTTCCTGCATGATGCCTGTATCAGCAGAGGGCTGGTCTTGCTGCGGGGGGCGCTCATCGTGGGTGCGGAACTCGTCTACGTGGTCAGCAATGTCCTCCCGCATGTCGTCAAAGTAGGCGAGGAGCGTAGCGCTGTCCTTGTAGGTCTCCCTCAGCTCCATGAAAGAGGGAGCAGTGACGGAGCGGACCAGGTCTTTGTCCACCTGGGCGCGAACGCGGAAGGCCTCCCGCTCCACGCGGCGGAGCTCAATGAGGCGCTGGTTGATGAAGTCTTGCAGCGCCTCGCTTTTGACGCGCAGGGCTGCTTTGGTATCTTCGGAGAGGATGTTGAACATCTCCCTGCTGATTGGCTGGCCGTTGATGATGGGGGTGGTGACGATGCCTGCTGGCGAGGGCTGCACCTGGAAACCCTGGCGCTGGGCCTCTTGCTCTATGCTCTGGGAGATCGTCTCCCGTTGGGACTGGATACCACGCATGGCCTCATCAACGCGGGCGCGGTACTCCTCACTCTCAAAGGCGCGAGGGACCTCCCGCAGGCAATCGCGGACCAGCTCCTCCATGTCTTGCACCAGCCGGCGGCCCATGCCCGGGGGTACGCGGACAGCGACAGGCTGCAATGGATCGTGAAAGTTATGGACATAGCACCAATCATCGGGCGCGGGGTGTTCAGCGGCGATGCGTTTCAAGAAACTGGCCAGGGTGGTAGTGCGGCCCGTACCCGGATAGCCCACGACGTAAATGTTGTAGCCCGGAGCATCTACATTGAGGCCGAAGTCAAGGGCGCTTATGGCCCGGTCCTGGCCCACGGTGCTCTCTAACGGGGAGAGCTCTTCTGTGGTCTCAAAGCCCAGGCTGTCGGGGTCACACCGGCAGGTAAGCTTTTCAACAGGCACAAGGAGGGAATCTTGTTCCATGAACTAACCTCTACGAAAAGTGCGCTAGCTCAGTATGGTACAGGAGCAGAGAGAAGGCAACCAAGGCAGTTGCAGATTGACACTTCTATGCGCTCGGTGTAGATTGCTGTGAGGCCGACCGGTGCGATGCCGGCGGCTTTTTGTATGAAATTGGCAGAGGGGAATCTATGGGTTGGGCCATTGCAGCGCTAGCCAGCGCCGCCGTATTCGCTCTTGTGAGTGTGCTGGACAAGCGCATCCTGGCGGTCTATGTGCCAGGATTGCCCGGGTTTTATGCGCTGGTTGGGGTAATCCAACTCGGCATGGCTGCCACGGCTTTTGTGTTCACACCATGGCAAGGAGCGTCCGCTGGGGCGCTGACTGCGGCCATGGCTTCAGGGGTACTGTGGGGGGCAGTGCTGCTCTTACTCTTCTACGGGCTGCGCCAGCTTGAAGTCACCAGGGCTGTTCCCTTCTACAACATCTTTCCGGTGTTTGTGGCATTGCTGTCTATAGCCTTTCTGGGAGAGCGCTTGCTGTGGGTACACTGGCTTGCCATCGTGACGGTCATCGCAGGAGCAGGCCTGTCCACGGTGGGGCAAGGGCAACAGTCGGTGTCAGGGAACCGCAAACTCGCCTACGTTGCCCTGCTGCTTGCGAGCCTTTTGACGGCTGCAGGGACCGTCACTGCGAAGGCAGCCTTAGAGAGTATGGAGTTCTGGAACGTGTTTAGTTTGAGGTCGTTATTTCTAGGCAGCGTGTTGCTTGTACCGGGACTGACGAAGGATGGACGGCGGCAGGCATTGCAGGCCGCCGCAAATGTCCGTGGGCTTGTGGTGGTGCTAGGAACTGAAGCGATGCTAGCGCCTGTGGGATTGGTCCTGATGCTGACTGCTTTTGACCGAGGCCCAGCTTCACTGGCGTCAACGATTATGTCCACTCGCCCTATTTTTACCCTGGCTATAAGCTCGTTGCTTAGCTTGCCTTTCATTCGTGTGTTGGATGAACCTTTGACCAGAGACGTGCTGGTCATCAAGACTGTTTCTACGGCCCTAGTGGTAGGTGGGGTCAGCATCTTAACCTTGGCATAGCTATGAGATCCGGCGCCCCCGCCACATCTGCTCGTCCTGGCCTTCCCCTCTTTGACGCCCTGCGCAACAGCGAATTCCGGCTCTTGTGGTACGCCAGTTGGATGTGGTACCCACGCGCGAGCTAAGTTTTCCACAAGCCTCCTCTTGCCAAAGGACGCGAAAAGGAGTATATGTACGTTCGCAATTTGCAGAAGGAGGCTCTCTTATGACCACTGGCATCACCGACCCGGTCTTGAGGACGGCGGACTATGTTCTGTCGCGGCTCACATCCTATTTCGGCAACCGGCCCGATCATTTCCGCGCCTTCATGGATGGCAATGTGAAGGGCGAGGGCTGGCTTCCCGCGGAGGCGTACATTGCGCTGAGCGGCCCGGTATCACGCAGCACCGTCAAGGTGAGCATGGTGCGTGGCAAAGCCCAGGGCAGCAATAAATTTGACCCTGATCTGGAACTGGACATCAACAAGGAGTTCCACCAACTGGCAGTGGTGCCCGTGCTGACCAGCGCGGATGAGCCTCTGTCCGTCCAGGTGGACAAGAATCTGGCACCCTATTTTCAGTGGCTGACCGGCCCTCTGGCCCCCCGCGCCATGCTGTATCTCATGGTATGGCCAGCCAGCATTGAGGATAACGATTGGAAGGCTGGCGTCACCAAGATTGAGCAGAAGTACAACGCCAAGCCCTTCGGTGAGATGCAGTTCGTCATCCCGCGCCCGCCGCGCCAGATGATCCGCGG
>ORJL011186950.1_pt1 | contig 11525 bp, 9 predicted proteins | sample 1779941 | NCBI WGS metagenome assembly ORJL01 (sample SAMEA104232317, study PRJEB22302) | groundwater metagenome | biome: forest; feature: aquifer; material: groundwater | place: USA | collected 2011-08-07 | depth 5.8 m | reverse complement strand
GCTGCCGCCAACCCTAAATTTGGCCGCTTTGATCCTTATGATCTTATTGCCTCACAAATTGATTTACCACCAACATTAATCAATCGTTTTGATTTAATATTTCCAGTAAAAGATCTTCCCAGCCGAGAAAAAGACGAATTAACAGCAGACTTTATTCTCAGTCTCCATAAAGATCCAGAAAAAGCCGTATCAGAATTATCAACAGACCTCCTCAAAAAATATTTTGCCCATATCAGAGCAAAAATGAATCCAAAAATGACAGATGAGGCCATCGAAGAAATAAAAAAATATTATATCAGTATGCGCAACTCCGGTGCCGCTAGCGAAGGAGGAGTAAAAAGTATACCCATCACAGCACGTCAGCTAGAAGCATTAGTTCGTCTCTCAGAAGCAAGCGCTAAAGTAAAACTTTCAAAAATTGTCAGTAAAGAAGATGCTCAAAAAGCCATCGAATTAATTGATTATTGTTTGAATCAAATCGCCAAAGATAATGAAACAGGAAAAATTGATATCGACCGCTTAAGCAGCAAGATCACCGCCAGCCAGCGGGGTACAATTAGTGTAGTAAAAGAAATTATCAGTGCTTTAGAAGAGCAACAATCATCAAAAATTATTCCAGTTGAGATGATCATCGAAGCCGCAAAAGAAAAGAGTATAAGTCCAGAAACAATCAACGAAACGCTAGAAAAATTAAGACGATCAGGAGATATCTTTGAACCTCGAAAAGGATTTGTCCAACGTCTTTGAGAAACCTAAAAAGATGAAAAAAAAAAGACAATGATAAATAATAATAATAATAATAAATAAAAAATTTAAAATGATCAACATGAAAGATCAAAATAACAAAACCATTGCACCAAAACAAGAACAAAAAAACCAACGTCAGATTGCGTATAAAATTCTCTTAAGTACAATAATAGACCACGAATATGTTATCGAAAAAGAACAAGAACCAAATTATCTAAAAATTGCCTCAGATATCAAGATTTATCGAGCAAATATCATCGCTGTAGTAGTAGGTAAAGAAAAAATAGGAATGATTACTAATTATTTATTAGATGATGGATCTGGAAAAATTACTGCCAGAGTCTTTGAGGAAAGTAAAGCCATTAAAAATGTAGAAATAGGAGATTGTATTCAAGTAATAGGTAAGATTAGAATATACAATGAAGAGAAGTATGTTTCACCAGAAATTGTCAAAAAAATAGACATATTATGGTTAAAAATTAGAAGTTTTGAATTAAAAAAGGCAGTTAAACAAAAGAAAGACCAAAACAAAGAAGAAGAAAAAGAAGAAGTTAGCATTATTATAAACGAAAAGAAAACTCAGAAAGAAAAAAAAGAGGAAAATAAAGAAATACATAAAGAATTATCATTAAGATCAATAAAAGAAAAAACAGAAAATCAAAAAAATAAGATTAAAGAACAAAAAGAAGAAAATCAACAAAATAACAAAAAAGAAGATAATGATAACAATATTATTGAAGATTTATCTCTACCTTCTGAAAAAATAATTAGATTAATCAAAGAAATGGATAAAGGGTCGGGTGTGTTTATTGAAGAACTTATAGAAAAATCTCCTCTAGATGACACTGAAAAAATAATCCAAAAGATGTTGGAACATGGAGATATTTTTCAGAATTTGCCTGGAAAGGTGAAAGTATTGTAATATTCAAAGATTAAGAATAAAATTTTAAGAAAAGTAACATCACGAAAAAAGTAATGGTGTAACGTAAACTTCTATAATCCCACCAACAACCAGAACACCAACACTAATCAAAACAAGATCCAACACATCTAAGTAAACCCTTGGTTCTTTCAAATTCTGCTTAACAAAAGCAATAGAGATAATCCCACCCGCTAAACCAGCAATGAAATAAGCAGCAATTTCAAAAATACCATGGGTCATATATCTAAAGACACTAAACGCTGCAGCACTAAAATAAGTAGCTACAGAAGTAAACCCAATTAAAGAAGCAGCCTTAGCAACCTCCATTTTGATGAGATTACCAACAGCAGAAGCAATAACAGAAGCATTCCAAGTTAAAATAAAAATAGATCCTGCGCCATAGAGAAATGAAAAGATCAAACAAAAGAAAAGAACTTTAAAATTATTAACCAAAATCTTCAAAAATAATCCCATAGAAGTAATATTTCCCGTGACCGCAGCGCTACTAGGACCACTCTGAATGACATTATTAACATTAGTAATTGCCGCCTGTTGAAGATTAAAAACAGAATTGACCATTTCTTGAGGTAAAAAAACATACGCCAAAATCATAGCAGCCATAATGCCAAAAAATAAGAACAAAAAGAAAATAAGCACTTTACCGTGTTCTTTTAACAATCGTGATTCAGGATATTTAAAATCTAACTCTTCTTCACGTTTTATAGTAACATAAAATAAAGGAAGGGTAGACATAACAATCAAAAATACAGAAAGAAGACCAGCTGCATCTTTAAAAACAATATAAGATAATATTAATGCTATAATCGAATTAAAAAAACCAACAATAAACATCTGCCATGGTTTTTTCTTCAACGAAAAAGGATTAAATAATAATTCTAATACCATATGATCAAATAGTCGTTGGTAAGTATATAAACATTTCCTGAAAAGAAAATATTGATTCTTTCAAGAATTGCATTTAACCTAAGAATGAGATTCAAGATATAGGTTTAAATTTGATTTTTAGGTGAAAACACCTCTACCCCTCCATTTCGTTTGGAAATTAATTAGTTAATAAAGTTTGGTTCAAAAAGGATCACAAAAAAGAAAGAATAAAATAACAATGATCTTAAAGTGTATTGAAAGATGTTTTAAATTTTTTAAAAAAGTAGAAAGAATACCCCTGAACCATACAGCGGACGAGTTAAATGCAATCTGACAGAATGGTTATTAATTTAAGAGAAAAATAATTTAATTATTATAAACATCATCTTGTATCATTCCCTATTAGATAATACACATCAACCTGATTTTTCATAAGAAGATTATGAGTTAGAATAACTTTCTAGTTCATATTAAAAGTCCAACTTTCGTACAATCTAAGTTAAAATATTAGATCAAAATTAAACTTTCTTTTAATACAACAGTCTTCTTTTCATATAATTATCTTTTACTTTTCTTCTTATTATTCTTCTTATTATTATTATTATTATTATTATCTATATAGAAAATATATAGATATAACTATAACTAAAACAGTTCAATGATTGCACTTAACAAAACTTATTGATAATTGTAAGAGCAGTGATTTATCACTTAACTAAAAGATTAGAACTCCCGGACTATATTTACTAAAAATCATATCAAATAAACAGAGTCTTTATAAGAAACTGATCTTGCTTACAGTTATCACAACACCATCAACTCAAATCAACACCATTTTCCATCGGAAATCAAGGGGTCTCTATGCTTAAAATAAGTAATTACTTCGAAAACTTTCTTAAAAAAGACTCTCTTTTTAAAGAAAAAGCCGTTTTACTCTCTTCTTACTATCCAGAAGATATTCCTTACCGTGAGGAGCAAATTCAAGAAATCGCTAATATTTTAGCCCCTGCTTTGCGTTTAGAACGACCCTCTAATCTTTTTGTTTATGGTAAAACGGGCACAGGTAAGACTCTTTCTATCAAATACGTTCTTCTTTCGATGCGTCAAATTGCCGAAAAGAATAATATTCCTATAAAAACAATTTACTTAAACTGCAAATTAAAACGTGTTGCCGACACCGAATATCGTCTTGTTGCCCAATTAATAAAATACTTTGGACAAGATATCCCCTCAACTGGCTTACCTACTGATGAAGTGTATAATATTTTTTATAAAATTATTGACCAACAAAAACAAATAATTCTCCTTGTTTTAGATGAAGTTGACCAATTAACTAAAAAAATAGGAGATGAAATGCTCTATAATTTAACTCGTATCAATTCTGAATTACTACAATCCCAAATTAGTATCATTGGTATCTCTAATAATCTCATCTTTTCAGAACATTTAGATCCTCGCGTTAAAAGTAGTTTGTCTGAAGAAGAAATTATTTTTCCACCTTACAATGCCATCCAAATTCAAGATATCCTTCGTAAACGCGCTGCCAAAGCATTCCAAGAAAATTCTCTTGAACCAGGACTTCTCGAGAAATGTGCTGCGTTTGCCGCTCGTGAACACGGTGATGCCCGTCGAGCTATTGATCTTCTTCGTGTTGCTGGTGAAATTGCCGAAAGGAGTGGTTCTTCAGTAGTATCAATAAATCATCTTGACGATGCTGAATCACGCGTGGAATCCGATAAAATTATCAGTGCAGCTACCAATCAACCTAAACAGTTTCAGATGGTTTTATACACTCTCTTACTAGTGACTGCCCAGAAAAAACAAATATTTACTGGTGAAATTTACGAATTATATCAAAACTTTTGCAAAAAAAGTAATTATAATGTTCTCACTCAGCGTCGTGTCTCCGATATTCTTGCAGAATTGGACATGTTAGGAATTATTAATGCCAATATTATCTCTAAAGGGCGCTATGGAAGAACAAGACAAATCAGCGTCTCTCTTGATGAAGCAGTGATAACTAAACTTAAAGAAATATTGGAAAAGTCATTAAATATTTCATAATCATAATTTTCCCTATTTTATTTCCCATGACTCAAAAAACAACAGAAGAATTCATCGAAGAAATGTTTGAACAAGGCATCTTAGTAAATGAAGAACTCCTCGCTAAGCGCGATAACCCTCTTACTCAAAATCTTATTGCTAAACTCAAAGCAGAAGAAGATCTCCTTGTTCTCAATGAAGATTATAGTTCTCTTTTAAAAAATTCATCATTAGTCGATTGGTATGAAATTGATAAATCTAGAGTTGAAGCTGAAAAAGATCGTGACGACGAATTATATCAATCTCAACTTCAGGAATTTACTGATACTACTCTTACTGTTAAAACTCCAAATTCTTTGTTTGAATCAAAGATTGATAAACCTGAAACCACTATCTCCTCAGAACTTTCCGTTCCATTTTCATTAGATGATGATCAATTCTCTCCTCATCTTGCTGAATCTTCTATTTCTTCTTTGGAAACCATCAAACAACAAGAGCCTACTTTTATTCTTCCCTCATCAACAACTGTCTCTATACTTATCTCCTACAAAAATATCCCTAGAAAGTATCATGTTGAAGATTTTACTAACTACTTCCTTTCTCGTTATCGCTTTTTAGAAGGAATTCTCCGTCATCGAAAAGAGTTAATAGGGATGCTCTCTATCAAACGTATTCTCCAAAAGAACGAGAAAGAAAAAATCGCCTTTATTGGTATAGTTAAAGATATTAGTGAAACAAAAACTGGCAATCTAGTCATAACAACTGAAGATCTTACAGGAGAAATAAAAGTTATTGTTTCAAAAAGTAAAGCAGAATTATACCAAACTGCTAAAGATCTAGTTGTTGATGAAGTGGTGGGTATAAACGGCGTTTATTATGACAAAATTATTTTTGCTGATTCATTCGTCTGGCCTGATATTCCCAATGATCATGAAATTAAGCTTGGACCAGAAGAAGAATATGTCATTTTTTTATCCGATATTCACGTAGGATCAAAACTCTTTCTCAAAGAAGAATTTCAAAAATTTATCGAGTGGATTAACGGTCGAGCAGGCAACGAAGAACAACGTCACGTTGCCAATGCCGTCAAATATATTTTTGTTGCAGGAGACTTAGTTGATGGGGTGGGTATTTACCCTTCTCAACAAGAAGAACTCGAAATAGACAACATCAAAGATCAATACATTGAATTTACCCGTTTGATAAAACAAATTCCTCAAGACAAACAACTAATAATCTGTCCTGGCAATCACGATGTTGTTCATTTAGCCGAACCGCAACCTGTTTTCTACCCCGAATTTACCCCCCACCTTTCTGAGCTTCCAAATGTTATACTGGTCACTAATCCTGCCCTTGTCAACATTGGAAAAAAAGAAAATTTCCCAGGGTTTGATGTTCTGATGTATCATGGATATAGTTTTGATTATTACGTTGCTAATGTTGAATCTATTCGCGCCCAAGGTGGGTACCATCGTTCCGATCTAATCATGAAATTCTTATTAAAAAGAAGACATCTTGCTCCCTCATTTAAATCAACCCCTTACTACCCATCTCACGCCGAAGACCCTCTTCTTATCAAAACAATTCCAGATTTTTTTATTACAGGTCACATTCATTATTCAAAACAGGCAAACTATCGTGGTGTGACAATGATTAGTGGCAGCTGCTGGCAAGGGAAAACATCATTCCAAGAAAAGTTAGGTCATGAACCAGAACCAGCTCGTGTGCCTATTGTCAATTTAAAAACGCGTCAAATTAAAGTGATGAGGTTTGGTTAAGATGGGTATTGTTGCATCTCCAGCTATGCAGCAGTACTTTGAACAAATTTCCACAAGCGTAAATCAAGCATACTCTGTAGCTCAACAAGCAAGAGCAAAAGGTCTCGATCCTGAAAAAACAGTTGCCATTCCTCTTGCTAAAAATATGGCTGAACGTGTTGTTGGTCTTATCTCTGTTGTAGCTCCTCAAATCACCGACACAACCGTAACTCAACGCATAGCCGAACTTGAAAAAGAGTATGGTTTACTTGATTGGCGAGTGGGGTTCAAAATCGCCGAAGAAGTAGCTAAGGAACAATTCTGCAAATTTGAAGACCACCTCACCGCCATGGAAGTAGGCATTCGCGTTGGTTTTGCCTATTTAACTCTGGGCATTGTTTCCGCTCCATTAGAAGGATTCGTCGGTTTAAAAATTAAAAAAAGAAGAGACGGTGGTGAATATTTTGCTCTTCAATATGCCGGTCCGATTCGTGGTGCAGGCGGAACTGCAGCATCCACTTCAGTTATTCTTGCTGATTATGTCCGCGTTAAAATGGGATATTCTACTTATGATCCTGAAGAAAAAGAAGTTAATCGTTATGCCATTGAAGTTGGTGATTATCACGAGCGTGTCACAAACTTACAATATCGTCCATCAGACCAAGAATTAAAATTTATGGTTTCCCATTTACCCGTCGAAGTAGATGGTGATCCAACTGAACAATTTGAAGTTTCTAACTACAAAGATCTACCCCGTATTGAAAGCAATCTTATTCGCGGTGGTGTCGCTCTTGTTCTTGCCGAAGGTCTATGTCAAAAAGCCCCAAAATTATGGAAACGTCTCTCAAAATGGGGAAAAGAGATGGGTTTAGATTGGGGTTGGATGGCCGAATTTATTAAACTAAAAGAAGAGATACATGCTTCCCACGGTGCATCTAAATCATCTGAAGTCTCTCCTTCCTCTGAGAAAGTCGTTAAAGCAAACAATACTTTTCTTATGGATCTTGTTGCTGGAAGACCGATCCTAACCCATCCTTTGGGAGTAGGTGGTTTTCGCTTACGCTATGGCCGGGCCCGGACGACCGGTTTCTCTACTGCAGCCGTCCATCCTGCCACATTATCCGTCTTAAACAAATTCATTGCCATTGGCACTCAATTAAAAGTAGAACGTCCCGGAAAAGCATGTACTATCACCGTTTGTGATTCTTTAGAGGGACCAATCGTTCGGCTTAAAGACGGTTCTGTTCTTAAATTTCAATCAGAAGAAGAAGCAAAACCTCATCTTTCATCGATTGAAAAAATTTTGTTCTTAGGTGATATTTTATTTAACTATGGTGACTTTTCCGAAAATGGACAAAAATTAGTCCCTCCGGGATATTGCCCTGAATGGTGGGCTCTTGAGTTAGAAAAAGTATTACAAGATAAAGATCAAAACAATCAGCAATGGCTTAATTCTGGTTCAACAATATTGGGGCTCTCTGAATTAAGACTAAAAGAATTATTAGATCAACCTCTTCTTTCTTTTCCTTCGTTTGATGAGTCATTAATTATCTCTAAAACACTACATCTTCCGCTTCACCCAGAATATAGTTGTCACTGGAAACTTGCTTCCGCTCAAGACGTATCACATCTTTTGCGCTGGTTTAAAGAAGGGAAAGTGAAACGCGACCTAGATTCTATTCAAAAAATCATTCTCCCCTACAACCAAGACTACAACTATCCTAAAAAAATTCTTGATAATATTGGTTTAATCCACAACGTCATTAACAAAGATAGTATTGTCATTAACACCTCTGAAGCACGCTATCTTGGATCAATCTTCTCATTCTCTAATCAACAAGAATTAGATCAGCTTTCTCTTCCAGATAATTCCTCATTTCGCCACGCTCTGGAATATATTAACTCTTTTAGTCCTGTTTTTCAACGTGACAAAGCTGGCACATTCATCGGTGCAAGAATGGGTCGTCCTGAGAAAGCAAAAATGCGCCATCTTACGGGATCACCCCAAGTAATGTTTCCCGTGGGAGAAGAAGGTGACCGCCTACGCAGCTTTCAAGCAGCCATAGAAGCTGGTAAAGTAAATAGTGCCTTTCCCCTCTTCTTCTGCCAAGACTGTCAAAAAGAAATGGTCTATCCGCAATGTGAAGAGTGTGGTAAAGAATGTCTTCAACACTACCATTGTCGTACCTGCGGCAGTCTTGATAAAGATCAGTGCCGACACGGAAATACACTTCGTTATAACCACAGAGACCTTGATATTGCTTATTACTTTACAAAAGCAAAAGAACGTCTCAACGAGAAACTTCATCCTGATCTAATCAAAGGCATTCGTGGAACATCCAACAAACATCACATTGTTGAACATCTTGCTAAAGGTATTCTTCGTGCCAAAAACGATATTTATGTTAACAAAGATGGGACCACTCGTTATGATTGTACTGAATTACCCATCACTCATTTCAAACCAAAAGAAATCAAAGCACCAATTGAAAAATTAAAAGAATTAGGATATAATTTTGACACATTTGGCGCAGAACTCGTTAGCGACGACCAAATTCTAGAAATAAAACCACAAGATGTAATTTTACCTGGGTTTGATTCTTTAGATGAATCAGCCCCAAAAGTATTATCACGTGTCGCAAAATTTGTTGACGATCTCCTCATTCAATTCTATAAATTAGAACCTTTCTACAACATCAAAACAGAACAAGATCTCATTGGTCATCTCGTAGTTGGCATCGCCCCTCACATTTCTGCTGGATTGGTTGGTAGAATTATTGGATTTTCAGAAACACAAGGATTAATCACTCATCCCATGTACCATGCTGGTATGCGCAGAGATTGCGACGGTGATGAGGCCGCAGTCATGTTATTAATGGATGCTCTTCTTAATTTTTCTCGTCAATATCTCCCCGAAAGAAGGGGAGCGAAGACAATGGATTCACCTCTTGTTTTAACAGCTTTCTTAAATCCATCCGAAGTTGATGATCAAGTTCATGGAGTTGACGTTGTCTGGCGTTATCCTTTGGAATTCTATGAAGCTGCGCTAGAGATGAAAGCACCATGGGAAGTTAAATCAGGGAAAGAACAAAAGAAAATAGAACAGATCAGCGATCGTCTGGGCACACCACTCCAGTACGAGAATTATGGATTTACTCATCCCACTACAAATTTTAATAGGGGAGTTCAATGTTCTGCCTATAAAATTCTTCCTTCAATGGAAGAGAAATTAGCGGGCCAAATGGATATTGCCCAAAAAGTTCGTGCCGTTAATATGGATGATGTCGCAAAATTAGTTATTCAAAAACACTTCATTAAAGATCTCAAAGGTAATTTAAAGAAGTTTTCAATGCAGCAATTTCGTTGCGTCAAATGTAATGAGAAATATCGTCGCCCTCCCCTTGCTGGAAAGTGTTCTGCCTGTGGAGGTAAATTAATTTTTACCATTTCTGAAGGATCGGTCATTAAATATCTTGGTCCCTCTTTAAAACTAGCCGAAAAGTATGATTTCTCTCCTTATCTCAAGCAAACATTAAATATTATCAGGGCCGATGTAGAACATGTCTTTGGCAAAGACAAAGAGAAACAGGTGGGGTTAGGAGCGTTTATGGAGAAATAATTTTATTGTATTTATTCAGTCTTTCATTCCAACGCTGCTTGCGCATGTGGTACATTCTGCACATACAAAATTTTCTTTGGATCAACCAAATCCAACTCTATTCCTAATGCCACTGCCATCTTTCCTGTTAGCACAACATCTCTTGCTCCTGCCAATAATGTTTTTACTTCTTCTTTTGTTCTTTCTTCTCCTTTATAAAATGTTGAACGTAAATCCAACTGTACTTTTCCTTCCTCAAAATTTTTTCCTAAGAGTTCTTTGTCTGTAACAACTAAAAGAAGACCATGTGCCCCCTGTTTTTCTGCAATAATAAATTTCATTCTAAATCGTTTTTACTGGTTTTTTAACACCACAAGCATTACATCGAATATAATTAATATTTTTTTCCTCAATAATCTTTGTTTCTGGTTTATGACATTCTGAACAGAAGACAAACTCACTGGCATATTTCTTTATTTTCTTATTAATCGCTGTTGATGCTACTTTTGTCCCAAAAATAACCCGTTCACCAACAAACTTTCCCGGCGTTGCTAGTTCTCGTAAAAGATATTTTAACAGATGTTCTGGATCACGATCTAAATCTTTAGCAATTTTCTTAAGATTACTGAGAACTGTCTTATTTCCTTCCAAATGTCCCATCACTTTATCTATCACAAACCGCTCGCTTCCTTGCGTAACTTCCGGCAGTTCAAGTCTTGCTTTTTGCAGCATTTTCTCGTAGCTATCCATATCCTTCTTTAGATTTCCTTTGTTTTATAAATGTTTAGGCCTGTTTTTCACTTTCGAATAGAAAATAATATAAACTACACATTTAAAATATTCTTTATGTCACCAGAAATGAGATTATATACTATAAACGGAAGTATTGCCTTTAATTCCGGCGATTACATTGACGATTTTTGTATCATTCCTGGATCTTCTCTTGAAGATGTTAAAAAAGAATATTTTGCCAGAATTGAAGATATGAAGAAATCACCTCTTGCTCGAGCAATGTTCAATAGCCCAGTTGCCAGTGGAGAAATTTTTGATATCAGAGAAGTTGACATTTCTTCTTATGGATACCGCATAACACTTGAGAAGATCGTTGGTTCTAACGAGCCACAATAAACCACATCATCTTCAAAGATATCCAAATTTACCCTCCAACTTACCGCAATATTTATATACCTCAAATTCTACATTACACTATACAAGTAAAAGAGGTGTTATAATATGGTTGGAGTTGATCTTGCTGAACTTATTCTTGCTGTGATAATTGGAACACTTGCAGCGATAGTCTATTCTTTGCGTGTTCTCATTATGTTGGAACGTCGTGTTGCTTCCATGGAAATGAACATCCAGCGGATGACCTCAAAAGTGCTTCACGAAGAAGTCCTGATTGAGAAAATAATCAAAGGGAAGAGAAAATAATTTTTTTTACTTTTATACTTTTTTCTTTGCTTTAACAACAACTTTTTTATTCGTTTCTTTTTCTTCTTTATCTTTTGTCTTCTTACGAAGAACTTTTTTTACTTTTATACTTTTTTCTTTGCTTTAACAACAACTTTTTTAT
>ORJL011691024.1_pt1 | contig 11526 bp, 16 predicted proteins | sample 1779941 | NCBI WGS metagenome assembly ORJL01 (sample SAMEA104232317, study PRJEB22302) | groundwater metagenome | biome: forest; feature: aquifer; material: groundwater | place: USA | collected 2011-08-07 | depth 5.8 m | reverse complement strand
GCCGCACCACAAACAAAGTTGTGGTGGGATTACTTCTAACTGATTCAACACCCCCTCGGAAAATCCACCATAGTTAACACCTCAAATATTTATCATACTAAGAAGAATATAAAATTATCATTCGTCAATAGGACAGAACCACTTTTTTTACTGTTTTGTATTTGCTTTTTATGCAGTATTCGTCGAGAGGTGTGCTGCTGGTTTTTGCAAGTTCTTTTAGAGTTGATATTTCTGTTTCTTTTTCTGAGAGAATTTTATTTGTTTCCGAGATGGTTTCTTTTAGCTTTGTTATCTCGGCATTTAGCAGCGGAATTCTCTTATCAGTAACTTGTTCTTGTTCGGAATTTTTTGGCTCTTTTTTGAAGAGGTTCTTGAGCCATTCTGTAAGATTAAATTTTTCTGAGGGCATTTTAATTGATATTTGGGCTGTTGTTTTATTAAGCTTTCTCTCTGGCTTATATTGGATCTATATGCACGAATGCTTTTTCAATGCCCTTGATTGTTTCAAGATGTCTCTGGACTTTTTTTCCTATGTCATGGGATTCTTTTGTTGAGATATTCTTGTTTACTTCGATATGAATTTCTACATGCACGTAATTTCCAACGTAATGCGCTCGCAATGTGTTGACACCTTTTACTTCCGTGATTTTCAGGGCTGATGATTTTATGTTTTCCAAGAATTTTACCGGTGGGGATTTTCCCATCAGGTAATCTATGTTCTCAACTGCAAATTTGTATCCAAAATAAAGGATGAATCCGCTGATTATCAATGCTGCAATATTGTCGAGAGGAGAGTATCCGAGATATGTTCCTGCTACACCTATCAGAGCAATTATGCTGACGAGAATGTCATTACTTGCGTCTATGCCTGTTGCTTTTAGTGCAGGACTGTTTTGCTGCTCGGCTTTTTTTGTGAAGTAAACTGTGATGACCGCTTTTATTGCTATATTGATTAGCAGGATTATTATTGCAAGGAGTCCTATTGTGTCTTTGCGCGGCGTGAAAAACCCGAATATTGCTGTCTTTGCTATTTCAAATCCCAAGACTGCTGTGAGAATTGCAACTGTCAATGCAGCTAACGGCTCTGCCCTGCGATGACCGAAGGGATGATCTTCATCTGCTTTTTTGCCTGAGATTTTTACTGCTATATGAACGATTATCGAGGAGAAAATGTCTATGAATGAGTTAAGCGCGTCTGAGAGAAGAGAAATGCTGTTTGAGATTATTCCGACAATGAATTTTGCTATAAAGAGAATGATGTTTATGATTATTGCTGTTATTGTTATTCTTTCTGTGCTTTGCACATTGGGATTTTTTGCTGCTTTATTATTTATAGTTTTCTGAATTCTGCGGAAATTATATTAACTTCAAACTAATTCTTAATAGTATGGCATTTCAACTTAATACCGAAACAAAATTGTGGAAGGCTTCTGAAACTTTAGATGTTGTCAAACAGATTGCTATTGTTGAGAGTGAGACAGGAAATAAAATAATCAGACTCACTGCAGGACAGCCGCATTTTTCTCCGTCGGAAGATATTGTGAAGGCGCTTTCTGAAGGCGGAAAAATAAACAAGTATGAGCCTGTTGCAGGGCATCTTGCTTTGAGACAAGCAATTGCTGAGAAGGTTTCTGCAGAGAAAAATGTTTCTTTCACGCATGAGAATGTCCTTGTTTCTGTCGGCGGAAAAGAGGCATTGTTTCATGTTTTAGGCGCATTGACTGAATTAGGAGATGTTTATCTGATTCCAGTTCCATATTGGGTGAGTGTTCCAACGCAGATTGAGTGTTTTGGAGGAATATGTGTTTTTGTAAAAACAAATAATGAGTTCAAGATTACAACAAAAACTCTTTCAGAGGCAATTCTCGAAGTTAGGAGTACTATCAGGACAAATGGTCAGGGAAGGATTATCGCGCTTTATCTTAATTCGCCATGCAATCCAAGCGGCGCTGCTTATAGGATTGAAGAGCTGAAAAAGATTGCCGAGATTCTGAGAGCAGAGGAGATAAATGTAATTTCCGACGAGGTTTATTCTTCTATAACTTATAATCTTGGAGTTGCGCCGAGCATTGTGTCTGTTGAAGGAATGCAGGAGAGAGCAGTTATTGTTTCTTCAATATCAAAGGAATACTGCGCTCCGAGTTACAGAGTCGGGTGGGCAGTTGGACCTACTGAACTGATTGCAGGAATGGACAAGAGGCAGAGCGATATTAGTTCCGGCACAAGTGTTCCTGCGCAGTATGCTGCAACCATTGGTCTGAAGAGTCCTAAAGCAAGGGAGCATACACAGAAAATGGTGAAGTATTACGAGGAGAACCTGAGATATTTTTCTGCTGCGCTGCTTGATATTGAGTTTAAAGACAAAGCAAAAATGTTTGAGATTGATAAACTTCCTGAAGGAGCGTTTTATCTTTTCCCGAGGATTGCGAATATTTTTGGATACAAATATGATTATCATGGAAAAACTTTTGATATAAAAAATTCAGACGATGTTCAGCTTTTTTTTATGCGGTTTGGAGTTGCTGGAATTAAAGGCAGAGCTTTTGGAATGGACACTCACATAAGATTTTCTTATGCAATTGAGAGAGATGCGCTTGAGCATGCAGTTGTGAAACTTCAAAATGCTGCATATGCCTTGCATAAATAATCTGGCAAGATGGCAGCGAAATTAATATTTGCGGTTATGTTTTCAGACGAAAAAATTAGGGAGAAGGCAGTTATTGAACTGACTGAAAGGTTTGGAGAGATAGAGTTTCAGTCAGGGATTTATGATTTTAATTTTACAAAATATTATGAGAAGGAATTTGGTTCTGGATTAAGGAAGTTTTTTTTGTCATTCAGGAAAATTGTTGATGAGAATGATTTGGCTGATGTAAAAAAGTTTACCAATTCACTTGAGGAAAAATTTTCCGAGAATAATAAGCGGGCAATTAATATTGATCCAGGATATCTCAATGATAAATCTGTGGTTATGGCAAGCAATAAGAGGATGTCTTTCAAGGAGAAAATTGCTGAGGGAATTTTTACGCATAAGGTTCTGGAGTTTTCCAACGGAGAAATTCCGTGCTTCATGCATACTTTCAAGGATTATCTAATCGAGGAAAATAAAAAATTCTTTATATCAGTGCATGAGAAATTGGCAGGGGAGATGGCAAAGTAAAATGAAGAAATTATCATCAATTGAACTGAGTTATCTTGTGAAGGAGTTGCAGATTTTGGTAGGAAGCAAGGTTGACAAGATTTATGATTTTGATGACGAGATTGTTTTTGGACTGCATCTGCCGAATACCGGGAAAAAGTTTCTCAGGATTTTGCCTGGGAAGTTTATTTTTCTGACTGAAATAAAGGAAGCTGCTGAAAACCCGTCGGGATTTGCAATGAATCTGAGAAAGCACCTTTCCAATGCAAGAATCCGGGAAATCAAGCAACTTTTGCCAGAGAGAATTGTTGAGATAATTTTTGAGAAGGATAAGAGGAAAAAACTTTTTGTGGAGATGTTTAGCAATGGCAATGTTGTTTTGTGCGATGATACCGAGGAGATAATAAGCGCGCAGATTATGAAGTCATGGAAAGACCGCACGGTAAAGCCAAAAGTAAAGTATGCTTATCCTAAATCCAGAGTTAATTTTTTTAATCTTTCTTTTGATGAGATGAAAGGCGTTTTTTCTTCGACTGAAAAGAACAGCATTGTAACTTCGCTTGCAATAGATTTTGGATTCGGAGGGGTTTTTGCAGAGGAGATTTGTCTGATTGCGAATGTTGATAAGAATTTGAAGCCGAATGAAATTAATATTCAGGATGTAAAAAAAATTCTTGATGCTGTTCATACAATTCTGAATAAAAAAATCATCTCGAAAATATTCTTGGAGAATGGCTCTTTTCTTGATGCTGTGCCGTTTTCTCTCGATATTTACAAAGATTTTGAAAGCAGGGATTTTTTAGATTATAGCTCTGCACTTGAATTTTATTATAACGAGTTTTATCTGAAGGAGAAGAATAAGGATTCTAAGTCAGAGAAAGAAATCAGAAAGATTCTGGCGCAGATTAAAACGCAGGAGGAAAGCATTAAGGAGCTTGCGGAGAAAATTACAGAGGAAACCAGAAAGACAGAATTAATTTATGAAAATTATTCTATACTTAATGAGATTCTTTCTGAGCTGAAAAAAGCCTCGAAAAAATTCAGCTGGCAGGAAATCAGGGAGAGACTAAAGGAGCATAAGATTGTGAAGGAAGTTGATCCTAAGGAGAAGAGTGTTGTGGTTGAGATTTAATTCTATTGACTTACAAATCCGCTAACTTTATAAATCTCTCAATATCTCTTTCCTCTAGGACGGTCATAGGGGCTTGGCAACACCCGTTCCCTTTTCGAACACGGAAGTTAAGAAAGCCTCCGTTCCTGGTTGTACTTTACTTAAGTATGGGAACCCAGGGAAGCTGTCCGCCTTTTTTTCTTATAATTTATCAGAATTCTCTTATCTCTCTCATTTTATTGAATCTTTTTTCTATGTCGCTCTGAGTAATTGACACTAATTTATTAACGCTTAAATCTTCTGCATTGAACGATGCAATGACACTTCCATAAATTACTGCTTTCCTAAGGTTTTTTTCGTCGAGGTTTTTTGTTTTCGCAAGGTAGCCTATCAATGCGCCTCCAAAGCTGTCTCCGCATCCTGTTGGATCTAAAACATTCTCCAAAGGATACCCCGGGGCATTGAAGTGCTTGTGATGCGTGAATAGAAGAGAGCCATGCTCGCCTTTTTTTACAATTACTGCTCTTTTTACAAGCTGGAGAGCTTTTTTTGCTGCCTGCACAAGGTTTGTCGTAGCGAATAATTCGCGGGCTTCTCCATCGTTGATTACAAGGATGTCTGCTTGTTTGATTGCTTCAAGGAGCTTTTCTTTTTTACTTGCTATCCAGAAATTCATTGTATCAAGCACAACTAATTCAGGTGATTTGATTGAGTTGAGAAATTTTATCTGGATTTCAGGATCAACATTTGCAAGGAAGATGTATTTTACGTTTTTGTATTCTTCAGGCACAACAGGATTGAACTCTGCAAGCGAGTTTAGTTCAGTTTTTTTTGTATGGGCAACATTCATGTCGAATTCATAGAATCCAGTCCATTTGAAGCTTTTTTCTGCTGTGTAAATGCCTTTCAGGTCAATGCCCTTAGATTTGAGCAAATCAAGATATTTCGCGGGCATGTCTTTTCCTATGACAGAAACAATTCCGGGTTTTGCAAATAATGAACATGCAATTCCTGCATATGCCGCTGAGCCGCCAAATAAATCAGTGCCTTTTTTGAACGGCGTTTCTATATTATCCAATGCAACTGTTCCGAGAATAAGGACATCTACCATGAAAATAAAAGAAAAAAGGTTTGTATAAAAACCTATTGTTCACTTATCTGAGTTCACTTATCTGACTCTTCCTCGTCATCGGAATCATCATCGTCATCATCGTCGGTGTCATCATCATCAATGTCTTCAAAATCATCTAAGTCTTCTTCTTCTTCTTTGTCCTTATCTTCTTCTTTGTCCTTGTCTTCTTCTTCGCCGTCATTCTCCTTGTCTTTTGCCATATAAATAACACCTCCCAAGATTATAGTCCCACTGGCACTCCATATCTTATAAAAATCTTTCGCTGCCTAATCATTAAAAAACAATAATTATAAATCTCAAGGAATTTTACTCTAATTAGAGTTATAAATATGAAAATGAATTCAAAAATTAAGTCTGTTCAGGAACTGAAAAAAATCTCTGATAAATTGCGATCTCAGAGCAAGAAGATTGTCACAACTAACGGCGTTTTTGATATTCTGCATGTTGGGCATATTAGGTATTTGAAGCAGGCAAAGTCTCTCGGAGATATCTTGATTGTGGGAATAAATTCCGATTCGTCTGTGAAGAAAATCAAGGGACCGAAAAGGCCTATTAATTCTGAGAATGAGAGAGCTGAGGTTTTGAGCGCGTTGCAATTTGTTGATTATATCCTGATTTTTTCCGAGGATAATCCAGTAAGCTGGCTCAAAGAAATTAAGCCGCATTATCATGCCAAAGGCGGGGATTATTCCATTGACAGAATTATTGAGAGAAGTGTTGTTGAGTCAAACCACGGAAAGATTGTGCTGCTTTCTCTTGCAGAGGGGAAATCCACATCTAATATTATCGAAAGAATAAAGAGCGAAAATACCTGAGGTCGTCATTGGTTATTCCTTTTGTTATATATAGCGCTGAGAAGTATGACACTGCGCCAATCGGTATTAGTATGAATATGCTGAGGTTTTTGAGCGCGTATAGAATACCTATCATTACAAAGGCAGATATTGAAATTTTAACAAGCATTGAGAGTTTTGTAAATTCGTAATTTTCTTTCATGACAAAGAATACTAATGTGATAAGAACAATCCCTTCTGTGATTATTGTTGCAATTGCTGCGCCGATATAGCTGTAAGCAGGGATGAGGATTGTGTTTAGGATAATGCTGATAACTGCCGAGATGGCTGTAACATAGGTGAATATTTTTTGCTTGTTGATTGCGTTGAGGAAATTGCCGAGTATCATGCTTGGAAACATCAACATTACTGCCCAGATTAAAATCCTCAAGACAAGAACTGAGTTTGCGAATTGTTCTTTATAGACAAGAAGGATTATCTGGTCGCTGAAGAATGCTATTCCGAATGCTATCGGCACTGCAATTATGGTGATGTACCCAACGGATTTTTTCAGAAGTTCCCTGAGCATGTCTTTGTTTTTGATGTACATTTCTGACATTGCAGGGAAGATTGCCCTCGAGAATGCTAAGGGTATAAATACTAATGTCTCGATAACAGCATAAGCCGCGCTATACCATCCCACTGGCTGATAGCCTTTGAAAAATGCCAGCATTATTGTATTGATTTTGAAGTAGATTGTTGCGAAAATAACAGTAAACCAGAACGGCGCTGATTCTTTTAGAATGGCTTTCATTGATTTGAAGTCCAGTATGAATCTAATTTTGTGGATTTTCTTTCTTACTAAAATTATTGCCGCGATGAACATTCCAAAGTAAGAGAGGAAGTAAACGACTGTTATGCCTAAAAGCCCGAATCCGTTTGTGACTGCATAGATTCCAAGTATAACTGTAAAAATCCTCTCGGAGATTGTTATGTATGCAGGGTATTCCATTTTTTGTTCCGCCTGAAATAATGCAAGCAGAGTTTCAGCTAAATTGTAGAATATCATTGCGAATGAGATTAGAAAGACAGATAGGAATATTTCAAAATCTGTTTTGTATATCGGGAGTGATATTAATGCGAGAATCAAGGCAGCGATGCTTGCTATTACTCTTAATGTCAGGCTGTTGTACAGGTAATAATCAATCTTTTTTTTGTCTCTTGATATTTCCCTGATGAGCAAAGGCATAACTCCCAAGTCAGAGAACAATGTGAACATTGCGACAAATGAAAATGCAAAAGAGTATTTTCCAAATCCCGTGTCTCCAAGAATCCTTGCGATATAGACGAGAAAGAAAAGCGAGAGAACTTTGCTGACTATGTCTGAGCCTACCAAGAAACCTGCGTTTTTGACTATTGTTTTTGCTGTGCTCATTTTTTGTTATCTTGTATATGGGATTTTTTTTTCAGTATTTAATCCTTATCCAAAATATTTTTAAACCAGCAATTTACACACTGGATATGAAGGAAAAAACCAAGAAGATTATCAATACTGTATTTCTTCTGCTTATTCTTGCAAGTATTGTTATAGGTTTTACAATTGGAAGTGTTAATCCCCAGGGCGGAGAGACTGTCTTGAAATACGGCAATTTTAAGTTTAGTAATAAGGGAAATTTCTGGAGCACTTATATTAATAATAAGGAAGCCCTTTTTGTTTATTATCCTACTGATGTTGCTGATATAAATCTTGACGAGAAGACAGTTAATCTGCTGATTAATAAATTTGAGATTGATTCTACGTCGGATTTTAATGATACTTTGAAAGAAGGTATCGCTTATTCGCAGTATGAGCTTGGGAATATGATGAGGTTTCATTTTGATTCTTATCTCAGAGTCGGATTTACAGAGAATACTTCTTTTGTTGATGCGCCGATTATAACATGCTCGCAGGCAACTGAAGCTGTGCCGGTTATTTTTTTACAGTACGGCAATTCAACAAAGATTGTTTCCGAAAATAATTGCATAATTGCTACTGCACAAAGCAGCAATGAGTTAGTCAGGATAAAGGACAGGATTCTTTATACTATGCTTGGAGTTTTAAGGTGATTCAATTGGAAGAGAATGAAAATGTTGAGGCAAAAGCAAAGGAATCAGATGTTGCTGATATTATCGGCGCTGATACTGATGAGATAGAGAATTCCGAGGAGGAAACTGAAAGCAATGAGAAATCTTTTGAGCAGAATTCTCATCCTGAAACAAATAATAAGGATGTTAATGTTGAAAAAAATGCTCCAATGATAAAATCTGACAAGGTTTTGATTGTCAGTGTTGTTGTCATACTTTTAATAATCGCTGCTTTTTTTTCTGTCAGGTATTTTATGCCTAAGCAAAAAGTTGTAACTCTCGACGATATTAATAAAGAAAATATTGAAGGCAAATTGGATCCTGAGTTAGGTTATGTTTACAAAGGAGCCTATAGCTTTATTTACAATGATGGATTGTGGCTTTTGCAGCTGAAATCTCCTCAGGGAACTGCGGTTTATAATATTGCGCTTCATTATGGCGCGAGAGATGTTGAGAATATTACTGTGATAGGAGGCCCTACAAAGAAGTTTACTGATTCAGAGGATTTTTATGTGACCTTTAATCCCACAGCTTCGGATTTGCAGTATACTGCTCTCGCTGTTTCTGAGCTGGATAATAGCCTGATTAAGTCTTTTCAAAAAAAACCGATTGCTGCTTGCGACAGAAATGAAACATCTGCATGTTTTGACAGGCCCATTGTTACTTGCGAAACTAACAGCAGTATTCCTGTGATTTATTTCCAGAATGCTGACGGACCGAGGGCAGTCTATGTTGATAATTGCCTTATTATTCAGGGCAGTGGTTTAGACTTGGTAAGGGTTGTTGACCGGATTTTATTGCAGTGGTATAAGGTTATGGATTGAACAACCTTAGGTTTATAGACGAGAAATAATATGGAGCATTATTTTTCCAAGAAGCAAAAGAGCAGGGAAACAGAGATATGGTTTTCCCACTTTCTAAGAGGCAGGAAGTTTGATTTTGTTTCTTCTTCTGGGGTTTTTTCCAAGTCAGGAATTGATAAAGGCACTTTGCTTCTTGCTGAGAATATGATTATTTCCGAGAATGATTTTGTTCTTGATTTGGGCTGCGGCATTGGAATATTGGGAATTGTTGCTGCGAAATGTTTTCCTAAATCGCATGTTGTTATGACTGAGATTAATTTGCGAGCTGTAAAGCTTGCCAAGCAAAATGCCGAGATAAATAGCATAAAAAATGTGGAAATCAGAGAAGGAAATCTCTTTGAGCCGGTTAAAGAGCTTCTTGGAAGTTTTGATGTTATTGTTGTGAATCCTCCATTTAAGGCAGGGAATCAAATATGTTTTGAGATAATCGAGAGAGCTAAGGATTTTCTCAAGGAGAATGGAACTTTACAGCTTGTTGCTATGCATAATAAAGGTGGAAGCAGATTTGAAACGAGAATGAAAGAGGTTTTTGGAGATACTTATGTTCTTGCTAAATCCGGCGGGTATTGGGTTTATGTTAGTGTTAAAATTAAACTTCCTTCACTCCTTCTTTAGTTAAGGATACAAGCCGAATGCCGAATCCTGATTTTAATAATGCCGAGAGAACTGCCATGTGGACTTTCCCTGTTCCAGATATAATGTTGAGCGCAATTTCCGGACCTACGAGTTTCTGGTTGATGTGCCATTTGATTTCTTCTGTCAAGTCAGGAAGGTATGTGTCAATGCTTATGGTTATGAAGTCGGCGTTTTTTGTCTGGGAAAATCCTTTTTTGTTCTGCTCGTCGGTAATCAGGAGTATTTTTTCCCAGTCTTCGGATTCAATGAGTTTTGAGACATGTTTTCTTGTTCCTTCGCCTTCAAATAAGCATGCAATGAGCTCTGTCATGGATTTTTTGGAGATATAGCAGGATTATAAAGTTTTTTACTTTTCAGAGATTAGAAAACATAATCTTTATATTATCCATGTTATACCATTGATTAAAATGGGACGAATTAAGACAAAGATGATTAAAAGAAGTACGCATGATTTACTCAGCAAGTTTCCGGATAAGTTTTCTGCAAGTTTCGAGGAGAATAAGATCACGATGAAGGGGCTTATTTCAGTTGAATCTAAAAAAATCAGGAATTCTATTGCAGGTTATATTACAAGGATTAAGCATGCAGCCAAACAATAAGATGGAGGAGGCTCCCAACGATATATGCAGGGGATGCCTTAAGTGGGAAAGGTTTGGAAGAGGATGCCATGTTTTCTGGGAAGGAAAGAAAGTTTGCACGATGAGAGTTCTTACTGAAGAAGAATGGGCTAATGAGATTAAGGCTTAGATGTCAAAAGCTCGCTGATGTTTTGAATTATTTTCTCGTCTTTATATTCTTGATTACATCTCCTATTGTGAGTCCGTCGGTCTTTTTGATTTTCTCGCCTTTTTCAGAGGAGTTTTCGACAACATCTACAAGCTTTATGCGCAGGAATTTTTCTATTTTCTTTGCCATTGCTATCGGCGGCTCGAATGTGCTTGTTTCAAGCTTATGGACAAGAGAAATTTTTTCGTTGATTTTTTTTGCGAAGTCTTCCTGTGAAAGCCCGAGTTTTTCTCTCGATCTCTTGATTATTTCGCCGTAATTCTCAATTATCTTTTCTTCCGTCTCCTGCAGTTTTTCTCTCGGTATGAATGTTCTTTTTGGAACGAATCCTTTTTGTCTTTGCACAGAGATTATTTTCCCGAATCTTGAGCATGTGTGACAGACTGTAAATTCAGTGCCTTCTATCATTGCTTTTATGTTTGCATCTGGTTTCCCGCAGATTTCACAGTCCATTATTAACACCTTTGCTGGATATTACGAAATATTATTAATCTCTATTTAATTTTTACCTTGTTATGAGCGAACGGATTTCTACCGGCAGCAAGATTCTCGACGATTTTCTTAACGGCGGCTATGAGAAGGATGTAATTACAACTATTTACGGACCCCCTGGAAGCGGAAAGACAACCTTGTGTATATTGTGCGTTTGCGCGATGGCAAATGACAAGAAGATTATTTACATAGATACTGAGAATGGCTTTTCCGTCGAGAGATTAGAGCAGATTTCTGATAATCATAAAGCAGTTCTTTCCAAGATTTTTTTTCTTCGCCCTAAGAATTTTGATGAGCAGAAAAAGTGCATCGATGGTCTTGAGAAGAGCATTTCTAATAAAATCGGGCTTGTGATAGTTGATACCATTTCAATGCTTTACAGGCTTGTTTTACGAGAGGATGGCTATCATGATGTTAACCGCGAGTTAGGTATTCAAGTGAATTTTCTAACTCAGCTCGCGATGAAGCAT
>ORJL011390655.1_pt1 | contig 11526 bp, 6 predicted proteins | sample 1779941 | NCBI WGS metagenome assembly ORJL01 (sample SAMEA104232317, study PRJEB22302) | groundwater metagenome | biome: forest; feature: aquifer; material: groundwater | place: USA | collected 2011-08-07 | depth 5.8 m | reverse complement strand
GTGCGGGCGCGTTTGAATATGTTGATTTCGGGTGGCACCGGATCGGGCAAGACGACCATGCTCAACTGCCTGTCGTCCTTCATCCCGGAGACGGAGCGTATCGTTACGATCGAGGACTCAGCCGAGCTGCAGCTGCAGCAACCGCACGTGGTGCGCCTCGAGACGCGACCGCCGAACGTCGAGGGCCGGGGCGAGATCACGCAGCGCGATCTGGTGCGCAACTCGTTGCGTATGCGGCCCGACCGCGTCGTCATCGGCGAGGTGCGTGGTGCCGAGGCCCTCGACATGCTGCAAGCCATGAACACCGGTCACGATGGGTCCATCTCGACGATCCACTCGAACTCGGCGCGCGACGCGCTGTCGCGCCTCGAGACCATGATTCAAATGGCGGGACTGAACCTGGGGACCAAGGCAATGCGCCAGCAAATCAGCTCGGCGCTCAATGTGATTGTGCAGACGTCACGCCTCAGCGACGGCACGCGTAAGTTGATCGGGCTCACCGAGGTGACCGGCATGGAGGGCGAAACGATCACCCTGCAAGACCTCTTCGTCTTCGAGCGCGAGGGCTATGACAGCAACGGCAAGATCACCGGTCGGTTCCGTTGGACGGGGATTCGCCCCCGCTTCGCGGACCAGCTCAAGGCCTCCGGCCATGAGTTCGACATGAAGGCATTCGACAATCTCGGCGGGTGAACGGAGGAATCACCATGTTGGCGCTTCTTGCTTTATCGGTCTTTGGCTCGGTCGCTCTGGTTGGAGTGGCTTTGGCGCAACGCCTGTGGATCGAGGAGACTGAACGCCAAGCCGTCGAACGTCGCCTCCAAACCGTCAGCGGGCCCAGGGTTGCCATCCGCTCCGTATTCAAGGACCGGCGCCTCTCCGCGATTGGCTTCCTGAATAAATTTCTTGGCAGCCTTTCCTTTGGTGGCCGGCTCGTGCGCCTGATTCGACAGGCAGGCTTGAGCAAGCGTGTGGGCGAGGTGGTGCTCTACATCCCGCTGCTCGCTAGTCTGTGTCTGCTGATCGTCGAAGTCCTGGGCTTTGGTCACTACCTCGCGATTGCGGCCGCCCTGGTGGGCGGGATGGTGCCTCTCATCGTCGTGAATCGCATGCGCAAGAAGCGCTCGAACCAGTTCAGCGAGCAGCTTCCGGACGCGCTCGACCTCATCGGCTCGGCGCTGCGTGCTGGGCACGCGCTGGCCGGTGGGTTTACCATCGTTGCCGACGAGTTTCCGGACCCGATCGCGCAGGAATTCCGCGACGTCACGGACGAGCTGCGCGTTGGCTTGAGCCTGCGCGAAGCGTTGCAGAACATGAACGGGCGTGTCAGCGACCGCAATCTTCCGATCCTGATCGTCGCAATCCTCATCGCTCAGGAGACCGGCGGCAACATGGCCGAGGTACTGGCGAACACCAGTCTCACGATTCGCGAACGCTTCCGGATGCTGCGCGACATGGATGCGATGACGGCGCAGGGTCGTATGTCCGGGGGAGTCCTGACGGCATTGCCGATCATGGTCGCCGGCCTCATGTACTTCGTCAACGGCAAGTACTTCGAGCCGATGGTGACCACGACGACAGGGAACTACATGCTTGCGTATGCGGCGGTGAGCATCATTTTGGCGCACTTCACGATCAGGAAGATCGTCCAGATCGACGTCTGAGGGAATGCCTATGATCTTTCTTGCGACCGCGGGAGTGTTTCTAACCGTCATCTTGCTTGTGCTGGCCGCACAGAACGCGGTGGCTGCGCCCGCACCGGCCAGCGAACGCTTGAAGCAAATGCTGCCGCAGGGCCGCGCCAAAGCGGCTCCCAAGCGCGGTGAGCGCTCCGCTCTTGCGGGGATCGTACAGGCGTTTGGTCAGCTCGGCGTCGGCCAGGGCGATGCGTCGGTTGCGCACCGGCTATCGGCGGCGGGGATGCGTGGCCGCAACGCTCTGACGATGTTCCTGGGGGTGCGGACCTTGCTCAGCCTCGGGCCGGCACTGCTTATCGTCATCCCACGCATCGGCTCGGGAAAGCCGCTGGGAGAAACGCTTTGGTGGGCCATCGGATCGGTCGCCGTCGGACACTTTCTCCCCAACTATTGGCTTCGCAAGCGCGCCAACGCGCGCGTGATGCAGATTACCCGTGCCCTGCCTGACTCGCTTGACCTTATGGTGGTGTGTCTGGAATCCGGCCTCGGCTTGAACTCGACTCTCGCTCGTGTCGCCGAGGAGCGAAATACGCTCAATGACCCTCTCGGCCGCGAGCTCGCGCAAGTGACCTTCGAAGTGCGCAGCGGTCGCCCGCGCGAAGATGCCTTGCGCTCGCTGGGCGAGCGTAATGGAGTCGACGACCTCAAGTCGCTGTCGGCGATCATGGTTCAGAGCGAGCGTCTGGGCGCGAGCATGGGGAATACCCTGCGCGTGCACGCTGATCTGGTACGGACACGGCGTCGCCAACGCGCCGAGGAAGCGGCGCGCAAGCTGCCGATCAAGGTCTTGTTTCCGTTGGCGACGATGCTGCTGCCGCCGCTGTTTGTCCTGGTGCTGGGGCCGGCGTTCCTGCAGTTGAAGGTGCTGATCAAGCTGATGGCGTCGAGGTGAGGAGAGGACGAATGGCGGCGACGGCAATGCGCGGAGGCGGTGGCTATTGGGTGCGGCGATGGCAGCGGCGTGGATTCGCGCTGGGGGCGATAGGCCTCGCCGTGTGCTTGGCAGGCTGCGGGGGCCCCAACGAGGCCGACGTGGCGTCGATCGTGGGCGGGGAAACTTCGGGCGAGCCGTCGCCGACGTCGCCGACGTCGCCGCCGAGCGCTCTCGGCGGCCCGACGTCCGCATCTCGGATTAGCTTCCAGGCCGGATCGAGCGTTGAAGTAGAGATGTTCGACGAGCTGGGTCGCTGCATCATCAATGTCGACGATGAGATCATCGCTTTGGTCGGCGACTTCCGCGGCCAGGCAGTCCCGGCCGGGACCCCGATCGCCTTCTTTATCGCCTCTGGGCGCGGCATCATCGAAGGGCAGGCTCTCACCGACGAGACGGGCGTTGCGGAGGCGACCTTCCGTTCGTTGTGTCCGAGCAATGCGTCTGAGTGGATCGAGATGCTTGCGGCGGTGCGCGGCGCCGAGCCCTTCACCGACCTCAACTCGAACGGCCGCCGCGACGCCAATGAACCCTTTACCGATCTCGAGCGCGAGGCCTTTCTCGACGCCAACGCGAACGGCACTTTCGAGCCCGAGCTCAACGAGTACATGATCTGGGATCCAAACCGTAACGGTCGCTTCGACGCCGGTGGCAACGGGATCTACGATACCGACACGATCATCGCCGCCCGGGCGGTGATCATTCCGATCAGGAAGTCGGCGTCGCCGGGTCCAGGGACCCCAGGCACCGAGACCCCGACCCCAGGCACGCCGGGAGCGAGTGAGACGCCGGCAACCCCCACGCCGACGCGCACGCCGAGTGTCGTCCCGGCATTCTTGCAGGTCGCCCTGTTCGTCAACTTGGTGAGCGACAACCATGACGGGACCTTGAGCAGTGTGATCAGCGCGCAAGTGAGCGACGCGAACGGTGTGGCCCTCGACGAAATTCCGGTCGAGTTCCGCGTTGTGCCGCCGGTGACTGCCGGTATATCCGTAACCAGCCCATCTTTCAGTGGTCGCAATCTTGGCTGCAGCCTGGAGTTCACCGTGCCCGGGCAGCCGGGCAATGCGCTGTCTTGCTTGAAATACGATTCGACGCTGCAGGGGCAGACGATTAGCGTCGAGGCCCGCACACAAGGGGCCTCCGGGCCTTTGGTGAGCGCGCAAACGATCCTGCTTCCGGACATCCGTCCGATTACTCTGACCCCGGTCCCGACCGGAACGCTGACGGTTTCGCCAACTCCCAAGCGCATACCGAAGTTCTTGCAGCTTGCTCTGTTTACGAACCTGACCAGCACCAATAGCGACGGCACCTACAGCACCGCGCTTACGGCGCTCGTGAGCGACAAGGACGGCGTCGCTCTCGATGATATCTTCGTCAACTTCCGACTGCTCGCACCGGTGCAGGCCGGCGTGATCGTCACCAGCCCAGGCGTGACCGGCGCCGAGCTGCCTTGCGTGCTGCAGTTTCCTCCTCCCATTCCACCGCCGCCGCCACAGCCGGGCGACGCTCTGTCTTGCCTGAAGTACGACTCGGCGCTGCAGGGCCAGACCGTTACCATCGAGGCAAGCGTGCAGACGACGGAGGGACTGCTGGTGGACACGGTAGCGGTGCGACTGCCGGTCGTCGGCACCTCGTCTCCCGAGGCGGCCCGCTTCCTGCAGCTCGGATCCTTCATAGGTCAGGCGAGCAACAACAACGATGGCACGTTCAGCACGGTACTTACGGCCCTCGTGAGCGACGGGAGTGGCGTCGCCTTGAACGGTCTCAACGTCGAGTTTAGCATCCTGCCTCCGGTTATCTCCGGCGTCGTGATCACCAGCCCGGGAATCACCGGTTCGTTCTTGCCGTGCACTCTCGGCTTCCTTGTTCCGGCTCAGCCTGGGGATGCGCTGACGTGCGTAAAATACGACGCGGCCCTTGGCGGCCAGGCCATCTCGGTCGAAGCGCGTCTAGTGCGTGAGGCAGGGGACCTGGTGGACTCTCAGACAATCGTTCTCCCGGACCTGCGGGTGCCGACTCTAAGCCCGACCGCTACGGTGACCCCGAGCCCTCAGGTTGACGTGCCCACCGCTTCTCCGACCGCGACGGCGACTGCGCCGGCTGACTCGGTTGAGTTCATGGGGGCCGATCCCGTTTACATCGGCGTGCGCCAGTCCGGGCTGCCCGAGCAATCGACGCTGACCTTCCGGGTTACCGACCCATCCCGCAATCCGATCGCCGGCGTGGACGTCTTCTTCCAGCTTACCGGAATCGGCGGCGAGCGGCTGTCCGTCACCCGGACGCTTACGAACAGTGCCGGCGTCGCTGCCACGGTGCTAACCAGCGGCACACGCGCTGCGCCGGTGAGAGTCACCGCGGGCGTGGATGTCGACGGCGACGGATTCGCGGATGTGTTTGCGCAGTCGACCCAGATCGCCGTTCTCGGGGCGCCGCCGGCGCAGAACCGGTACAGCGCCGCAGCCGAGAGGCTCAACGTCGCGGGCCGTCGGTACTACGGTATTCGCGACACGATCAGTGCGTATGTGAACGACCGTTTCGGGAACGCAGTGCCGCCGGGAACCGCGGTAACCTTTGTCTCCAACGGTGCGAGCATCGTCAACCCGACCACGACCGATGCCTATGGCGTGGCGACCGCAACGCTGGTTACGGAGGGCGGAATTCCTACGAGCGGAATCGTAACGGTCCTTGCCTTTACGCGTGGCGAAGAGGCATTTCTCGATACGAACGGCGACGGTGTATTCCAGACCGGGATCGATTCGATTATTGACGACGACCAACCCGAGCCGTTCATCAGCTTCCGTCCCCTCCCGTCGGATCTCGCCTTCGGGGGCCTGGACGATAGCCTCTGTTCGATCTTGGCTCCGAGCGCCATGTGTCGAGATTCCTTCCAGGCGCTTACGCCGTACGACCTGTTCGTGGACACCGACGCCAACGGGGCTTGGAACAGTCAAGGTACAAGCGGAATCTGGGACAGCAATGTCTTGATCGCCACCATCATTCCGGTGACCTTCTCCGGGACGCTGGTGGCGCCGGAAGTAATCGATGTGTCCCCGGAGCCTGAACCGGGCGATTCGGAAGACTTCCACCTCGCTAAGGGAGAGAGCGCAGGCATCACCTTTACCGTTCACGATGACTTGCGCAATCCGCTGGTCGCCGGATCAACGATCGAGGTGACCACCACGCGTGGGGAGGTCATCGGCGGAAGCATCACGATTCTAGACGGAGAATCGTTCAATCAGCTACGTCATGGCCTGAATGTGTTCACTGTCTATCTGACCAATAAAGTGACTAACCCGGGGACGATTGGAGAGGGCACCCCCACTCCAACCCCTGTGCCCAGCGGTCCGGCGGAAGTTCTGGTTACGATCGAGTCGGAGAACGGCAACGGGACATTCTTCCTCGCAAGAGGATTCATGGAGTAGGGCGGAGGAACGGATGTACAAGGCTCAGGAAAATGGGACTGGGGGCGTGTTGGCCGAGCGGCTGCGCACCGCGGACACGCACTGGACGCGCATCCGCGGCCTGTTGGGTACGCGCGAGTTGCCGGCGGGAGAGGGGCTGTGGATCCGGCCCTGCCAGCAGGTTCACATGTTCGGCATGGGCTATGCGCTCGATATCGTTTTCTTGGACGAGGATAATCGGGTCGTTCACACCGAGACCTCCCTGCAACCGTGGAAGATCTCTTCAAAGGTGCAGCAAGCCAGGAGCGTGATTGAGCTGCCGGTCGGCACCATCGATCGCGTCGGTTTACGCAACGGTGCCACGGTGGAGATGACGGGCGAGCCGGAAACCGCACGCTCGGCGTGGTTCGACGCCGCCAGCGCGATTGTCTGCAACGTGCTGCTGGCAGCGGTCTATTGTTTTTTCGCCGGGGCGCATCTGCGCGCCGTCGGCCAAACCGGTTACTTGTCGATGACCCTCCCGTTCGTTGCACAGGAGGGGATGCTCGTGGCGCTGTTCCTGACCCGCCGGCGCAGCTTCGGTACCACCGGTAATGTGGCCGATTGGCTGGTGGGCATCGCCGGGACCTTCTTGCCTCTGTTCCTGCGACCTACCGGCGCGATTGGAATGCTTGCCCCGATTGGGGCGCCGCTACAGCTCGTCGGCTTTCTGCTCGCCATTTTCGGATTGATGTCGCTCGGCCGCAGCATCGGCATCGTCGCCGCCAACCGCGGGGTTCAGACCGACGGCTTCTACAAGCTCGTCCGCCACCCGATGTACGCATCCTACATGCTGACCTACTTCGGTTACACAATGTGCTATCCGACGCCACGTAACCTCACGCTGGTCACGGCTACCTATTTGTTCCTGATCTTGCGCGTGCGCGCCGAGGAGCGCTTTCTGAATCGCGACCCGGTTTATCGCGACTATACGCAGCGCGTGCGCTGGCGCTTCGTTCCGCACGTGTACTGATCTACTGCTTCCGAAGAGTACCGGGGGGGCGGAGCCACCGGCTGCGCTCGCCAGTGACAACCAGGGGCCACGGCAAAGTCGTCCACGGAGGGGTGGAGCCGAAGGAATCGCTCGTTCTACCCCCTGGCGCACGAGCCGTCCGCGTTCCCAGCGCTTACCAAAAACGCGTGCCGCGAGGGGAATATCATTACCGCGGGGGCGGCCGGACCGCCTGCATCGGGACCTGGCTGGGCGCGCAGGCGCCGTAGGCGACTCTGCGGTGGCCCTATGTGACAAGCACTTTGCCGTGGCTCAGGGTGGCTCATCCGTATACCATTCTTGGGGTGAGGATATGGAATTCTGGTTGATAAGGAGCGGACGATGCGCACGATGTTGAACGTAACGGTATTGCTAGCGATAGCGGGAGTGTCGCTTGCGGCGGCGCCCCCGGCCCAAAAGTGCCAGGGCGGGAAGAATGAAGCGGCGGGTAAGCTCGCGGCGTGCCTGAGCAAGGCGGAGAAGAAGCTCGCCCTGAGCGGCGATCCAATCGCCTACTCCGAAGCCACGACGAAGTGTACCGGGAAGTATCAAGCAAAATGGCAGAAGTTGGAGCAAGCCGCGGCAGACGTGGCAGCGACCTGCCCGAGCAGCGGCGATGAGGCCTCCATCCAGAACTTCATCGACGCCTGCGGCGACGCGGTCGCCGACGCTCTGGCTGGCACCCCGCTCGTTACCGATCCACTCACCTGCGGTGACAACCTGGAGACGTGCAATAGCGACCTGAACGGGTGCACCACGGACTACTCGAACTGCTCGACGGACCTGGCAACATGCAACACCAACGGCACCACCTGCAGCGACAGCCTGGCAACGTGCAACGCCGGCACCGCGGTCGTCGGGGACGTGCTCAGCGGCAAGACGTTTTCGAGCAGCGCCGGACTCGGCGTGACCGGGAGTATGCCGAACAACGCGGCGGTAGTCCTGACCCCGAGCACGGCCAATCAGACCATCGCGACGGGGTTCCATAATGGGTCCGGGTATTGCGCCGGTGATGGCGGTCTGCTGGCTGGGAACATCAGGAGCGGCGCGAGCATCTTTGGTGTCGGCGGCAGCGTGATTCAGGCCAGCGGCGATGCTGTCGCTGCCCAAGTGCTGTCGCCCGCAGCCTTCTCCAACGCCGGCGGCGCCGGCACGGGAACGATGCCGAATGTAGGGCAGCAGAACATCTCTCCGGGAGCGGCGGCGGTGGCCATCTTGCCGGGCTACCACAACGGTACAGGCGTCGCCGCCGGGGATGCCGACCTGGTGGAGGGCAACATCGTCGGGGGTGTGAGCATCTTCGGCGTCACTGGCAGCGCGATCGCGGCGACAGGGGACGCCAAAGCCTCGGACGTGTTGGCATCCATTACCTTCTCGAGTGCCAGCGGCGCCAGCACCGGGACGATGCCGAACGTCGGCCAGCAGGACATCATCCCCGGCACGGTGCCGGTGGCGATCACGCAGGGCTATCACGACGGCACTGGAACAGTAGAGGGAGATCCAGACCTGGTCGCCGGCAACATCGCCAGTGGCGTGAACATCTTTGGCGTAACTGGAAGCGGAGGGATATTGTCGCTCCCGGCGCAGCCATTAGAGACTGGGCAAGCGATCTGTTTCGACGCCGTTGGTGGCGTGATCAGCTGCGCCGGCACTGGACAAGACGGCGAGTTGCAGAGGGGCGTGACCCGCCAATACACCGACAACGGCAATGGTACGATCAGCGATGACAAGACCGGATTGACTTGGGAGAAGCTGTCCGACGACGGTTCGATCCACGACCAGGACAACATGTACACATGGGAGAATGCATTCAGCAAAATCACGACCCTGAACACCGCGAGCTTCGCCGGGTACAGCGATTGGCGCCTGCCTAATGCGGAGGAGCTCGGAACGCTGGTAACCCGCAGCGCGGTAAACCCAGCGATCGATGGAATGTTCCACAGCAATTGTGCTCCCGGGTGTACGGTCATGACCTGCAGCTGCACTGTGTCGGAGAACTATTGGTCGTCCACGACGTACGAGGACCTCACCTTGTTCGCTTGGAGCATCTACTTCTACGATGGTAGCGTCGTCGCCGACGGCAAGACCAGCAGCTTCCACGTTGCCGCCGTGCGCGGCGGCTCGTGACCCGTCGTGATCGCAAGATATGCTTCTGGCTCGCGTCGCCGGAGGGCACCGGCAACATCGTCGTTTGCCGCCGCGTCCACTCGGCCAGATCGTCTGTGCCACAAGGGAATCGTGCCACTAGGGAATTGTTCGTACCAACATGTTGGGAGAAAGAGAGCGCTGTAGGTGCACGGCATGCCGTGCATCTACAGAAGCATTCACCCGCGGACCGCTTACGCGCGCGGTTCTGCCCTGGCGAAAACCTGCGGATCCCGACCTGAGCCGCGACCGTCAGGGAGCGGTGATTCGTGGGGTCTCCCACACTTGTACTACTATCTCCAAGAGTCTGCGCGCGCCGGACCGAAATTCGGCGTTGAATTCACCGCAACAGAATCTGGCGCCCGGGGCGGGGCGGTCCCGACCTTCAGCCTACGGTCTACAGCCTACAGCTTACAGCCTGCGCGGCCCGCTCCGGTTCAGACTTTGTTTGCGGCCACGAGGCCGCGCTACGGGATGATGAGGAGTTCGGAATCTTCCGACGCCGTGTCGGGAATGCTGCCTCGATGCTCCGTCGGCGCAGTTGCGTTAATCGGTCCGTGGTAGCAGGCTTAGGAAGGAGGGCGTGGTCATGGTGTCAGCGCACGAGGAATTTTGGACCCATTCGAGCTTTGCCTTCGTCGGGCACTTCGCGACCAAGGGCTTTCCACGCATCAGCTACGGGGAAGCGAAGAAGCTCGGGAAAAGGGTCTTCGCCGTCGATCCTTCGGTCGACGAGATCGATGGCGACAAGACGTATGCCGATCTGCATGCACTGCCGGAGAAGGTCGATGGTGTCGTCGTCGAAGTGCCGCGCGAGGAAACACTCGCCGTGGTGCGGCAGGCAGCGGACGCGGGTATCACGAACGTGTGGATCCATATGAACCGTGACACTCCTGAAGCCATCGCCCTCGCCAAGGAGAAGCGCCTCAACCTCCTCACCGGCACGTGCGCGGTGATGTACCTCAGTCGTGGCCTCTCGGCTCACACGATTCACAAGTGGCTGAACCGGCTGCTTGGGAAGTACTGAGAGAGCGTGAGAAGATCGATCGGACACACTCGTCGAACCTTGGTGCGCATGGCGCACCCACGAACCCCTTGTCTGCTGGCGGTCTCGGTAGGGTGCGCCGCGCGCACCTAAACCCGGCAGACACGGCTGTCCGACTTGTTCACAACCTCTGAGTGCCGGCCTCTCTCCCTGACCCTTTCCCGGGCGGAGGTCGCTTGACGGCCCCCGCTACCCTTGCAACATGGAGCCCCTTGGAAAGGTAGTGCATGAGCAATCGACAGTCGTTCGAACACCTGTTGGCGCCCGGCCGCATCGGAACGCTCGATATCCGCAATCGCATTTTCATGGCTCCGATGGGCTCGAATCTCGCGGAGGCGGATGGGTGCGTCGGTGAACGCCTGGCGCGCTACTACGAGGCGCGCGCCAAAGGCGGCGTCGGTCTCATCATCGTCGGTGTCGGCGCCATCGCCTATCCGGCGGGCGCTTGCATCCCGAACCAGGTGGCGATCTCCAGCGATACGTTTCTGCCGGGTTTGCAGAACCTGACCGCTGCGGTGCACGCGCACGGCGCCAAGATCGCGATCCAGCTGCAGCATGCCGGCAAGGTGGCGACGCAAGATATGGCCGTCGGGCGTCCGCTATGGGTGCCGTCGGCGCTGCCGCTCAAGGGCGGCGACCTGCTCAATGACCTGAGCATGGAGGAGATCCAAGCGGTCACCGGCTACCTGGCGCAACCGGGTGCGGGGATGAGCTTCCACGAGATGAGCAAGGCCGATATCGCCGCGCTCATCGAGATGTTCGCGGACGCCGCCGACCGCGCTCTGCGTGCCGGCTTCGATGCGGTCGAGATCCACGGCGCGCACGGCTACCTGATCTCTGCCTTCCTGTCGCCGGCGACGAACGAACGCAGCGACGAGTACGGTGGCTCCCTGGAGAACCGCACTCGTCTGCTCGTCGAGGTGATCCGAGCCGTGAAGCAGCGCACCGGCCCGGGCTTTCCCGTGTGGTGCCGGCTCGACGCCAAGGAATTTCGCACCGAGAACGGAATCACATTCGAAGATGCGCAGCGGACGGCGGAGATGGCCGCTGCGGCAGGCGCCGATGCGATTCACGTCAGCGCCTATGCGGATGCCATGTCCGGTGTCGCCTTCACGGATGCACCGCTGGTGCACCAACCCAGCGGCTACGTCGAGCTCGCCGCCGGGATCAAGAAGCGGGTCAGCGTCCCCGTGATCGCCGTCGGACGCATCGAGCCGGAGGCAGCCGATGCGCTCCTTGCGGACGGCAAGGCCGACTTTGTCGCTATGGCTCGC
>ORJL011836201.1_pt1 | contig 11528 bp, 19 predicted proteins | sample 1779941 | NCBI WGS metagenome assembly ORJL01 (sample SAMEA104232317, study PRJEB22302) | groundwater metagenome | biome: forest; feature: aquifer; material: groundwater | place: USA | collected 2011-08-07 | depth 5.8 m | reverse complement strand
GGTCGCCAGCCTGCCCTTGGTCGCCAGCCTGCCCTTGGTCGCCAGCCTGCCCTTGGTCGCCAGCCTGCCCTTGGTCGCCAGCCTGCCCTTGGTCGCCAGCCTGCCCTTGGTCGCCAGCCTGCCCTTTTTGGAATTTTCGGCACGTTTCGCGATGTGCGGACGCGCCGGGGGACTGGTTTGTGTTTATTAATCTTTCTATTATTTTTTTTTCTAAAAATCTACCTTATTTCTTTTGTTTTCCTTTTAGTCCTTCTGTCTTTTTTTACTCTCTATATCTTTTATTCTTTGAAGATATTTTTACATCATTTCTTTTACTTTCTAAAACAAACAAAAACCCATTTTTTAAAAACCACAACAAACCAATAGAAAAATTTTTCTAAAAATCTTTTCACCCTAAAAAACAAAGAATAACTACTTTCATAGAAGCACGAAGCTCTTTTTCTGTCATAGCTTTAAATGTCCAGCGGGGCGGTTTTAGATTGGTGTGGTAGCAACTGTCACAAGAAAAAAAATCGGCGCGGTATTTTGAAAAGAAAATACCAACATAAAACACCAACGGCAAAAGAACTGAGAATATTTCCATAATCGGCGGGGTTATTAATTGATCAAAAGTTCTAAAAATCTCTATTGTTTACCATTGTTTTCTCTTATTTACTATTATTATCTATTAACTACCAAAACAATATCACTCTTTCTGTGTGTAGTCAAGGGGTGTTTTTTTTCACACGTCATTTTGTTTTACTATTTTATTTCTTAACCATCTTAATAAACAAAAATCTGGAATCGGCCAGTCAATATTATCATCTTTACAATTATTTTTGTTATTATATTTGTTAAATTCTTGTAATATTTTGTTCACTTCTTTCTTAGTAAACATTTTTTCTATTTCTTTTGATAAATCGTTGCACCCCTGACCAGACATTCTTCCGTAAAGATCGTCCAGATAATGTAACAAAAGATGAAACTCTTTGTTTGTTAATGTTAGTGTCATTATTATTCTTGTTTTAAGCGTTTTTATGTCTTGAATAAATCTTTCAAAGCTAGATTAGATAAAGCTGTTATTTGTTCAACGGATAATCTATCCATAATATCTGGCAGCACAACTCTAAAAAGCCAAGTGTCATATTCTCTCACATTATTATCTCCTATAACTGTATTCGGCGGCAAACATTTAATCCGTGGGGTTTCTTCATCTAAATTAAAAACCAGTGTTATTATTGACTTATCTTTAAAGACATAAGTATATTTATGAATATTGTTATTCATTTATGGTTTGTTTTTATTGTTTAATTCTTCAAATTCTTTTATCCACTCTGAGGGGATTTGTTTTCTAACTTGAATATATCTTCCACAAGCTTCAAGAATTTCTTTTTGGCGGCTTGTATTATTTACATAATCGGGCCGTAAACCAATGGGAGGTTTTTGACATTTTTCACAAGTATAAATTTTGTCGGCAATAACATATTTATCTGTTAAAAAAGTTTTCTTACACTTATCACAATAAGCAACATATTCTTTTTCTATTGGAATTTCTTTATACTGTATTACTGTTATTGGTTCTAGTTTAGAAATAATATCTTCTTTTGATATTGTAGTCGTCATCCCTTTATGATCAGAGGTATATGAAAAATGAACACTAACCCGATCACAAAATATATCTTCTACATAGCCTTCTTGAATACCCCAGTATTTGAACTTAACTTTGTTGCCTATTTTTAGATCATTTATTTTCATATTTTTATTTATAAAATCACCAGCACATTTCTCTTTGTGTATTTCTAAAAATCGCTGCTAGTTCATCACTTATGTTATACTTCTTAATATTGTATTCTAAGCCGTCTTTTGGTGTTGTTCCCGTTGGTCTTTCACTTGCCGCCCGGCCATCTGCTAAAAATTCTATCAAGTCTAACAAACTCATATCTTTTGTTCCGTTAATGTGCGCTTCCATGTGATGTCTATTCTTAGAGAAATGAAGCTTTCTTATCTCTGAAACCTGAGATAAACATTTTTCATATTCGGGGGTTCCATATTTTAACTTAAACAATTCAGGATCAATAAAATCAGCAGCTTCTTTTTCGGGTGACTCTAACTTGCTTTGATCGTGAACCGCCGCACGGCGACTTAAGTTTAATTGAACATCTAATAACAATTCTTGTACTCTTCTTATATGTTTTTTAGTGTTCTCTGTTGAGTCGTATTTTTGTTCCATATTTTTATAAACCGCCGTTTCTCATATAAGAGAAGTTCTAAAAATCTACTTTAACCTTATTTTGTTATTCATTCCGGCAAGAAAAATCTGTGTCTCAGTAACTTTATCGTTATTATCTATAGTATTCAAGAAAAGGATATTTTTTAAGATATTTTTCTCTTGTTATTGATTTTAGTAGTTTAACCGTCTGCTGAAAGTTACTTTGGTTTTACTACTAATTAATTGCGCGGCGGAATCACTTGTTTTTTTATATTTTTTGCCTTTATACTTAAAAAGTTCTCCTCTTTTAAGAATATGAAAATCAGTAGTACGGATACTTATGCTTGAGTCTGGCAAAAACATATTTATCTTTTTTTATCAAAAACTATCAGGCAGAATTTCTTTACCGTCCAAGGTTGGATTTGGAATATAACACCATTTTTCCTCTAAATCTTTTACCTTTGATATAATAAAACAAAACTCTTCGTTTTGAGCATAAAAACCATGTTTATCTTTTGTTACTCTTACTACTGTAGGAGTATGTTCGCCAAAGTTACAATACCAATAATATCCTTCTTTATTTGGAGTTTTGTTTGTTAGTTCTAGTTTCATGTTTTATTTTTTTCTACAATTGACACACAAAGTTTTTATCCAACCCTCTTTATTTTTAGAAACATTTTCTAAGGTTCCGCAGTCTTCACATATAAAATTAGAAAGATATTCGGCAAACTCAATGACAGAGTGAATATGATCATCTGCATTGTTAATATAAATTCTTAAAGAAGAAAATTTTTCTTTTACTTGTTCTATATATGGATACTCTTCATTTGTTCTGAGTCTATAATTTCCTGTTTTATCATCAAGAACTCTGCTTTCTCTATGATATTTATCTATTACTCCGAATGTTTTATCTAGTAACCAAAACCAGCCATCGTTTACTTCAAATCCAAAAACAAAACAAGACTTAGGATTATGTCTATTCTTGAGTAATAAAGGATATTTATCGCATAATTGTTTATCAAGTTTTTCGTTCATGTTTAATCTCCAAAATCTATTTTTTCGCACAACTCATTCATAACATCATTATGTATTTGTTCTATCAATGCTTCTCTACTCGGAGAATCTGTATGTTTATGAGCATGATTATAGCCCCAATTTATTCCATCTTCTATGGCATCGCTTATAATAGAATAAGCTTTTAGTTCAATGTCTTTTTTAATTTTTAGTTTCATTTTTTTATTAATGATGTTCGTCTATTTTAATGTACTGTTTTTTGTCCATTATTTCTTTTATTTCATTAAAAGACAAAGGTTTTTTGTATCCATCCCAGCCGATGTCAAGAATTTTACCATTAAGATTTGAAGGTAAAGTTGCTTTGAATCCGTGATGACTATGACCACAAAGACACCATGCTAAAGATTTCTGGTGATTAAAGATAGAAAGAGGATAATGAAAAAACACTATTATCTGTTTATCTATGATTAACTCAAGATAGTCTCCACAAAAAACAATATTCTTATATCTAAAAGGATATACTTCTACTCTAGCCGAAAAAATTTCGTTGGATACTGATAAATCGTTTATATCAAGCCACGCCTTTTCTAGTTCTCGTTTATAAATTTTGGCCATTGGATTAGGATGGTTCCCCCATAAACAATAAATGTTCTGACAGTTTAATCTTTTGATAAAACTTTCAAAATCATCTTCTGAACAATTTAAGGTTAAATCGCCGCCAGAAAACAAAATGTCATTTGGTTTAATATGTTTGTTGATCTGATCTATTATGTGCTCATTGTGAGCTTCTAATGTTTCATATCCACGGCTTTTCCACAATGGAACGGGCCATTTAGGATTATGGTTCCAATGTAGATCACTTACAAAAAATACTCCTTGATCTTTGGTGTTGAATTTTAATGTTTTTAACATTTATTAATTTTAATTATCGCTTTAATCCCAGGGGTATCACTCTCGTAAAAACATGAAGAATAATCAAATTCAAATTCAACATCTTTATAATTTTCTGATTTAATGCCCAATCTATCCAATTCAGTAATTAAATGTTCTAGCGAAGAGTAAGCTAGATCACATATTTCTGTGTTTGTTTTTTTTATATTTCTATTATATTTTCTCATCTTAATTTCAAACTACTTTTCAAATTGTTTTCTTGTCTGTCTAAAACTTCATTATTAACCCCGTGGATATTTTTTCCGTTATGACGATTTTCTAATACTAAACTAAAAACTCTATAATTATTTTTCCGGGCGGTATCAATATAAAACTTAAAGTCTTTTTCTTTGGTATTTGTATTTGAAACAATTATCAAATTAACGTCACCATTAATAGCGTCTTCAAATCTTTCTTGGCATTTTTTATGAACATATCCTAATTTTTCTGGCTTAAAATCATATTCACCTTTTTGATTAATCATATAATCATCAGCACAACATATAACAACAGACTGATAAAAAGGATAATTATGATTTAAGATTTCTGCGAAGGTATTTTTGCCAGACCCAGAAGTTCCTCTTATTATTATTACGTCTCTCATTTTTTCAATAATTGAAAGATTAATTTTTTAATTATCTTACTGTCAAATGGTTTATTGTCAAGCTTGATAAAACAGAAAGACGCTCTATTTGTTTGGCCGTATGATGATATGATTTTTTCAGCTTGTTCTTTTCGTGGCAAATCTTTTATTCTGTTTACAAATTCTATCATGCCTTCTTCAATTTGTATAACTTGTTTATAAGCATCTACAATATCACTAATTCTGCCGCGATTTTCTGTGGCGGTCTCAAAGTCCACGGTTTCTTCTATATTCTTAAAGAAATTATCATAGTTAGGATAACCTAAAGATATAAACAAATCAACAATATTATCCAAAGACTCTAGTTTAGACTTTAGAGAGTGTCTTGTGAGATACCACAAAGATTTAGCTTTGACAAATGTTTGGTTGTCGTTATATTTTATAACAACGCCTTCTTTTTGTTCCCATTTTTTAATATTTTCTATTATGTCTAATAAAGAGCCTTCAAGTTTATAAGTCTCTGGCGATTGACAACCTATTTGATTTATAATAAACTGCCCTTCCTTAGAATAAGGAGAATTATAAAAACCAGATTCTTTATGTATAAAACCTAAAAACCTAATATCAGGCTCATTACCATAACTAAGAACTATTCGTTGGTTTGGAGATGTTATTTCATAAAGATAAGTATCATCTGGGTTAGCGCGGCAGATGTCTATGATCTTGGGATATTTATTAAAAACAAAATCAAAATCGGCGGCGTTTTCTAATGATTTATAAGAAATCGTTCCACGGGTTCTTGCATTGAATTGATCAAAAATCCAATCACAAACACACAAAGACCCATCAACTTTTTCTTCTATTACTAAATCATTATATTTGTCAGAACTAGGATATAAATCAGGTTTTTCACCAAAATTAAAAAACTTATTAAATCCGCGAGACAAAACATTCCCTTCTGTATCAACCATTAACGAACGATAGATTAAGTTGTCTTTTGTCCATTTACAATCGAATTCAGTAGGGTTAATTAATAGGACTTTTTTCCCATTAATCTCTCCTTCTTTTATCTTGAAAGATTTTTTGTCTATTGTTTGTATGTTTATTTTCACTTATATTTTTTTATTAAAAACATATTCATTTATACCGTTTACTGATTCTATTTTTGCATCGTTAAAAAGTAATGGAACTTTTTCTTTGACTATATCAGCAACCTGAGAAAAAAGCAATCTTATTTCTTCTTCCGCAAATCTTGAAGTCCTCATGTGAATTACGTGTCTCAAAGTTCTTAGATTCATTGTAAAACCAACAGTTTCTCCACAACCTAAAGGCTTCATACGTCTAATCGCGCTGGTTAATTCTTTCTTTTCATGAAAGTCTTTACAGTCTTTTATATATTTGTCATAAACTTTGTTCATTTGTGATTCACAGAATTGAACAGTCTTAAGATATTCTTCCTTTATCTCTGGATATTTATCGTATATTGTAGGTGTCCAGGTTTTTAATTCTCCCGAATAACAATACCGACCGGACTCTGCCGAAAATGCCACTCCCACACGATGGCGGACTAACTCTGTGTGTAAAACTCTACTAACATTTTCTGCTACAAAGTTTAGTGTTGCGTGTTCACAGATGCTTCCGTGGCCGGTTTCTATAATGTTAATAAAGTTTTGTTCTATATCTCTTATTTTAGAAACATTTCTATTGTGACCCAATGAAAGAGACTTATAGCACAATTTAGCATAGAAAGAACATATATCCATTTCATCTGCGCCGGTCAGAATATCTAAGAATTCTTTATTTCCTGTTTCTGATAGATACTGAGATAAAGATTCTTTATCAAACTTTGTGCTGCCGATTAGATAGACTTTGGGTGTTATTTGTAACATAGTTTTTTTTGATATATTATTTTTTTAACTGTAATGCCAAGGAAACCTGACTACCTATTTCTTTTAGTTCTTGTTCGGATAGACGAATGAAAAAGTATCCTACATGCTTATTTCCCAGGGTAAGTAAGAATTTTTTATTTTCATGAAAATTATCAAGTTTTACTATTGTGATAAGGTGATCTGGATGTATTTCAGTAATTCTTCCTTTTTCACGTTTTGGTGAAAAGGGGTGTTTAAGTGAAATTAAATCGGCGGTTTTCAATTTATTTATTGATATTGTTTCTTATCTGACAAAGAGAATAATCAATTAATAATTTACCATCTCTGAAAACTTCCAATAGTTCACCGCTCTGCTCTTCTTCTATTGAAACACAATCTTTATAGATGTAGTGTCCACTTGTTCCTTCAACTTTAATTAAACCTTTAGCAGACTTTTTCATTCCATCGTCTGTTACCGGGTCTTTAAATACTTCAATGGGTTGATTTTCAACAACTCCATAAGTAGCTTTAATTGCTAGACCAAAAGTGTCTCTAGTATTATACTGATAAGTATAAGACCCAATTCCATAAACAGAATTAATAGAAGCAAATCCTTTTTCTTTTAGTCGTTGACAGATTTTTTCTGCTCTCTCAATGGTTATTGAATCACCATAGATTGCACCAATACAAGGAGCTAAAATCTTATATCCTTTATTGCTTATAGTTCCGCCAAAAATATCCCAAAGAGATTCAATTAATCCTTTTCTGATAGAAAGTTTTTCTTGTTCGTTTAGTTTTTCCATTTGAGGGTGATAGCCATCAAATCCACAAAGACAATCTACTGGGTCTGTCCAAAATGAATCAGGGCGGATAACTAATTTACCTTTTCTATTCTGTATTTTATCTTTTAGTCTTGGTAAAAGATCACATACTACGTTTGGTAAACTCCAGGTATCAGAAACAACGCTTAGAATTCCCTCTGGAAATAAATCCAGAAGTCTATCAAATGTTTTAATTTCATCTTCTTTTCCGCCAAAACACATTACCGAGTGCTCGGAAGCTGGAACACTTGCCCCAATTAATTCCTTGGTAACATCTGCATTGTAATATTGTTCCAAGAATTCAATTACAGGGATAGTATCAGTTCCGGTAAATGATAGCAAATGTGCCGCCCCACTTGTACAGGCTGATTCTAAACTAGACATTCCGCGAAATGAAAAATCATGCCCCTGCCATTGGCAAAAATCAGTATTACCAACTGTTTCTAACGCATACTTATTCAAAACTCTCCTGAATTCTTTTGCAATTGTTGCGCTCGTAATAGGCTGCCAAGTAATACAAGATAGAATGCTTTCAAGATAATTAACTAACCAATAAGCATGATCAACTGTATTTGTTATAGTTAAGCATGGGACTCTAATAGGAACGCTAACTCCTTCTGGAAGAGCTTTAATAGAAAGAGGTAAATAACCTAGATCATGAAGTTTTTTGATATGTGTGGTTGTAACTGCGTTCGGACCAAGGGTATTATTTATTGTTCTTAAATATTTGGACTCAACTTCTTGCCACGGTTTATCAAAAAAGTTTCTTTTCCACTCTTCTATTAGATAGGCTTTAATAAAATATTGAAAACCAAAGACAACAATAGAATTAAGTCCTTCTATGCGACTTTTTCTAGCAGTTACGTTGCTATAAACTTTTGTCGTATTATTAGGATATTGACGATAATGTGATTGTTTATAAAAATCATTTTGAATTAGTGGTTGTATGTTCATGTTATTATGTTAGTTATTTTTTTTAATTTTGTCAATTGTTTTTTGTAAAATGTCTAATGATTCTGCCAAAGACTTCCGTTACAAGTCCCACCAAGGAATACTATTTTTGTTTTCATATTTTTTATTATTTAGTTTATTATGTTTCTATTTTTTCTTCTAGTTTTAATACATTTACTCTGCTATCATTCCCAGAATAAAAACTATCAGTTGTCCATATTTCATCAATCCCATTTTCAATGAGAATATCTATCCCTTTGGAAAAAATACCATGAGTAACATATAGAATAAACTTGCTGCAATTTTTAGATTTACAAACTTTGGCTAATTCTGTAAACGTCTTTCCGCCGTCACAAAGATCATCCACGCAAACTACATCTTTTTGATTAAAATCGTCACAATAAACAATGGTTTCTTTTATATTTCCATTTGTTAAGTCTCTTAACTTATCGGCACGAATAAAATCAGTATGCTGAAAGAATCCGGCAATCTCAGATGTTTTTTTGTTTGATCCGGCATCGGGGGAAATAAATTTTACGCCTTTATTTTTACAAATTTTAGTAATAAAATCTGTCCACTCATTTATTATTTGAAACTGAGTAATTATTTGTAAGTTATTAAAAACAGCTTCAATAACATTACTATGCGGGTCAACAATACAGACTTGTTCAAATCTTAGAGAATTAATAAAATCAGCAAAAACTTTCAAACTAAAAGACTCTCCTTTATCGCAAACACGATCCTGTCTCGAATAAGGACAGTAAGGCATTAAAAGATAAATAGGTGTGTTGTCAATTTTTCTAAGAGCGTTAGTAATCATTGCTAACTCCAAAACATCATTACTATTCTTAATTTTAGCGATTATTGTTTGATGATCGGAGGCGGCAAAAAAATTAGTTTTAGCAGAATAAGCTGTGGAATTTAGATTTAGTTTAACACTAACCTCTCCCGCTGGAAAAACAAAAGATTTGAAATCCAGGTTATATTTATTTCTAATAATTTTTATGTTACTCATGTGTCCATATTACCATGATTTTTTAGAAGAGTCAATGTTTTTCTTGACTTTTTTATCAACCATCGTTAGTATAAACAATATGACACAAGAATGTACTAAATGTTTGCAAGAAAAAGAACTAACAGAATTCAATCAACAATCCGGCGCGAAAACGGGCTACAAGTATGTTTGCAAGCAATGTATCAAAGAATATAATACCGCCCGTTACAATAAAAACAAGTCCAAAATCAAGAAACAAGTAACAGACTGGCAGAAAAAGAACCAAAGCAAAGTCCGCGAATATAAACGAGACTGGAAAGAGCAACACAAAAACGATGTTATATTTCCCAGAGTAGCCCTTCCTTGAAAAAACACAAGAAAAATCTATTTAAGAGAACAAAAGACATTATTCTTGATTTTTTGTCTTGTTTTTTATTGTTCTGCGTTTTTATCTCTCTAAGAGTAGAAGATTGGTATTGGAAAATAAAAAGAAAATTGTGAACAACCAGATAGAAAAAATAAAAGAAATCGCCTTTGCTTTCGACAAACGTGATTTTGTCGGGCGGAATTGCCACTTTTCCTTTATCATTTATAAGGGGCGAATTATTGCATTTAGTAACAATACAATAAAAACAACTCCTGTTAATTTGAGAAACCCACGATTTTCCAAAGAAGGGTATAATATTTCAGGAATTCGAGGTAGTTGTTCAGAGTTAAATGCTATAAAACAATTAAAGAATTTAACAAACATTCCTTCTAAGAAGTGTTCACTGATTAATATTCGAGTGAATCAACAAAATCAAATCAGAAATTCTCGTCCCTGTTTTTCATGCGAAAATTTACTTCAGGTGTTTTCCTTCAAGAATGTAATTTTCTCTAATTCTGAAGGACAGTTTGAAAAGTATGAACAAATCTAATACAATTAAATGTTTGATAAACCAACTTCAAAATCAAATCAATAAAGACAAATCAGCCACAAGACTATTAGAATTTCATATTCAAAGAATAAAAAAACTTGATTACTGGAAGAAAAAATTAGAGAAAGAGACTACCTTAGAATAATAGGCATAAAATTATTAGTAGGTTTAACATCTTCAGCGTTAAACAACATATCAAAATATATCTTTGCCGCCCAGCCAGCCATTAAACAGCAAGTGTATTGATCTTTGCGCGGGCGGTTTGGATTGGTAGAAGACGATCTTTTTAAGTTCCCCGGCAAATCAAACTGTAGCGTTCCCGTAGCCGTAGTTTTTACTTCTATTAAAGCTATTTGTGCTTTAGTCTCTGTTATCCAGTAATCTTGTTCTTCCAAGAAATCTATGTCCTGATAAGTTTTATCGAATTTATCTGTAAACGAGAAAGGTAAGGTTATTCCTTTATATTTGTTTAACATTTCATCGTTGGCCCCAACCGCAGAAGCAAACCATATCTTCTGTTTATCTATCATTAACTGAAGATTCTGATTCATAGTGGTTACGCTATGAGTTCCGAATATCTGTCCTATTGCTATTTTGCCAGTTATTTTGTTATATTGTTGTTTTAGTTTTTTAATTTCTTCTATATATTCTTGATCACTTAAATTATCAAATTTACATTCCACAAAATCTAGTTTAATGTTTTTTTCTTTACAAACCGTGGATTCGTTATAACTACTTATAAAATCCGCGCCGTTAGTAATATCAGGGATAACAAAAACAATATTGAAGAAAGTAAGAAGATAAGTAAGATAATTGTAGTGATCTTTTATATTCCCCCCTGCTTTTCCGTAGGTATGAACCAAAGTAATCCGTCGTTCTTCTTTGTTTATCAGATAAACACCCATTGCAAAGTAGTCAGACGTTTTAGAACCAGAGTAAGAAGGGTCAATAGCTAGAATATATTCACTTCCTTTGTCTCCTTTTATCTGTGTTGTAGGAAAGTCTCCACTTTTTATTGTGCATTCGTGTAATTTTCTGGCGTTAAAGTAACCGTCGCCGGAATCCGAGAACAAGGCTTTATATTCTCTCTTAAACGATTCAGAATTCTCCCCTTGTGCTTGCGCGGCAGACCTTATTTGTGTTGTATCTAAAATACTAGTATCTTGCGGAATAGCTTCCCAGGACGCTCGCATAACAAAGTAAGTAGGAGCGTCTTTTTCTTTTGATGGATTTAGTGTTTGTTCTACATAGTAACTAAACAT
>ORJL011524448.1_pt1 | contig 11529 bp, 16 predicted proteins | sample 1779941 | NCBI WGS metagenome assembly ORJL01 (sample SAMEA104232317, study PRJEB22302) | groundwater metagenome | biome: forest; feature: aquifer; material: groundwater | place: USA | collected 2011-08-07 | depth 5.8 m | reverse complement strand
CTTGGAGTATCTTTTAACAAACAATAGCCAGAATGGACCAAAAATTAAAGCTAATTGTAGAGTGCATGAATTAATGCCCTGATTACCTCATCTTTTTCTGTCTGGTTAAGATTGGTCTCGATGATTGCTGAGCAATCGGTGAGGAGTTCTGGATTTATCCGTGAGCAGTCTAAGGCACTCACGGTAAATGGAAACAGCATTATAATCACCAGAATCTTTTTTCTCATTGAATAAGGATGTTGACAGCAAATGGAGCAGCCCAGATTACAACTAAGCCGACGATTACATAGGTTGCCATGCCTTTTGCTGTGTCTCTTTTCTTTATGTCAGTTCCAGAGAACATATACATTATTCCTGCGAATAATAATGCTATTGCTGCGAGAATTGATGCTGTGTATTTGACGAAGTTGTAAATCTTGTTTACGGGCTTTAATACTTCGTCAAATTGTGCCTTGTCTTCTGCTGTGATTGTTGTGTTTTTTACCACACCACAACAAAAGATATAAACAATAAACGACTATTACCCACAAATAGCACAATGGGAACAGTAAAAATTACTATGATAACAGCAAACATAACAGCAAATAACAAAGTCGAATACACAGTATCAATAAACTATGAAGAATCCCTCCTTCTCAAAGGCCATGTAACAAACATGCACCTCTTCTCAGAAGACTCTGCAGAATTAAAAACCAACATAACCTCGAGAGGAAAAGACAACACAAAATACATACACATTCCCGGACAACTCGCAAAAGACATCACAGACAAAAGCAATGCTCGCTGTCTGAGATTTGAATCGCCCTACAAAATAATCATATTCACAGTCATAGACAAGATATAATTATAAAATAAAAATGCCAGAATCAATCATTATAGACGGAAATTACCTCGAAGGAGGAGGACAAATTGTAAGAACATCTCTTGGATTGTCAGCGCTCCTCAAAAAAGGATTTAAAATAACAGACATAAGAAAAAACCGTCCTGAACTTGGATTAAAAAACCAGCATCTCCACTGCATAAAAGCTCTCGAAGAATTATGCGCAACAACAGCCATTGGAGCAGAACTTGGCTCAACAAACCTTGAATTTGAATCAAAAAAAATTCTGCCGAGGAACCTCAACATCGCCATAGGAACAGCCGGCTCAGCAACACTTGTCCTGCAGTCATTAATCCTTCCATCACTATTCTCAGAAAAAAAAATGCACATAAAGATTCATGGCGGCACAGACACAGCATGGTCAATCCCATATAACTATTTCTCAGAAATAATCCTGCCGCAGTTAAGAAGATACTGCACAAAAATTGAAGCAAAACTTATCAGAAGAGGATATTACCCAAAAGGCAACGGGTATATTGAAATAATAATAACGCCGAAATTCTCAGTCGAGAAATACCCGAATATAGAGGAATTCATCACAGCAGTAAAAAAAGAAATACCAAAAATAAATCTTGCAGAGCAGGGACACTTGCTCCACATAAAAGGAATCTCTCATGCCTCAACCGATCTCCAAAACTCCCAAGTCGCTGAAAGACAAGCAGGCTCAGCAAAAAGCTTTCTTGCAAGATTAGGCTATCCGGTTTCCATCAGAACAGAGTATTCAGAGTCCGACTCAACTGGCTCAGGAATAATTCTCTGGGCAGTATTCTCAAAAAACACGGACGATATAAATTACCTCAACCCAATAATCCTCGGAAGCGATGCACTCGGAGAAAAAAGAAAACGCTCAGAGGAAGTAGGCAAAGACGCAGCAGAAAAGCTCGAGAATGAAATCAAATCAGGAGCAGCAGTTGATACACATCTCGCAGACAATCTCATTCCGTTCATTGGACTGTTCGGAGGAGAAATAAAAATTTCAGAAATATCAGCACATACATTAACAAACATCTACACAACAGAAAAGTTTTTAGGCAAGGTTTTTAATATTGACAAAGAAAAGAAAAAAATATGGCTTTAAAAAAAAGAGCGCTTGAGCAGAACTTCACCATAATCTATGCAGGCATAGTGGTAATTATAGTTATATTCTCAGGAGTCTTTTTCATAAACTCAGTAAACAAATCCCTCGAGGACAAAAAGATAAACAACTTCATCCTTACAATTGGAAACAGCATAAAAAAAAGCTCGGCACTCTCAACAGGAAGCGCTGAAAGCATTTCAATCAGCCTGCCGTTTGATTCTGATGAAGTTTGTTTCGTTGACAGAAACACAGAATATGACGAATTCGCAAAAAATGAGCTGAATACAATCTCAAACAACTTTGAGAATTCAAACCTCTTTATCAAATACAAAAACACATTCAAGGAATTCAGGGCATTCAAAGCAGAGCAGTTTTCCCTCGAAAAAAATCCGCTTTGCATAAAGCCGTTAAATGGAAAGCTCATTCTCGAAATAAAATCGTCTAAAGGAAAAGCAGTTATGTCCGGAAATGAAAATGTAGTCAAGCAGGAATGCACAAGAATCCTTTACAATGGCAACCCTGATAACAAAATAGACATTGTCTTTCTTCCGCTCAAATACTCCAATCAGGAAACATTCAAGAACGACATCACAAAAGCAATAGAAGAATTCAGAGATATTGAGCCGTTCAAATCAAGTGTCCAGAAAATAAACTTTTTTGCCGTCGAGGATTTCAATGCATTGAACTGCAAAATATCAAGCTTTATCCAGTGCGACAACAACCAGATAACACTGCTTGCAAGCAAATGCCCGAATGACTTTGCAGTTGTCCTCGTTGACAGAAACACCGCATTAAATTTTATTAGCCCTGTAAGGTCAAGCACAATCGGAGAAATAATGAAAATAAATTCTGCAGAGAACTATAATGTTATTGTCCACGAATTCGGTCATGCATTCGGAAATCTTGCGGATGAATATGTTTACAACTCATTCCCGGAATTCTCCATAGACACAGCCCCAAACTGCGATTATGAAGGATGCACCAAATGGAATTCTATTGAGGGAACAACCTGTGACAAAGGATGCACACTCGGGGAATTTTACAGGCCGACTCAAGACTCGCTTATGCGAAGCCTCGACACAAAATTATTCGGCCCTGTAAACACAAAAGCCCTCGAAAACAAATTAGGAAGGTATGAAAATGATTAACCGCAAAAAAACCTTGCTGATGTTCTGCGCACTTCTTTTGATAATATTCTCAGCATTTGCCTTCTCAGCAGAAACCAGCAGGATTTTCATCCTCAAATTCAATTATAACAACGGAAAAATAACACTCATAGAAAAAGAAACTGCATTTGGATATGCGCCTGACAAAAAATATCTCGACGATGGATACAAGATAGAACTCTCAGGAAAAGAAAAAGCGCTCTACACAACAAAAATCACGCTTCCAATAACAGAGTATATTGAATTCCAGAACACAACATCAAAAAAACTCGAAGGCGACTTGATAAAATATGAAAACATAAACTTCACAGTCGCTGTTCCGTATTACGATGATGCTGACACAATAAAGCTCTTCAACGAAAAAGGATTTGAAATAATCAAAGAAAAACTCTCAGAAGAAAAACAAAACAACTGGGGATTTATGCTCCTCCTTGCGTTAGGAGTCATTATCAGCATTATTGGAGTCATAAAAAGAACCCGCAAGAAAAATCTTAAATAATAGAACCCAAAACAACCACAAAATGGACGGCACCTACAAAAACCTTGCATCAAACTTTCTGCTCATAGTCGGAATTCTTATGCTCACAGGGCTTGCATTCTATCTCGGAAAAACAGCAGGAAATCTCGAAGACATCAAAAACTCCTTAACAGACACTATTACAGGATATGCTGTAAAAGACGTTTCCAGCTTTGAAAACAAGGATTTCGGCACATTCACAAAAGCAGTCTGCAATACAGAAAACGGAAAACAATACTGCTATGATGCATTTTATGCAAGATGCAACGGCCAAGAATATCAGCTGCCGATAAACTTTACAGAACAAAAAGCAGTTTCTATTATCGAGAACTGATTAAAGTGCTGATAAACAACAAACAATACCGAACAGTCTGGATGGAAGGAAACACGCTGAGGATGATAAACCAGAAACTCCTTCCCCACAAATTTGAAATTGCCGACATAAAAACATCTTCAGAAACAGCAGAAGCAATAAAAAACATGACAGTCAGAGGCGCTCCTGCAATCGGAGCAACAGGAGCATTTGGGCTTGCATTGTCAGCTTTCGAATACAAAAATACTGACTTGAACGGATTTCTCAAACATATAGAAACATCATACAAAAAATTACTATCTACAAGACCGACAGCTTACGACTTAAAATATGCTCTCGACAAAATTCATTCAGCAATAAAAAACTCTCCATCTATCGAAGAGGCAAAGAAAACCGCAATCTCCTCAGCGCAGAAATACGCAGATGAATCAGCAGAAAAATGCCTTGCTATCGGAAACTTTGGCGAACATCTCATAGAAAACGGCTCAAGAATATTGACACACTGCAACGCAGGAGCATTAGCTTGTGTGGATTACGGAACAGCATTAGCTCCGATAAGAATAGCCCACAAAAAAGGAAAAAAAATATTTGTCTATGTAGACGAAACAAGGCCTGCATTGCAGGGAGCAAAATTAACTGCATTTGAGCTTGCAAATGAAGAAATACCTCATGCAATAATAGTTGATAATGCAGCCGGATTATTCATGCAGAAAGGCGAAATTGACATTGTAATAACAGGCGCAGACAGGATTGCAGCCAATGGAGATACAGCAAACAAGATAGGAACTTATGAGAAAGCAGTTCTTGCAAAAGAAAATAACATTCCATTTTACGTCGCTGCGCCATCCTCAACAATTGACCTGAACACAAAATCTGGAAGTGAAATTCCAATTGAAGAAAGAGATATTGACGAAGTCCTCTACAATTACGGCATCAACTCAAGAGGAGAATACGAAAAAATCCTCATCGCAAACAAAAGTCCAGTCAAGAATCCTGTATTTGATGTTACACCTGCAAAATATATTACAGGAATAATAACTGAGAAAGGGATTTTTAAGCCGGAAGAGATAAAAAACAAATTTTGTGTTCAATAAACTTTTTCTCTGTGGTCTATTTTTACTACAACTATACAGTTGGTTTCATGATTGATTCTATATAATGCTCTGTACTTCCCGATTCTTACCCTGAAGGTCGGTTCAGAATAACCTACAATCCTTTTTGAATCATGCGGGACCGGATTTAGTATCAACTCTTTTAATTTGCTAATTATACGGTCAAAAATTGGTTTTTCACATTTCTTAAGAAATTTTTCTGGCTGATTATCAAATTTTATTTCTAACATTCTCCAATTCCTCTAAAGAAATCAATTTGCCTTCTTTTTCATGTTTTAAACTTTCATCAAGGAGAATTCTTTCTTCTTCAGAGAGGATTGTATCTACATCTACCATGTGCTCTTTTATCTCTTCTATATCGTTTTCAATTTTCTGGAGTTTTTGCAATATTTGTTGTTCTATTTGCATTGTTATATTATTATATGCATTATAGTTTATAAATTTTTGGGAGAAAAGTATCTGCTAACAGCCCTCTACCGACGAGACACTCTAAAACTGATAATTTTATTTATAAATAAACCTCAAATTTTACTTCATTTTTAGCAACTTATCGTCTAAAGCTACTCCGTTAGCAGATACGGAGAAAAAGTGTTAAGCTAACGCCTGCGAAATATATTACAGGAATAATAACTGAGAAGGGGATCTTTAAGCCTGAGGAGATAAAAAATGTCTTCGCTTTTTAAGAAGTATACCCCCTATATATCTCCTTTCCATCCCTAAAAAAAGTTAAAACTCTGTCCTCAATTTTTCCATCAACAATAGGCTGGAGATGTTCGGTGGTAGTTCGTCGTGTAACATTAATCTGGTCATTGGCATGGGAGGCTCCACCTTCAGAAAAGTAACAAACATCACAATCACTTACCTGATAATCACTAAAAATCAAATTATATGGTACCACTCTTCCTTCTCTGACTGCTTTATTTAATTCTTCAATTCTTTGGTAAAATGCATCTTTACCAGCATCTGTAGTATTAATTTTGTGCAAGGGATTTCCATCTGACAATTGACTGGAATTAGTTATTAAAGTCGGTCTTTTATAGCCATCAAACACCTCTCCATTAACAATGTCTCCAGTAAGTGCATAAGAAAGAAATTAACCCTTCTCAACAATCTCATAGAGAGAAACTCTTTTATTAGTAACTAATCCGAGAACTGCCCTGCCTTCCCTATTGGTAAACACATCAAGAGCATATTCTCTTTCAAGTGCCTTTAAATCTAATGCAGGATTAAATTCTATATTGTCAGATGTTCTACTTTTCCCATCACGTCCAAGACGATAAAATAGATGTTTCTCAGCATCTCTAAAGTAAAATCTATCACCAGAGGCAACAAAACCCTTCTTATCAGCATGAACTCCACCATAACCAGACACACTAATAACTTTATGCTGTGGACTGAATGTTACTTCACGAATATTAAAAGATTTATTCCCACTATTATCAGTATAATTCTCTCCGATATAAAAATGATTTTTATCAGTGGCTATATGGTCAGGCACTCTGCCTAAATCAATAGGCAAAACTTCTTTCCCCTTAATCCTTACTAATCTAGGATTTGGCTCAACATAATCTATCATATTACCTAGACTATCTCTTTTAAAAAAATTACCCATATCAAAAATAGCGTACAAAACATTATTTCCTGTAACTCCAAATTCTGGAATAGACAAATGTCCCCCACGATCTAAGGCACTTAAAGTAAAAGCATCGTCCTGATCCGCATTGTAAATTATTCTTGCCTCTCCCGTAGAGGGTTCAATAGAAAATATCTCTCTGTCAAAAGTATCTCTTAATATTAACCTGTTTATTGAAGCATCCAATACTCCGGCTCTTCCTTCTGGAGCTTTTATTTCAGTATATGATTCTCTCTCAGGATGGAATTGCCTTAATAATCCGTCATCAGAACTAACCCAAAATGCTCCTCCATAATCAAATGCACCGCCTTTAAAATGAGTATATTGCACATTACTAACTGTGTCTGCATCTAACGCCCGAATTAATCTTGCTTCTATTGTCATAGAAAATCTTACTTAAACTCAACCTTTTTCGCCCTGATACCCTTCCTTTGGACAGACATCTTTTTACATTTACTGCACTCATACCTAAAATCAGTCTTCTTAGTTGACTTCTTACCGGTCATCTTAAACTGCGTAACAGCTGGCTTAGAATACCTTCCAAGATTACCCATACCACGTGCACGTCCTCTTTTTCGAGCCCTTACCTTAGAACCATAACTCAGACTGCTCGCTGCCCTTTTCTTATTCTGACTAACATTATGCTGTGTATGAACCTTGCAATAAGGGCAATACCTATTAACCAGCTTTGGAAACTTCATATCCTAAGGTGAAATAAGGGTTATTTAAAAAGATTCTTATTTTGTAAAATTTAAAACAAAACCGGCGTAACATAAACCTCAACAATAGCGCCGACAACAAGCACAACAACAGAAAGCACAATCAAATCAATCGAATCAGTCAGCACATGCACAAACTTATCAGAGCCAAAATCATGCTTGATGATAGCAACTGAAATAATGCCTCCTGCAAGGCCGGCGATAAAATAAGCCGCAATCTCAAAAATACCGTGAGTCATATACCTCCCGAAAGCATACAAAATACTGAAAAATAAACCCTTCTCAATAGTAAGCTTCACAACATTTCCCATAGCAGTCGCTATCACGCTTGCATTCCACGACAAAATAAAAATAGCTCCAGAGCCGTAAAACAAAGAAAACAAAAGGCAGAAAACCAAGACCTTGATATTATTCAGGAGAATCTTCATCAAAATAGGAAGCCCTGCAATAACACCTCCGCTTATCTTGCTGTTAATCTCAGAAATAGTTGCCTGCTGAACCTGAAACAGCTTAGAAGTAATCTCCGTCGGCAGAAAAATATAACTCATTAAATATCCAACAACAAATCCCATGAACAGGAACATAAAAAACGCAAGCGCCTTGCCATGCTCCTTAATAAGAATCCCCTCATCCTGAATCTCAATATCCTTCTCCTCTTCCATCTGTATAACACCATGAATAAGATGAACGCACGCAATCACTGTCAGAAAAACCATCACAAGGCTTGACTGCTCATGAAAAACCCAGATGCTCAGCACAACTGCAAGTATCGAATAAAAAATCCCGACAAAAAACATCTCATACGGTCTTCTCTCTGCGCGCTTCGGATTAAACAAAAATTCAAACACCATTTATACAAACACCATTTTAAATATTATCATTTGTACCACTTCTTTGAAAACTCTCTATCAAGCATAGAATCAATATCACGCTTTCTCTTGTCAACCTTGATAATCTGTTCAGAGCTTTGCTTTGGCTTCGGCATATCCTCCTTAGGCATTTCATCAAAAGAAACAAAATCATCCTCGCTTCCATCATCAAGAGCAATTTTATCATGCTCAAACTTATTCTTATTCTGCTTAATCTTCCCATGCCCTGGCTTAGATGACCTTGTGCTTTGATAACCGAGAATAATTCCTGCAGTAATAATAATCATCCCAAGCAACGCAACCACATAAACCACATTAGACTTTTCATCCGTGCCGCCTAAGAAACCTCCTGTAATCCCTGAAAGCCCCCTGAAAGTTTTCTCGAAAAAAGAATCATGACCTTGAACAGTAACATTCATTATGCCCTCTGTGGACGAAATATTCTTCTCGATATAAATAACAGCAAAATCCTTAGCGCTTGGCTGGACATTAACAAAATAACTTCCGTCCTTGACATTCTCAGACAAATCAAACTTGATAATCTGCCCGGGCATCAAAAAAATCTTCTTATTTATCAAAAACTGCTTTCCCTGCGATTCAGCAATTATCGTCGTAAAATTATCAAACTTGACATTTCCGGAATTCCTGATAGAGAGATTATTTCCTTCAAAAGAAACCTCAAGCTTCTCAACAGCATTAACGCTGAAAAATTTCGTAGAGGAAATCTCATCCTTAACTGCCTTCACCTGATAATTCCCTGGCTCAGAAAACTGCTCAAGAACATATTTCGCAGGAGCATTGCTCATAACATTCGACGAGAAAACCTTCCTGCCTGAAGGGCTTGTAATCTCCAGATTGATTTCATCCTCCATAATCTTTCGCACTTGGTCAAGAAGCAAAGTATTAACCTCAACAGTTTCCATCGGATAATAACTCTCCTCCTTAGGGAAAATCTCTATTGAAGTGGCTTTAGAGAGAATCTTAAACCTCACTGTCTGCTCTGCCTTATTGCCATAAGAATCAAAAGCATACACATTAGCAGAATAAATCCCTGAAATGATTTTCTCAGGAATCTTAATAGTATAAGAAAATTCGCTGTTAGAAAACTGCACATCATAATCAGCGTCATTAAATTTTATTTTAAGCGTTGCTTTCTCTGGAGAGCCACCTCGTCCGTTTTTAAGAGTGCCTTTAAACACAATATCATCATTTGGAAGCTTATCACTAATTTCATCAAGGATCAGATTCAAATCCTGAATAACAGAAATTCCAGAAATAGCCCTCTCTTCAGAAACAGTTCCATCAAAAGAAGAAACAAAAATAACAATATTGCATTGTCCTATCATATAAGAAGTAAACGCAAGCGCCGGAATATTATACTCAAATGATTCTCCAGACGATACCTTGATAGGAGCAGCATAATAAAGAATACTTTTATCTCCGCAATTTAAAGTAGACTTCAGCAATCCATCAAATGACTTCTCGGAAGTATACTGCACATTTATCGAGAGCTTATCTCCAAGATTATAAGTTCCCTGCACTGGTTCATTGATTTTAATCTCCGCAAGAGAAATTGCCGAGAGAATTACCAAGCAGAGCATCCATAAACCAAATTTTAACCTCATATTATTATCTTAGAGATTCCGATTATATAAACATTTCTGATAACGATAGAATAATTTCACAATCCCATTTTCCTGTCAATATCGTCGGCAATCTCTCGGAGGTCATTGCACGTCTGAATAACATCCCTTTCCATCTCATTAATCAAATCCAGCAGTTTCTCGACTCTCAGATAATACTTATTCTTCTCAGGCACAACAATTCCTGCTTCAATAAGCCGATGAATATGATGAATCACAGTTGCCCTTGTCAAAGAAGTCCTTGCAGCAAGCTCATCGGAAGTTATTGTCCGCTTTGACTTTGCTACCTTGAGCAATTCAATAAAAATCCTGAAACATGACTTGTCCTTGTCGCGCAAATTAAAAAGTCCGAGAGAACTCCCCAGCCACTGAAGCTCCTCATTCAGATTATTCTTGTCTGGCTTTCTGATTCTTACAACTGTGATTTTTTGAGAGTAGAAACGAATCATATAATTGTAATTGGCGAGATTGTATAAATATCTTTTGACAGTGTGATGTAAATTCAATCACAGAAAAATGTATGTATACTCGCAGACAAAAATAATTGTCCAATAGTTGTCTGCTCGTAATAAGCAAACGACCTATCTATTGTATAAAGAATTCTGTCGTTTGCTATATTGTTTTTATCTCCCAAAACATAACTTAACATCGCCATTTTGTTTCATTGCACTTATCAATGCTGGAACACTTCCCAGATAATCTAATTTTCTCTCGCCAGATGGCGCATAAGGTATCATTCTCTGAAAAAATGCTTCTGCTACAATAGCTTGTATAGGAACCTCTCCTTTTTCAGCACTGTCAGCAAGAGCTATTAATCTGTCTACACTTATATGCGGGATAGCTTCTAGTTTATAATTAGAAGTTTTAAGATTCCCATCATTATCAAACTGCATAAAGTCATCTCCGCTTTTTAATGTTAATCTTCTATAAAAATGTCTAATCTCTTCAGTATCAGTTATACGCTCATGAGCCGCCCTAGTCTGTTTAGACTCAATATGCTCTTGAGCCCCAAATACTATGCCCTTATATCTTATGTTTAAATCGTTGAGAGTCAAATTCCCATCTTTATTCTCAGTATAAAATCCACTTATATGATTACCACTTACACTATAACTTCCAATTTCATTCTCTCCTTCTTTTTTTATTGCACTAAAACTAACGGGATTTAATCCAATACAGTATCTAACACTTGTAACCTTAGTTACACTAAAGCCAGCTATCTCTATGCCTGATGAACCTAAAATCTCTTGTCCATTATAAGTAGTTGGCAGAATGGCCAAAAGCCCTTCTATTTCTATGACTCGAGTATTCGCTGGTGTATAATTCCTAATAGTAACTTCAGTTTTACCTAGAACTAACTCAGAAATAACTTGTGTTTTTCCAGATGGAAATTTTTTCGCAATTTGTTGATTTTAAAAACCTTATTATTTAGTAGTATCAGATTTTGTTAGTATTGGGTTGTGCGGTGTTGAATAATTACATTAGAATTTGGCTAACTCAAATTCGATTTTGAGTTCTTTTAGTATTGCGACTACTTTTGTTATGTCTCCCTTATTTTTCACATGAAGTACTGTTTTTCTTGATTTATCCAAATCAATT
>ORJL011467895.1_pt1 | contig 11529 bp, 11 predicted proteins | sample 1779941 | NCBI WGS metagenome assembly ORJL01 (sample SAMEA104232317, study PRJEB22302) | groundwater metagenome | biome: forest; feature: aquifer; material: groundwater | place: USA | collected 2011-08-07 | depth 5.8 m | reverse complement strand
CTTCGTCGCAAAGACTGAAGGCGCTGCTATCGCCGCCTGGCCGAGCCTTCCGATCAGCGCGGCGCGGCCTTCGAGGCCAGTCAGCGGGTTTCCCTCGCGCACCTGAAACCCTGCGGCAAGGTCATCCGCGGTGAACGCGGCGAGACGCTTCGCATCCGCACGTAAAGGGTCGTTTGCATCCCCTGAAAAGGTGCCCGCCTCGAACATGCGAAGGCTCGCGATCGCAAGACCCTCCGAACGCGCGGCCTGCATCCCGGTGGCGCCGTCGCGGTAGCGCCAGTCGGGACCCGCGCCGGCATCCAGCAGCACCGAGACAATCGCCAGATCGAAGGCCGCGCGCGCCTTGGAAAACGAATCTGGCCACGAACGCCTCGCAGCGATCTCCGCCCACAGATCGTCGCCGGCCATTTTGAAATGCCGCCAGCGTGCGTGCAGCGGTACATCGAGCGATGGATAATTCTCCCGGATCACCTTGGCGACCAGCGACGCCGTATCGTCCAGCCGATCGAGGTGCAGCGAGAAATGAGAAAGCTCGCCTTTCTCCCCGGCCGACAGCATTTCGCCGGCGCGCTTCCGCACCGCCGCTGCGGAAAGAAGAGAATCGACGGCTGGCGTTAGCGCGGACGGCATGATGATTTGACGACGCTCAGAAGTCGCGCAAATTACGGCCGACTGTCGACTTCAACTCGGCTTCGGTCGGCGCGCCTTCCGGCGTGAAATAGCCGGCCGCCTTCTTCGCTTCCATCTCGACCTTGGCATCGTCGGGGATCAGCCCGTCGGGGATCGGTATACGCTCCACGATGTCGATGCCGGAACCGACAATCGCATCGTATTTCATGTTCGACATCGAGACGAAGCGATCGATCCGGGTGATGCCGAGCCAATGCAGCACGTCGGGCATCAATTGCTGGAAGCGCGCGTCCTGCACGCCGGCAACGCATTCGGTCCGTTCGAAATAGGTCGCGGCCTGGTCGCCGCCGGGCTGGCGCTTGCGTGCATTGTAGACAAGGAACTTGGTGACCTCGCCAAGCGCGCGGCCTTCCTTCCTATTGTAGACGATCAGCCCCGCCCCGCCTCTTTGCGCTTCGCGCACGGATTCGGCGATGCCGTGAATCAGATAGGGCCGGCAGGTGCAGATGTCGGAGCCGAACACGTCGGAGCCGTTGCATTCGTCGTGCACGCGGCAGGCGAGCTTGCGCTTGCGATCAGCCAACGCCGCGGGGTCACCGAAGATATAGAGCGTGATGCCGCCGATCGGCGGCAGGAACACCGAGATATCCGGCCGCGTTACAAGCTCGGGATACATGCCGCCGGTCTGTTCGAACAGCGTGCGACGCAGCTTGTCTTCGGAGACACTGAAACGCTCGGCAATGCCGGGCAGATACCAGACCGGATCGATCGCGGCCTTGGTGACGGCAATGTCGCGCGACTTGTGCACAATCTCGCCGTCAATCTTGATCAGACCCTTATCGAAAAACGTCCCCAATTCCGGCAGCGTCAGCCGTGCCTTGGTGATCGCAATGGTCGGGCGTATATCGATGCCTTCGCCAATTTCCTTCTTGAAGTCTTCGGCGACGCGATGACCCCAAGGGTCCAGCGAGACAATGCGAGCGGGCTCCGCCCATTGCGGGAACGGCCCGATGTCGACGACCGGCGCGGTGTCGTGCAAGTCCGGCCGCGCAATCGGATTGAGCGCGCCTGAAGAAACCGCAAGCGCGCGATAGAGCGAATAGGAGCCGCCATGCGCACCAATCGCGTTGCGGTCGGGTCCGGCATTGACGGTACCGATCACAGGGCCGCGTTCGCGCGCAGTCGGCGCGCCCCAGCGGATCGGGAAACGTCCGGGCGTGCGATGCCCGGGATGCGATGTCAGACGGATATGACCGTCTCTATTCGTGGACATGACATTGCCCCACAAAAGCAAAAAGCCCTCTCCGGCGGGCGCCGGGCGAGTGGCTTCAAAGACAGATAATGACGAAAGGTTGTGATTCAAGCAAGGGGGGTCTGGGCCTGAAATGTCGCCCTTTCGCGTGCCAAATCGTTAACGGCCTCATCCTGAGGAGTGCCCGAAGGGCGCATCTCGAAGGATGGGGCCGCCCTTTCCTTCGAGACGCATCGCTCCGCGATGCTCCTCAGGATGAGGGCGGATTAGGCTCGCCCCCGGATCAGATCCGCCGCCCGCTCCGCGATCATGATCACCGCGGCGTTGATATTGGCGCCGATGATGTCGGGAAACACCGAGGCATCCACCACCCGCAAATTCTCCACCCCGCGTACCCGCAATTGCGGATCGACCACGGCATTCTCGTCGCCGGCGGGCCCCATTTTACAAGTGCCGCAGGGGTGATGCGTGGTGACGACGGAGTTGCGGATGAAGGTCTCGAATTGCGCGTCGGTCTTGATGTTCGGACCCGGCGCAATTTGCCGCGCAATGAACGGCTTCAGCGCGGGCTGGTTCGCGATCTCGCCGAACATCGACACGGCTGCTTTCAAAGTCTGCCAGTCGCCGTCGGTCGCAAGCAGGTTCTGGCGAATATGCGGATGGGTGGCGGCATCGGCGGAGGCGAGCGCAATGGTGCCGCGGCTCTCCGGCCGCAGCACCACAATGCGGCACGCGAAAGTGTCTTCGAACGCCGGCTTGAACGGCGGAAGATACGGGCCTGCGCCAAGCGGTCCCGCGATGAAAAGAAGTTGCGCATCCGGCAATCGATTGGCGCGGGGCGTTTTGACGAATCCGATCAGTCCACCCGGCAGGTCGGTGGTGAAGCCAGTGCCGAACAGGGCGCCGCGCGCGAGCTCCATCGCGAGGCGGTCAACCCGAAGATTTCGCTGCACCGGCCCGCCGCCATTGCGGCCATAGACCACCAGCGCCGCGACGTGGTCCTGCAGATTTTTGCCAACGCCCGGCACGGCGGACTTCACCGCGATGTTCTGCGCCTTCAATTCGTCTGGCGCACCGATGCCCGACAGCATAAGAAGTTGCGGCGAATTGACGGTGCCGCCGCAAAGCAAAACTTCCTTTGCGGCATGCGCGACCTTGATTTCGCCGCCCTGCCGATATTCGACGCCGGTCGCACGAACGCCGTCGAACATCACGCGGTTCGCAAGTGCATTCACCTCGACGGTGAGATTGGAACGCTGCAAGGCCGGACGCAGATAGGCGACCGAGGTACTGCATCGCCGGCCGTTGCGGATCGTCGCCTGCATGCGTGCAAAGCCAATCTGCTCGCCGGCGTTATAATCTTCGTTGAAGCCGTGGCCCGCCTGCTCCGCCGCCTCGATATAGGCATCGACCAGCGGATCGGTGTACCGCGAGCGGCGAGTGGTCAGCGGACCGCCGCCGCCACGATATTGCGTCTCGCCGCCTTCCCAGCTTTCCTGCTTCTTGAAGTAAGGCAGCGCGTCGTTATACGACCATCCCTCGGCTCCGTTATCCGACCATCGGTCGAAATCGCCGCGATTGCCGCGCACATAAGCCATCGCGTTAGTGGACGACGAGCCGCCGATCACCTTGCCCCGCGCCACTTCCATCTTGCGGTTGCCGGCATAGATCTCCGGCTCGGTGTCGTAATGCCAGTCGTGGAGCCGTTCCTTGTAGACCTTGCCCCAGCCAAGCGGCAGCTTGAGCCAGAAATCATTGTCCCAGCCGCCGGCTTCCAGCAGCAGCACCCGGTTATTCGCATCCTCGGTGAGTCGGCCGGCCAGCGTGCAGCCTGCCGAACCGGCGCCGACGATGATGTAGTCGAATTCGGAAGTGGACATTCCAGCCTACCCGGTCATGCGCGGGCTTGACCCGCGCATCGATCTCTTTCGGCTGATGGATGGCCGGGTCAAGCCCGGCCATGACTGAAGAATCACTTCGGCGCCTTCTCGTCCACTAGCGTCTTCAAGGTGTCGAATTCCTTCTTCACCGCCGGGTTGGCGTCCACGATCTTGGTGCCGAGCGCGACAAAATTTTTCATCATCGCTGCCTGCTCTGCCGCCGGCAGCTTCAGGATTTCGCCCTTGTTTGCAAGCCAGGTCTCGTTCGACTTTTTATTGTTGTCGAGCACCCAGGGAAACGCTTTCTGCTCGGCCTCGCGGCCGGCGGCGCGGATCGCATCCTGCACGTCCTTCGGCTGCGCCTTGAACCAGTTCTCGTTCACCAGATTGACCGACAGGATGTAGGAGAATTGCAGGTCGGTGACGTATTTGGCGACATCGTAATACTTGAACGCGGTCAGGATCGGCATGCCGGCCAGCATGCCGTCAAGGCCGCCTGACTGAAGCTGCGGAATCACCTCGGACAGTGCGAGCGGTACAGCGATGGCGCCGATCGACTTCATCGGCTCGACCTGCAGTGGCGAGGCGAAGGTACGCACCTTCATGCCCTTGATGTCTTCAAGCTTTGGCGCGGGCTTCTTCAGAAGGATCACGGTCGGACTGTTATAGATGGCACCGATCACCCGGAGCCCCTTGTCGAGGAACATCGTCTCCAGATGATCGCGATATTTTGGGTCCTGGATCACCGCATATTGGTGCTCCGGCGAGCGGAACAGGCCCGGCACGTCGAATATCTGGAAGCGCGGATCGAGGTTGGTCACGAACGCAGTCGGTGTGATGAAAGCCTCGATGGTTCCGAGCGAGACGCCCTCCGCCATGCGCGGGATCGCGCCGAGCTGACTCGCCGGATAGATTTCAGTCTTCACCTTGTCGCCGATCTTCGCCTTCAGCGCTTCCGCGAACAGCTTCTGCCATTCGTGCTGACCGTCATTGATGGTGGCGCTGGCAAGCTTCATGACCGTCTGCGCCTGCGCGGCAATCGGAGCAGCGAGGAAAGATAGCGCGGCGGCGGCCAGTACGAGACGTCGATGCAAGGTCATTGGCGATCTCCGAGGGTCCATTGGGGTCAAATTGCGCGGGTCAGTATGAGCGAAAGTTCCGGCCAGTAGGTGATGATAAGCAGTGCGATGATTTGCACGACCACAAACGGCAACACACCGCGATAGATCGTTTCGAGCGGCACGCCGAGCACCGAGCGCGCGACGAATATGTTGAGCCCAAACGGCGGCGTGAACATGCCGATGGCGATATTGGCGGTCATCACGATGCCGAAATGGATCGGATCCACGCCTACGGTCTTCACCAGCGGCATGAACAGCGGCGTCAGCACCAGGATCGCGGAAGTCGGATCGAGGAAGCAACCGACAATCAGCAGAATGATATTGGTCGCCATCAGGAACGCCCAGGCCGAAAGCTGCAAGGTCTGCAGCCAGGTGACCAGCGCCTGCGGAAAGCCACTGATGGTGAGGATCCACGAGAACAATGCCGCGGTCGCAACGATGACGAGAATCTGCGCCGTCAGCATGGCCGAGCGCGCAGCGGCCTCCAGTACGTCGCTCCACGACATGGTGCGATAGATATAGCGACCGACAATAATAGCATAAAGGCAGGCGAATCCGCCCGCCTCGGTCGGCGACGAATAGCCGAAATAGATGATGCCGAGCACGAAAGCCGGCATGAACAAGGCCGGCAGCGCCTGATAGCTGGTGCAAGTGAAATGCCGCAGGTTGAATTCGCCCGAGGTCGGGATTTTCATCTGCAACGCGCGTACTACCACATAGGCCGCCATCATCAGCGCGATCAGCAGGCCCGGCAGCACGCCGGCAACAAACAGCTTCGGAATCGATTGCTCGGCCGCAGCACCATAAAGGATCATGGCGATGCTGGGCGGGATCAGGATATCGATGGCACCGCTGGAACTGACGAGACCCGACGAGAAGCGAGCGCCATAGCCGTCCCGAATCAAGCCCGGATAGAGCGACTTTCCGACCGCCGCCACAGTCGCGACGCTTGCACCGGAAATCGCGCCAATCAAGGTCGAGGCGCCCACGGTAGCAACACCGAGCGACCCCGGAATACGGCCGATCAAGGCGAGTACCCAGACAATCAGCTTGTCGGCGATGCCGGCGGCGCCCATCAATTCGCCGGCGAAGATGAAGAAAGGGATCGCCAGCAGGGCGTAATTTTCGAGCCCGCCGACCATCACCTGATGCAGCGCCACCGACGGGATGGTGAGATAGAGAACGAAGGTGAGTACCGCGCCGGCCAGAAGAAGCGCGAAGATCGGAGTGCCGATAACCAGCAGGGATAACGGCAGCGCTCCGAGCGTCCAGATCATTGCGCGGCCTCCTGCGCCGGCGCCGCAAGAGCCAGCGCGTCGCGCACGAGCAGCATCAATGCGATGATGGCGGTGCCGCCAAATCCCACGATCAACGCAGAATGCGGGATCAGCATCGGCATGCCGAGCGCCATGCTGGTCTGGCCAAGTGCCGAAATCCGCTGCACGAAATAGAAAGATTGCAATGCAGCGTAGCCACAGGCCGCCGCCATCACCGCATGGGTAATGATGGACAATACCAGTGTCATGCGCGGTCCTGCGCGCGTGCTCAGCAATTCCAGCGCGATATGGCTGCGCTCGGCAGTGACCAAGAGCATGCCAAGCATGACCATCCAGATCATGCCGAAGACGAGCACCTCGTCCACGCCAATCACCACAACGCCGGTCGCGCGAGCGACAGCATTGGCGACGTTGAGCGCCACCATCGCAAGCAAAACGATGCCCAGCAAAGTGCGAAGTGTCGTCGCCGCAATTCGCTGCAGCGTTATCCCGAACTCCGGCGCCGTGACCTGCTCTGCGACCATGACGCCGCCGTTTCGCTCTAGGCCGCGGTGTTGAGGGCGCTCGGCTTGGCGCCGATGGCCACCGCAAAGGCGGGCCGCGCATCCATCGATTTCTGCCAGCGGATGAGTTCCGGCAGATCCGGCCGCTCGACCGGGAAATCGAGACATCGCTTGACGATCGGCGCCAGCGCAATATCGGCGATGGTGAGCTTGTCGAGTGCGAAATACGATTTGCCCTTGAGATGACCGTCGAGGATTTTCAGTTGCGCACCGAGATCGGCAAGCTGCGCCGCGAAGTCCGGCGCCCGCTCTGCCGGCTCCTTCTTGGCGTCGCGGAACATCGCGAGATAAGGTCCGTTCAGCGCGGCGAGGAGCCAGTCCATCCAGCGCTCGACATAGCTCTTCTCGGCCGGAGTAGCGCCGGTAAGCGCCGGCTTATGTGCGGCGGCGAGATAACGCAAAACCGTATTGGATTCCCAGATCACGGCGTCGCCTTCGAGCAGAGTCGGCACCTTGCTGTTCGGATTAAGCTTCTTGTATTCGGGCGTGGTGGTGTTGTTGAACTGGCGCCCGTAATCCTCGCGGGTATATTTCACGCCGATTTCTTCCAGCCCGAAGATCACCTTCTGGACGTTGCCGGAGGTCTGGCGGCCAAGCAGTTTGATCACGTTGCAGTCTCCCGATTGGATATATTCTGTCTCTTTATTTCTTCAGCGGCTTGTAAGCGATAGCGTCGATTTCGATCTTGGTGTTGATCACCGCGCGAGCCTCGACGGTGGTGCGAGCGAGCACAGCATCCTTGAACATCTCGCCGAATACTTTGTTGTAGCGGCCGAAGTCACGAGTGTCGGCAAGATAAGTGGTGGCGCGCACGACATCGGCGAGCGTTGCCCCCTCCTCCGCCAGAATGCGCTGGATGCTTTCGATCGTCGCGCGAGTCTCTACTTCGATTGTACCATCGACCATATTGCCGTCGGCGTCTTTGCCGACCTGCCCCGAAACGAAAATGTAGTCGCCGGCGCGCACTGCCGGATGAAATGGCAGGTTCGGATTCTTCTTGCCGATCGGATATTTGTCGCCGCGATTGGGCTTGGTCACGTCATCCATTCTCATGCCTTATCAGGAGAAAGCGCTGGTTTCGATGATGTGGACACCGTGCACGCGGTCGACCAGGTAGACGAGCCCGCGCGAGTCCACCGTCACGTCATTGGAGGACGGCCGCTCCGCCCCCGGAGCAGGCTCCGGAAGATAATGCCCGACTTCACGCGGATTGAACGGATCGGCGAAATCCACCAGTCTTAGCCCCTGCGCGAACCATGCAAACGGTACGACGCTGCCGTGGAAGCGTTCGGAAGGCTGATGGCAGCCGGTCATCGGCGGCTGCGGCGAACCATCGATGTCGAGGCCCGGGACCTGCCAGGTTGCGATCGATACCGGCATTTGCTCGTTGGTGATGTCGTAGACCCAGGTGAAGCTCGGCGCGGCCGGCCAAAGTTTGGCTACGTCTTCGTCGGCAACCACCAGAATATCCCGGCCGCGCAGCTTGCTCGGCATACGCAGGCAGGTATGCGTCGGATGCGGGAAGACGGGCGAGGTATTCACACCCGAAATCGCCTTCGGCTTCGACATGTCGGAGATGTCGAGAACGAAGAATCCATGATGCCAGTAGCTGACATAGAGCCTGTCGCCGAAGCGCAGCGGATGATGGCAGCGCGGCGGCACCCAATCGTTCCAAGGATATTCTTCCCCTCCGGCAGCCCATTGGCCGGGGATCCACCAGCGGCCGACTTCCTGCGGCTTTGCCGGATCGGCGAGATCGAGGATCATCGCGATATTGCCGACATAGCCCTCGACGGTCGGAGAGATATAGGCGTAGCGGCCATCGAAATCGAAACGATGCACGCCGCCGCCCTTGGTCATCCATTTGGTAATGAGCCTTGGCGAAGCGGGCTTTGACACGTCATAAATGCCGAGCCCGCCGCCGAACTCGTCAGGACCGGTCTTGCCGAAGCGCTCGTGGTTGACGACCATCACGCCGTTGGACACCCGCACCTTGTGCGAGTGCCAGCCGTCCGGCACATCGATGGTTGCAAGATGTCTGGGTTTCGACGGGTCCGATACATCGACGATGGTCGTGCCCGAGGTCGGGCGCTGATGCCCGACATACATGATCGAACCTTCGACCCATACTTGCCCGCCGCCCGGACAATCGAAATGCGAAACCAGCGTTGTATTCGATCGAGAGAGCACACCGCACCTATGACTGCAAAGCCGCGCGAGGTTACTCGCGCGGCACACACATTGGAATAGCCCCGCCGAGCGGCGGGGCCAAATGCATCACCGGATCAATCCAGCCGCACCATCGCGTCGCTCTTGTCGCGGCCCCATTTCTTGAACAGATCGAGCTTCTTCAGCGTCGGCTCGTCGCTCGCGACGAACAGGAAGACCGGATCCTTGTCGGAACCGTTGACATGCTGGCACCAAGAGCCACCGGGCACCGCGAGTGTATCGAATTCCTTCCAGTCAAATCGCTCGCCATCGACGATGGAATGACCTCTGCCTTCGAAAGGCGCGACCAGCAGGTTCGCGGTTTGCCGCATCGGCATCGTCTTCTCGCCGGGACGCAGCATCTGTGCGAAGAAAGTGATGGTCTTGAAAACAGGCTGGCCGGTGGTCGGATCGATATATTCGGCCATCAATGCTTCATACGGATCGCCATCCCAGTCTTTGTGACGCTACAGCAATTCGCGCATCATCTCCCAGCGATAGACGAACATCGGCGAGGAGAAGCCGGCGCCTCTTTTCTCCTTGCTGGCAAAGCGCGGCATCAGTCCGCCGTAGCCGTAGATGCGCTGCGAATAGTCCGGTGTGAAGCGCTCGGATTGCTGCTTCTTGCGCACCATCTTGCCGTTCTCTTCTTCTTCGTAATTGTGGTCGAAGTGAACGGCGTTCAGGGTTTCGACCAGCGGGAAGTCGAGCACCGAGAGATTGAGCGCCTGCTCGTTACCGACAGTGCCGTGGTTGTGCCATGTGTCGTTCGGGGTCAGAACCATGTCGCCCGGACCGAACACGATATTTTCGCCGTCCACGCCGGTGAAATTGCCCTTGCCCTTCAGCCCGAAGCGCACCGCGTTCGGCGTGTGCTTGTGCGGCGGCATGATCTCGTTGGCGTCGTTCAGGCGATATGCCGTGTACATCGTCGACACCGTTGCGCGCTTGGGCGAAAGACCCGGGTTGATCAGGATCACCGAGCGCCGTTCGGAATCCTCCATCGTGATCAATTCGACGGCGCGGTTCAGGATTGGTTCGATGTCTTCCGCGCAGCGCCATACATAAGGAACGGCCTTCTTGCCGCCCATCAGCTGCTTGATCTCATCATTGGTGACATCGCTCTTCTGCGCCCAGAAGGGAAACATGCTTTTGGCCGAAAGATCGTCGTAAAGCGATTTGAGGGCGGCGTCGCGATTGGGCAGGCGATGGACATTGGCGGGAGGATTCATGGCGCTTCTCCGGCTGCGGGGCGTTGCGAACTGGCCGAAAGCGTAACACTCTCGAACCGACGGTCAACGACCTCACCTGCACCAGTTTGCAGAATTGGTTCACATTGGTAAGGTTGTCGAGGAGACGAACTGCCGATGGACAGACCGACCGACGGACGCGATGCGGCTGAAAGAATTCGCGCCTTGATTGACGGCGGACGCCTTGCCGGCTCCGGCCGGCTCGGTGCCGGACGTCTGCCGCCTGAACGCAAGCTGGCCGAAACCCTGGGCGTGAGCCGGCGAGTGCTGCGCCATGCGCTCGGCATGCTCGAAGCCGAGGGCCGTATCAGCCGCCAACATGGCCGCGGCACTTTCGCAACCGACGCTCGTCATGCTTCGCAAAATCTGGTCCACGAATTGTCGCGGCTGACCAACCCTATCGACACCATGGAAGCCCGGCTTGCGATCGAGCCGCAGCAGGCTCGCCTCGCCGCCTTGCGCGCCACCAACGGCGATATCGACCGGCTGTTCGAAGCTGCCGATGCGAGCCGCGACGCCGGCGATCCACTGTCCTATGAAAAAGCCGATGCCGCATTCCACCGCAGAGTGGCGGCCGCGGCACGAAACCCGATGTTGATCGCGGTGTTCGATGCCGTGCTGCAGACCGCCTTGGACGGTGCATGGCGGCACGGTCGGGAAAGCGCGCACTGCATCCACAATCAGGCGGCCTATGCCGCCGATCATCGCAAGATCGTGATCGCAATTGCCGAGCGCAACGCCGCAAAAGCGGAATCCGCGATGCGGGCACACCTCAACGCGGTGCAGAAGCGGCTGATTGAACACGCCTTCCCCGACGCGGACGCGGCGGAATAGCGTTCGCGAACGCCGACAGCAATTGCTTGCGGAATTTCCGATCGCGCTTCAGATGCCATTCCCGGCTCATCGCGCCTTCGCGAGTCTCAAAGCTCTCCGAGTGAAGTAACGACCACTGGCGCCCGCGCGCCGTGCGGGCTCCGTTGCCGGCATTGTGCTGGCTGAGGCGGCGATCAAGATCGAGCGTCCAGCCGACATAGGAGATCGGTCCGCGGGGAGTGTTGGTACCGAGGATGTAGACGAAGGGCATGAGCTGGAGCGTAGATGATTCGTCGGGCGCGGGCGCAGCTGTTCGAAGAACGTCGGCACTTCGCGCACCGATGCCCGCGTATCCATCTTTTCGTTTGACTTATGGCCGGGCCAGGTCCGGCCATGAGCGTTATAACCCGCTGGGTCTAAGCCGCGCCCTTCTGCACCTTGAGCTGAGGCAGGCCGATAATGGCGCGCGCTTCGGCGGGCGTCGCCGGCTCAAGACCGAATTCACGTATGATGCGCACGATTCGCTCGACAAGCT
>ORJL011197271.1_pt1 | contig 11529 bp, 9 predicted proteins | sample 1779941 | NCBI WGS metagenome assembly ORJL01 (sample SAMEA104232317, study PRJEB22302) | groundwater metagenome | biome: forest; feature: aquifer; material: groundwater | place: USA | collected 2011-08-07 | depth 5.8 m | reverse complement strand
TCCTGCACGGGCTCGCCGCCCTCGCCGCCGTCGGCATCGTAGCGCTCGACGTGCTCGGCTACCGGTACGGCGCGCGCGTGCTCGCCTTCGCCCTGCTCAAATCGGTCGCGACCCTCCTCGCCCTTGCCCTCCTCTACCGCGTCGCGCTCGCGCTCGCCGGCCGTCTCGACACCGTCGGCCGCCTACTCTCCACCGCCCCCGCCGGCACTCCGGATACCGCCGAGGTGCGCGAGCGCGTCGCCGAAAGCTACCGCAAGTTCCTCCGGCTCGTGCTCGGCCTCGCCGGCGCGGTGGTGCTCGCCTACGCCTGGGGTCTCGACACTCGCGTCCTGCGCACCCTCGACGCGGTGAACCTGTTCGCGATCCACCCCGAGGCGAACGTCTTCGTCACCCTGGCGGACGCGCTCCTCGCCGTGCTCACCACCCTGGTGACCTGGGCCATCCTGGCCCACCTCGACGGCGTCTTCGAGGTGCTGGTCTTCCCCTACCTCGGCTGGGACGAAGGCGTGCGCTACGCGGTGCTCACGCTCAGCCGCTACGTCCTGTTCTTCGCCGGCCTCGTGCTCGCCCTCGCCGCGGTCCACGTCAGCCTGGCCAGCCTGCAATGGATTCTCGCCGCCGCGGGCGTGGGCATCGGCTTCGGCCTCCAGGAAGTGGTGTCGAACTTCGTCTGCGGCATCATCCTGCTGATCGAACGGCCGATCCGCATCGGCGACATCGTCACCATCGGCGACACCGCGGGCGTGGTGAAGAAGATCAACATCCGCGCGACCACCGTGGAGAACGCCAACTACGAGTCGATGATCATCCCCAACCGCGAGTTCATCGTCGGCAAGGTGATCAATTGGACCCACGAGGACACGGTCACCCGCGTGGTCCTGCGGGTCCCTGTGCGCTACGGCACCGACCTGGAGAAAGCCAAGGCGATCATGCAGCGCGCCGTGCGGGAACATCCGTTGGTGCCGAAGGAACCGGCGCCCGGCGTATGGCTGATCGGCTTCGGCGACGAGGGCCTCGAGTTCCTCGTGTTCGTCTACGCTTCGGTGCCGGATCACCGGCCGGTGATCCAGGAGGAGGTCCTCGCGCGCATCCACCGCGAGTTCCTCAACGAAGGGATCGAGATCGCCTGGCCGAACCAGGACGTGCACCTGCGCAGCGTGCCGCCTGAGCTGCTGCGCTGGCTCGCCGATGCGGCGCGGGCGGCGGGTCGGGCCGGGCACGCGGATTCGCCGGCGCCCACCGCACCCTCGGCCGCCGCCTTGGCCGAAGCCGCGTCTCCAGACGCCCGCCCCGCCGAATCCGCCGGAACGGCTGCTGCGCCGGCGAATTCCGGGTTCTCGCCCGCGGCGACGGCGGCTGAGTCGCTGGATCCCGCGCTCTCGCCGGCCGCAACGGCTGCGAGCGCCCGAAGGCGCAAGAGGCGGTGAGACAGCGCGGTCCGCCGCCGCCCGATCGCCCGATGCTTTGGCTCTACCGCCACTCCGGCCGAGCTAACATCACCACTTCAGGGGGGGAAATCGAACCGATCTTCGATCAACTCCCCGTCCTTGAGGCCATTGAGCGCGTGCTCGCTGACGGCCACGTTGGTCTCTGGATGGACGAAGTCCGAGAAGGCGTACAGCACCCTGTTCGCTGCGCCCCGCTCTTTGAGTTTCTCCTGGATGATCTGAAAGTACCGCAGCCCGGCGACGCGCGACGTGGTCACGATCATAGCCTTGGCGCGTCCGCCGATGAGTGGCATCACGTCCTTTGCGAAGATGCGCAGCATCACTTCGGCCTTGTACGGAATGAGGCCATCATCCTGGAAGGCCACGTTCATCAGCGCCTTGGCCACGATCCCCTTGGCGTAGAGCTTCTCCTCGTCCGGCTTGGGCACCACGGGGCAATGCAGGTTCTGGTGAGCGCTATAGTGGAAGATCTTGTGCGCCTGGTCGCGGGCGGCATACTGCCCGACGGCGTCATGCACGGTCTGATTCTTCTCGTATTTCAGCTCCAGCGTCACGATGGGCAGCCCGTTCAGCAAGAAGACCAAGTCAATCTCCTGGTTGGTCTCGCCGAAGTAGAATTGCGGTCGGAACGTGATTCGGTTCTCGCCGTATTTCTTGGCGGCGACGCTCTCGGCGGACCGGGGCTTCGGGTAATAGAGCCGAATGTCCACCCCACGCACCTTCAGCCCATGGCGGAGGAGCATCCAGAGTGGCGTGGGGGCCAGTTCCTTGCGCAGCGCCTTGACTGGATCAGGCGGAAGATGCCTTCGGTGTTCCAGCACAGAAGTTTCTGCGGCCCGCCGGCGGTGGCAAACTCCAAGGCAAGGGGGGGGACAAGTTGTCCCCCCCCTTGGAGGGCCTGGCCCAAGCCCGGATCCCGTTTGCGCATCTTCTTCCAGTATTCGGAAGGATCGGCGGAATCGGTCAGGGCGACGATGATGTCCGTGATGACAAACCACCATTCGTCGTTGTGCTGCGTGCGACGGATCTCGCGCTTCTGAAAGAGCGCGACACGGGCCTCGGGGTTGCTTCTGGGATCACTCATGGCAAGTCTTCTTCCTTGATGCGTCGCTGGCCGGTGACGCATTCGTGGATCAGCGACTTGCGGTAGGCGGTGAGGGTGGTGACTTGCGCCCCGATCGTCGCGGCAATCCGCCCTATCTCGCCGCTCTTCTCATCGAGGTAGGCGCGGATGGACGCTTGCTCCTGAATCGGTGGGAGCGGAATGAATAATCGTGAATATCGAGTCGAGTTCAGATTGGACTGCTGAACCGACGGGTCCGCCCGGTGGTTGACGCGCAGCCGAACAAGATAGGAGGCGAAGGTGATTGCATCAGTTCGAGACTTGCGGAAGATAGCGGCCTTACCCACCTGATCCGGACTGTTGGTGCGGTTGTAAAGCAGGTCCCCCGATTCCAAGATCAGGCTGCCATCAACCTCATCGACAGAATCCAGATCGGAGAACCTGATTTGGGAGATGGGGTGGAGGAAAGCGTCCCCAGCGTACTCTTGTACTGGCGATTTTCAAGGATTACCGGGTCGGTCGTTGCTCCGGCCGGGGTCGCCGTGGTCCGGGAGCGGGTCGCCGTCGTGGAGCATGGGGTCGCCATCGCTCAGCACGGGGTCGGCCGTTGCTCGTCCGGGGGTCGCCGAGGCTCGGTCGCGGGTAGCCGCAAATCCTTAAGCGGTTAGGTATTCTCGGCCCGCGGCCCGGCCGGCAAGGAAGCCTGGTCTTCCGCCGCTGGCCGATCCTGCACGGGCTCGCCGCCCTCGCCGCCGTCGGCATCGTAGCGCTCGACGTGCTCGGCTACCGGTACGGCGCGCGCGTGCTCGCCTTCGCCTGGGGTCTCGACACCCGCGTCCTGCGCACCCTCGACGCGGTGAACCTGTTCGGGATCCACCCCGAGGCCAACGTCTTCGTCACCCTGGCGGACGCGCTCCTCGCCGCGCTCACCACCCTGGTGACCTGGGCCATCCTGACCCACCTCGACGGCGTCTTCGAGGTGCTGGTCTTCCCCTACCTCGGCTGGGACGAAGGCGTGCGCTACGCGGTGCTCACGCTCAGCCGCTACGTCCAGTTCTTCGCCGGCCTCGTGCTCGCCCTCGCCGCGGTCCACGTCAGCCTGGCCAGCCTGCAGTGGATTCTCGCCGCCGCGGGCGTGGGCATCGGCTTCGGCCTCCAGGAGGTGGTGTCGAACTTCGTCTGCGGCATCAACATCCGCGCGACCACCGTGGAGAACGCCAACTACGAGTCCATGATCATCCCCAACCGCGAGTTCATCGTCGGCAAGGGGATCAACTGGACCCACCAGGACACGGTCACCCGCGTGGTCCTGCGGGTCCCCGTGCGCTACGGCACCGACCTGGAGAAAGCCAAGGCGATCATGCAGCGCGCCGTGCGGGAACATCCGTTGGTGCCGAAGGAGCCGGCGCCCGGCGTATGGCTGACCGGCTTCGGCGACAAGGGGCTCGAGTTCCTCGTATTCGTCTACGCCTCGGTGCCGGATCACCGGCCGGTGATCCAGGAGGTCCTGGCGCGGATCCCCGCCCGACCGCCCGATGCTTTAGCTTTACCCCCACTCCGGCCGATGGTACCATCACGAGAACAGGGGGGGAAATCGAGCGCAGGGAGGTTCTGTCCATGCGCGGCTTGACCATCGCCATCGTCATTCTCGTCCTCTCGTCGCCCCTGCTCCACGCCTTGACGGCCGAAGAGGCGATCCGCCTTTCCCGAGCCGGCGTCTCCGATGATGTCCTGTTGAGCCAGATCGAAGCCGACGGCAGCGCAGGCACCGTCCCCTCCGCCGACGCCGAGCGCATGCGCCGCGCGTACGTGAGCGAGACCATCATCCGCGCGCTCGCCGGAGACACCGCAGCGCGCCGCGAGGCTTCTGAACCGGTGGAGCTCCGGCCGGGCGAGGCTTTGCTGGCGGTGCGCAACGAGGATCGCAGGCCGGTCTCGATCGTGATCGATCCGGCCGCCGGGGGGATCGAATTCGCCCAGGCGGGGAAAGGCGCCGGGTCGCTGGCGCCCGGCCAGGTCCGCGAGACCGCCCTGCGGGCGGGCGTGTGGACCGCGATCTGGCGCGGCGAGCCCAAGACGTACCGGGTGTCGATCCGCCCGGCCGAGCGCACCGACCTGATCCTGCTGGCGATCGACGCGCCCGACGCCGAAGGCACCCGCCTGCGCGTGCTGCGCAACGGCCGGGACTTCGGCAGCACCGTGCTGCGTCTGGCGCCGAAGCTCGTCGCGCTCCCGGTCGAGCGGCCCCCGCGCACGGTGGTCCTCCAGGCGGCGCCGCGGACGGTGGTGATCGAACGGCAGACGGTCTACGCGCAGCCTGGAACCGTGTACGTCCCGGCCTGCGCCCCCGATCCCTACGGCTACGACAGCCACACCATCTACGCGCCGGCGCCGGCGCCCGCGGGCTATGTCTACCCGCACGAGTACGGAGTCTGGTCCGCGACCCTGCCGGACTGGCATCATGGCGGCTATCCCCCGACCTACTACGGCACCCCGTACGGTAACGGTTGCGGCCGCTGAACGAAGGGTCGCAACGAGGCGGACAAGCCCGCGCCGAAGTCCGGCGTGGGGGGATTCCCGGATCGTGACCGAGGAGGGATGAGATGTCGCGCGCGTTCGGACTCGCGGTCCTCGTGCTGGCCCTCGCGGCGCTGCCGTCGTGGGCGGTGACCCAGGACGAGGTAGTGAAGCTGACCAAGGCGGGGGTGAGCGACGAGCTGATCCTCGAGTTGATGAAGACGGATGGGTCCCGCTTCAGCCTGGATGCGGCCGCGCTCGACCGGTTGCGCGGCGAGGGCGTGAGCGCGCAGGTGCTCCAACGCATGCAGGAGCTGTCGCAGCCGGCTCCGGCGGAGCGCGCATGGTCGCCGCTCGACCGCGACTCCCGACGCGAGCACCTCGCCCGGACCGCGGGACCGGCCGCGCCGCTGCCCGCGACCGCGCTCCCGGCCGGAAAGGTCCAGGTCGTGCTCCGCAGCGAGGACGAACGGGTGAAAGCCTGGGCCTGGGACCCGGCGCGCCGCGAGGTGCGTTTCTACCCGAAGTCCCGCAAGGACGCGACCGACCTCGCCCGCGGCGCCCCGGTCGCATTCGACATCGAGCCGGGGGTGATCGCGGTGCGCTGGGATTCGGAGTATCAGCACTACCGCGTGTCGCTCCTTCCCGGGGTCCCGATGGAGCTGGTCGCGGCGCCCGCGACGGCGAACGGCAGCCCGGCGATCCGGCTGGCGATCCTGCGCGGCGGCCGCTTCTACGGCGCGACCAACCTGAAGGTCTTCTACGGCCGCCCGGCCCCGCTGGTGCGGGTGATCGAAGGCGGTCCGCCCTCCGCGGCATACCCCCCCGGCGTGTGGGTCCCCGCCGCGCCCGCGACCGTGATCGTCCAGCCCGCGCGCGAGCCTGCGACCCGCGTGCACTTCGGAATCGGGATCGGCGCTTCGTTCCACGACTGATCGCGGCCTCATTCCCTCTGCGAATCCTCGCCCGCGCGAGCCGATCGGAGGCGCTGAAACCGCTCTACGACCGGGGGAGGGGTCTCCGCCAATCGCCGATGGAGTCGCTCCGAAGCCGCCTTCGAACGAGCCAAGTACGCATCCATGTCATCCCGATTTGCCAGGTAGTGGGCGATCAGGGTAGGGAACGGTCTCCTTCTGCGGCCTGCACGGCGGCGACGGAGTCCCGGACGGAACGCGCATCTCCGGGGTGCCGGAGGTGAGCGGGTCGGATCCGGCGGCAGGCGGGAGGGTCATTCCGGGGCCCTACCCATGTGCCTGCGGGCTCGCCTTCGGCTCGGCTTCCGCGGTCTTCGGCGCGACTTCCGCGGCGATGCACGCGCGGTCCCGCCCCTCGTTCTTGGCGCGGTAGAGCGCCTCATCGGCGGCCTTGAGCAGCTCGGCCGGCGTGGCGCCGTGCATCGGATAGCTCGCGACGCCGAGCGACACCGTGAGCGGATCGAGCTCCCGATCGCGATACGGCACGCGCAGCCCCCGCACCAGCGCCCGCAGGTTCTCCGCCCGCTGGCGGGTGTCGGCGAGACCCGCCTCCGGCAGGATCACCACGAACTCCTCGCCGCCATACCGGCACACGACGTCCGACTCGCGGAACTGGTCCTGCACGAACGTCCCCAGGCCCCGCAGGTAGGCGTCGCCGGCGTCGTGTCCGCTCGTGTCGTTGAGCCGCTTGAAATGGTCGAGGTCGAGCAGGATGAGCCCGAGCGGACGCTCCTTGCGCTGGGCTCGGCTCACCTCTTCGGCGAGGCGCTCCTCGAGGAACCGGCGATTGTAAAGCCCGGTGAGCGAGTCGCGGATCGACTGCGTGCGCAGGCTTTCCCGCGTCTCGAGGTTCTGGAGCGCGAGCGCGATGTGCTCCGCGAGCCGCTCGCCGAGCTGGCGGCGGAATTCCGGCAGACCATCCCGGGAGCGCGCCGGGTTCCGCGGGCAGGCCACATGGAGCACCCCGAGCACCTCGCCCTGAACCTGCATCGGAATGCAGACGTAGGAGGTGGGCATGGGGTCCACGAGGTGGCGGCAAAGCCGGCCGGTCGCGGTGTCCTCCACTCGCCAGGTCGCGCCGGTCTCGAGGGCGAGGCAGTCCGATCGCGCGAAGGCGTCGCCCCCGAGGCGCACCGCCGGGAACGTCCCCCACTCGGTGGCGACCTGAAGCCGGCCTGGGTCCGTGCCGGGCACGAGCAGCGCACCCATGAGATCGGGGAAGAAGACCTGGGCAAATCGTCCCACCACCCCATAGGCTTCGTCCACCGTGGCGCTCTCGTGCAGAAGCCCCCCCATCTCGGTGAGCATCGCGATCGTCTTGGTCTGGTGCTGCACCCGCTTGACCTGGTCGGTCGCGGTGCCGATCTCTCCCTCGGGAGGGCGTGCCCCGATCGGCGCGGGCTCGCCGCCCGGCGGCAGGATGCGGCGCGGACGCGCCAGGAGACCGGCGGCAATCACGACGAGGAGAATGCCGGCGCCGAGCATGAGCCCGACCAGTCCGCGGAGCGCCGACTGTTCGGCGGGGCCGTAGAGGGCGGCCGCGAGCAGGGTCACCGCGACCAGCCCGCGGTTGCCGCCGGCGGCGGCGAAGGGAGCGACCGAGGCGACCCGTGCGGTCCCGTCCGAGCCGACGAAGTCGAGCATTCCCTGCCGCTTGTCGACCAGGCGCTGGGCCAGCCCGGCCGGGCACGCCCCTTCCGGAAACTCCGCGAGCACGAGCCCGTTCGGGTCCACGAAGACCAACTCCCCGCCCACCGGAAAGCCCGAATCCTGCACCAGCGATCCCAGCCACGAGAGGTCGAGCGCGGCAATCAGCACCGCGTCGTGCAACCGCAGGAGGCAGGGAATGAACGCCTTCCCGGTGGCCGGATCCGAGCGATACGCCCCGATCGCGAACTCGTTCCCCGCGAGCGGAGCCACCAGGTCGAGGCCCGCGGGAATCGGCGGGGCGTTCCCGGGCCGGGTCGCGCCGCCGAGCGATTGGCCGAGCGGGTCGAGCAGCCGCAGGTCGAGGACGCTCTTCTGCTCGCGCAGCACTTCGGTGAGCATGGCCGACGCGGCCGCCCAATCGCCGCGCTTCAACTCGGCCCCCTGCGCGATCGCTGAGAGAAGGTCGTGCGCAGACTCCGTGCGGTGCCGGTGCGCCTCGGCGGAGCGCCGCGCGAGGCCTTCGGCCTCGGCCATGAGTTCCTGTGCCGCCGAGCGCTTCTGGCTCTTGGCCAAGGCCATGACGATCGGGGCGATGAGCAGCAGGAGGAGCGGCAGAAGCAGGAGCAGGGCCCGGGACCGGGGCGCGCCGGGGGAGATGGGCGACACGCCGGGGCCCTCCGCGACACAAAATGATGAGTGAGTGTGCCATCCTATCCGCGCGGTACGGGCAGGGGCAAGAGTTCTCGCAAGTCGGAGCGGCCTGCGGCCGAGCGCCGTGCGGCGCCGAGCGAAGTTTGGGATGCGGAAGGTCCAGGACGTTCCCCCGCTTCGTCGGTACCATGAGGGAATCCGACTTCCTGGCTCCCTTCCCGCCGCACTTCGTTGTCCTTCGTTTGGCGGTACCTGCCGCGCGCCCTGTGTTCGCTTCCACGCGCCCGAGCGCCGGCACATGGACCTGGGGCTGGTCTTGCTGCGGGACCCCCATCCGCCACCTCGACTGGCAGGAGAAGCGGGACCCGTCGAGCACGAGCACGATCCGCAAGCGCGATGCGCTGCCCCGCAGTTACGGTCATGCACCCCCCGCAGCCACGCAGCCACGCAGCCTTGCGCTTGACACTCCCCGGGAGGCGTGCTAGCTTCCTGATGGTACGCATTTCGTCAGGGGGTCGTTGCCCGTAGGAGGCCGATTCATGCGTTCGCTGATGGTCCCGTTCTTCTGCTTGGTCGCTTTCGTGAGCCTATTCACGCTGTCCGCGCTGGATTTCGTGGGGGCGGAGGACGCCAAGAACGAAAACCCGACGACCTGGGACGCCTCTACGCGGTGGGGGTTCAAGTGGACCCGACCGGACGCCCCGGAGTGGGGGTTCATCCCGGAGAAGGCCTGGGAGAAAATGTTCACCGGCGGCAAGCCCGACGACATGGTCTGCGGGCTCGTCAAGTACGCCGTGCCCGGCGGCCAGTGGGGCAAGGACGAGCACAAGATCCGGTTCATCGTTTTCTCGATGCAGACCGACGGCAACTACAAGTTCAACGATACCACCGACCTCAAGGGGGCCGACGTCAAGAAGATCTGCGAATTCCGCCATGAGGATGCCCGAGCCAACTTCAAGGACCACAAGAACGAGAAGAAGCCCTACGTCAACGCGAAGTACAAGTTCGAGAAGAAGGTGCACACCTTCTCGTTCACCGGCGTGCACAAGGAGAGCGGCCAGACCCAGTTCATCGAGCAGCACGTCTTCAAGGGCAACAGCAAATACTCGTTCCGCGTCGAAGTGGATTGCCCGGGATCCGACGAGCGGGCGGTGCGGATCGAGCTCGACCGGGTGCTGAACATGATCGTCGTGGACAAGCCCGGGAAGTAACGGTCGGCGGAATCCCGATAAAGCCACGAGGCCGGGGAGCGCTCCCCGGCCTCGCTCGTTTTCGGCCCGTTCGACGGATCGACGGAGTGCCCCTCACCTGGGGCATTTCGTGTCACGGGCGAATTGGTCTCCCGGCAAAGCCTGCCTGGCCCGTGAACGGATGACCGCGGCGGGTCGTGCGCAAGTCGGCGGGGATCCGCTCGCCGGCGACGCAGAGGACCTGCTGGTCGGAGGCCGTGGTCGCCGGCGGCGATCGCGGCGACGATGCAGCACCGCAGGCGCCGGCTACCGCAGGTTCTTCAGGTAGTCGATCCAGGTCTTCTCGAACGCCGGCAGGTCGATCTGCATGTCCGCGAGGAACTGGCCGTCGAGGTCCTGCTCCAGCTTCCCTTCGCGGTAGCGCGCCTGCAGGGCCTTGATGTAGCCGAAGAAGGGCTTGCGGTGGAGGGTGCCACGGCCGTGCAGGAGATAGTAGACCAGCCCCCAGGACTGGGCGTAAGCAAGACCCGCGCGGTCCCCGTATCCGAGCAGGCCCTTGGAGATCCCGATCGAAAGCAGCTCGCGCAGCGGGACCAGCTTGCGGTCCTCGATCCCGTCGCGGATGTCGTTGAGCTTGTCCCCCTGCGTCAGGCCGAGGCTTCCGAGCGGACCGTTCCACTGCTCGTACTTCTCGAAGTAGACCGCCAGCCCCTCGGTGAGCCAGGTGGGGATGTCGCCGTTCGGCAGGAGGCCCGAGTTGAAGCAGAGATGGTGCACCGACTCGTGAACCATGGTCTCGAACAAGCCGCTGCTCGAGAAGGGCCGAATCTGGTCGTTGAACTGGCGCTCGAGCCGCTTCTGCTTCTCGACCTCCTTCCGGTCGGCCTCCACCTGCTTCGGGTTGTTGGAGCTCATGATCCGCTGGCGGAGGAGCTTGATGTTGTTGGCGATGATCTTGAGGCTTTCACGCGTCTGGGCCACCACTTCGTTGTTCTCGGAGTTGTACAGGTAGAGCCGGTTGTCCGCGGGGATGTAGACGCCGGAACTGTTGGCGGGAGCAACCCGCTGATAGTCGGCCTCGCGCTTGTAGAGCACGGCCTCGAGCGGGTGCTGGGGAATGGCGAGCTCGAACTTCTCCTTTTCGAAGTAGACGTAGAAGGTCTGGTAGACCTTTTCGAGCGTGTTGATCCGGCCGCTGGCCATCACGTCGTTGACGTCATAGACGAGGACCCAGTGGGAGCTGCGTACGGTACGGAAGCCGGGCCCGAAGCGCGCGGCGAGGGCGCGCTCCTCCTGCTGCGTCATCGGGATCCGCAGGTAGGACTTCTGGTACTCGCGCCACTTGGCGATGACCTTTTCGTCCGCGGGGGCGAGCTCGACGGCCCGTTTCAGGAGTTCGCCCATCTCGTCGATCAGGCCGTTGCTCCGGCAGAAGTCGGCGAGGGTGATTCGCCCCTCGACGTCGTCGGGCCCGAGCGCGGCGGCCGCGGTCCTGTAGTCCTCCTCCGGCGTGCTTTGGCGGATGATCTCCAGCACGTCCGACTTCTTCACCTTGATCACGCCGGCGCGGGTCTTCACCTCATACATGTCCCCGACCTCGGTGACCTCCCCCTCCAGCTTCCCGTTGCTCTTGAGGCGAACGATGTCCGCCGCGGAAGGGACGGCAGGGAGCAGGATCAGGAGAGCAGCGAGCAGGACCGGAAACCATCGGAGCATCGCGGGCACCTCCGAGCACAACCGTGACCCGATCATGATATCGGCTGACCCTTGCAGGGGTCAAGCGCGTCGCCCGAGCCCCCGAGTCGCGTCGCCGGAGGCGCCCGGGGCCGGTGCCACCAAGATCCGCTCCCACCCCTCGATGCCGGGTGCGATGCTCCCGTTGCCCTCCGCGGGCGCGACGACCGCATGCATCGCTGCGTCCTGCGTCGCGCGACGTGCCGGATTCAGGGCGCCCACTCCTCCACCGAGAGCCGCCGCTCGCCCGCCGAGTCGTCGATCCAGACCAGGACCACCGCGCCGCCCGGCCGGGCCTCGCC
>ORJL011016586.1_pt1 | contig 11529 bp, 8 predicted proteins | sample 1779941 | NCBI WGS metagenome assembly ORJL01 (sample SAMEA104232317, study PRJEB22302) | groundwater metagenome | biome: forest; feature: aquifer; material: groundwater | place: USA | collected 2011-08-07 | depth 5.8 m | reverse complement strand
CATCGATGATGGAGTCGATTCTCTCCAGAAGGATTTTATACCAGTCTTTTTCCCGGTCATTGGGTTTTCTGCCGACGATAAAGGTCCGGTAATTGCAGCTGCTGTAGCCCATGTACTGGATGTGGCAAAGAGGGGCGTAGACGAGGTCTCCGGTCTGGATGATTCGGTCTTCGCTGGCGAAGCCCCTTTCAAAGGTAGCGGGACCGGTTCTCCAACTTGGGGCCTTGAGGTTGTCTGCGCCGCCTTCGGCCAGGGCCCGTGCCAACACGGCGTTCAGCTGCTTTCCCCGCATACCCGGTCGCAGATTTTCCCATATCCGGTACCAGGCCCCCTCCACGATCGCCGCTACCATTTTTAAACAATTGATTTCGTCGCGGGTCTTGATTGACCTGGCTTCATAAAGGACTGGCGCGGCACCAACACACTGAAGATTGAAACTTTCCAGGGCCGCCGTACTCGCGTTATCGACGCCGATAAGACCCAGCTTTTCGCCGGCCAGGCCGCGGCTCTTGATTTCTTCATAAATCTCAGAGGCGAAGAGCCTGACCGCTTCCCGGGCAGCCCCCGGTCCGGCCAGGCCAGCCATGGGTGACCTGGCGATTCTCCAGTTTTTTATCCAGGGCGCCTGGTCGGGCATTTGCTGGAAGAAGCCGGCATGTTCAAAAACCACGGGATCATGCTCGGCAAAAAAAAGGACATATCTCAATTGTGGGGCAAACCCCTTTAATCCCTTCAATCCTGTCAGATAACGGATATTTTCGCCCGTGGTCGCCACGAGGGCGGGGATGCCCTGCTCGCGCATGATCTTACGGGCCCTCGCGGCCCGCTCTTCTCTCATGCGGCCCGTGTCAATTCGTTCCTGCCAATCCTGCATGGCCGTACCAAAGGTTAATTTTTGTGCCATCTGGGGCATACATCACCTCCCGAAGCTTTCGTGTGGCGTTAAATTCTTAGATGAAAAAATAAAGATCCCTCATTTTGGCGAAAGTTCCAGTGTACTGACGGCAGCCGTTTCTAAGGCTGAATTGATTATGAATAATAAGAATAAGGTGTTTCTCAACTCCCCTTATTTCGGGCGGAATGCTAACACAATGTGACACACCGGTCAAACCATTTTTAAGGGTTGGTTGCAGACGGCCGGGTTTGACACAGTCAGGGAAAATCTATGATATGGACATTACAGAATATTTCTTGACATACAAGGGGTATCGTATTATGGCATTGCGGTCAGATGTGGATTAATCGAGCATTGGCAACCTGGGAAATTGTTTCTGACAGGAAACAATTTCGTTAATCCGTTTATCTCACTTATCGGGATCAGTAAATTGGCAATTATTTCCTGCGGTTTATGAACAACACCGGCGACGGCTTCCAGCGGCGTCGCCGGGTTGAATAATGCATAGGAGGTACAGAGCCTTGAAAAGATCAGCCACATTTATCATCCTTACGAGTATCAGTATTCTGGTTTCAGTTTTCGCGGTTTGCCTTCCTCTGGCCGCTGCCCCGGCGCCTATGGCAGGGAAACCCATAAAGATCGGCGTTCTTGTGCCCCTCACCGGCGCCCTGCTTCATGAGGGCCCCCAGGTGCGCAAAGGGATTGAACTGGCCTTGGAGCATTATGGCAATTCCGTGATGGGCAGGAAAATTGAACTCTTTGTGGAAGATGACGGCACCGATCCTACGACGGCCCTGGATAAGGCGAGGAAACTGGTGGAGAGGGACGGCGTATCCATTGTCATCGGTCCGCAGGCTTCCAATGTCGCCCAGGCGGTCCAGCCCTATCTGATGGAAAAGAAAATTATCAGTCTGAAATCACGACAGTTTCCCATACCTCTTACCAAAAAATTTCCCTACCTCTTTGTCGCCGACGGTACGCAGAAGCAGGTAACCGCCACCATGGGCGATTACGCATTTAACGTGCTGAAGTACAAAACCGTCAGCACCATGACGGCTGATTACATCGCCGGGCGGGATTTTATGGGCGGCTTTACAGAGCGGTTTAAGGAATTGGGCGGCGCCGTCGTCCATGAACAGTTCTTTCCTGTGGATGCCATGGATTTTGCGTCCTACCTGACGAATGCCAAGCCTGCCGATGCCTTGGCTGCCTGGACCGGCGGTCCGGGCGGGGCAAGCCTGGCGAAACAGTACGTTGAATATGGCATCAATAAGAAGATGCCTCTGATCGCCCCCTATATCTCGGGTATCCTAAACGAGGATGTCATCCCCTCTATCGGCGATATCGTGCTGGGCGTTCCCGGTCCCAGTTCCTACGCCTCTACGTTGGACAACGCCCTCAACAAGAAGGTTGTGGCCGATTATAGGAAGAAGTACAATCAGAAACCGGCCGACAGCGGTATCATGGGCGGCTATGTGAACGTCCAGGTGGCAATGGAAGCGCTCAAAGCAACCAACGGCGATACGGACCCAGAAAAAATGAAGGCGGCCATCCTCAAACTTAATATCCAAACCCCGGCCGGCCCCATACGGTTTAATGCCGACAGGTTGGGGATCCACAACGTCTACATCTGCAAAATTGCTAAAATCGGCGGTGAATATGTCTGGCAGGTAGCGCAGACCTATAAGGATGTCCAACCCCGGTAGAGATACTTTGAGGAAGATAGAAATTATTTCCGGCGCTTTTCCAGCCAAATAATAATTTCGTAACGCGCTTATCCCGCGCCGCGGGACCTACCTTATTTATCGGACTGGAAAAAGGGAAACAACGGTTTGGCGGGAAAGACAGGGGTGAAGCTTTTATCACCCCTGTCTTTCCCGATTCTGTTCCGATGGGGCATCATAGCTCGTGACATTCCAGGGGATCTTCCTCCCTTTCCAGTGCCCCGATGATCACCCGGTCCGGTTTGCGGCCGTCCATGGCCCGCAGAAACCGCACCACCTCGCGTCCGCTCTCCCTCCGTTCATCTGTCTCGGCTTTGTTCAGGAAGACGATCCGGCCGGCTCCCGGCGGGCAGCCCTTCATGATGCCGGATGCGTGGGAAATTGCCACAGCGACGGCTTGGGCGGTAATCCGGGCCCCGGGCGGCAAGCCGGTCAGCCCGGCGAAAAGGTGGCTGCGGAAAACCCATTCTTCCGACAGAGGCTTTCCGATCGCTTCCAGACCGGCAACGGCGATGACGTGGCGCGATGAAGGAGGGATTACCGGCTCATGGGAGGCGGGCGCCTTGAGCGGCAGGTGCCGGGCGCCGTCAGCCTCCACCAGGATCCAGCGGAAGAGGCTTTCCTTTTCCAGCGCCGTTATCTCCTCGACGGGGAAGCCCACCAGTTTGTTTTCCCGGGAGAGATAAGAACAGGCTGCGGTGAGGCGCCGGTACTTTGACAGCAGGGACATTGCCTGTTTCATTACGTCGCCCGCCTGCCTGGCGATGATCGCCTGATCTGCGGGAGCACCGGAGGGCATTATAATTTTCGTGGTCGTGGTGACCAAGACGGTTTCACCGCGTTCCTGGATATCACGGGCGAGGCGTTCCAGGAGGGTGGTTTTGCCCCCGGCGCCGACAATGCTGATGACGCCGCCCTCCCCGAGGCACAGGCTGTCAAGCAGTGACACCTTAATCACCGGTTGTACACTCTGAGAATTGCCTCCAGCGCCGCCCCGCCGATGGCCAGGGACTTGTCCGAGATGGTCCCGCAGTAAGACGCATCACCGCGCGGATCGATATCACCCAGTTTAACGCCCTCCTGCACTTCCGTGCCGCTACGCAGCAAGCCCCGGATGATGCCCGCGACCCCGGCCGCAACTTCCCGGCCGTCCACCATGCCCACCCTTTCCCCTTGCCGCACGAGGCTGCCGATGTCCAGCAGACTGGTAAATGTGCCATCACAAGGCGCTCTCAATACCCGTTCCTGCGTGTACCCGCCTATTTCTCCCGGTATGCCCGTGTTGGCCTCTGCAGCGCCGGCCAGGATCACGCGTCCCAGATTATGACCGCGGTTGGTTTCGATCACCATATGGCAATCGCTCTCCGCTCGAAAGCCCGGTCCCAGTCCAATAACGAGCGGGGCTTCGTCGAGGCGGGTGCCCAGATTCTTCTTGGCCAGAATGGCGTCGATTACGACCTGGGGACGGAGCTTACCCAGAAGCGACCATTGCGGATCAATAACAACGGCGATCTTCCCTTCTTCCCAGGCCTGTTGGATACCCGGAATATTCCCGGCGCCGATGGCCGTTACACCGTTGACATCAATTTCTTCCTGGTAGATGGCCTCGCAGAAGGATACCCGGCGGCGGACGGCCAGGGGCCGGGGCACTTCCAGCATGAAAATGCGGTGAATGTTGGCCTGCCAGAGGCGCCAAGCGACGCCGGTCGCCATTTCACCCGCCCCTTTGATACCGACCACGATATCTGTCAACGGGCATTTCTCCATCCACACCTCCTGAAACTACTTGCCGAAAGGACAGACCGGGTAACGGCAGACCTCACAATTCAGGCAAAGGCCGCCGTGGCCCATCTCGGCGACGATATTCCTGGTGATCTCTTCCCCCGCCAGCACGCGGGGGAGAATAAGGTCATAGGCCGTGGTGGGAGAATGGTAAACGCAGGCCGGCAAACCTAAAATCGGTTTTTCGCCCAGGCGTGCATAGAGAAACATGGCGCCGGGCAGGACGGGACTGCCGTAGGAAATTACCCTGGCCCCTGCCTTGCGGATACCCTTGCGCGTCACGTCATCGGGGTCCACGGAAAGGCCCCCCGTCGTCAGGATCAGATCGCATCCCAGGGTATCCAATTCCAGAATGGCCTGGGAGATCGCCCTGACATCGTCGGGCACCACGATTTTTTTTACGAACTCGCAGCCGTAATCGGTCACCTTTTGTGCTACATAGCGGTCAAATTCGTCTTTGACCAGGCCGTTGTAAAGCTCCGAACCGGTCGCTACGCCGCCTACGCGCATTTTCCGGTAAGGCAATATCTGCAACAGGGGGTTGCGGCGCGCCGCCAACCGCTCCAGGCGGGCAATTTTACCGGCCGGAATCGTGAGGGGGATGATCCTGGTGCCGGCCACGACCTGGCCTTTGTGGCAGGGGGAATTGGTCTTCAGGGTGGAAACGATGATGCTGCCCAATTTATTGATCGCCAGGAGGCCCGCCGCGTTGACTTTCAGCAGACCGTCACAATCACTCGTAATGGTCGATTTTCCTTCCCGCGGCGTCGACCAACTCAAATTGCCGCCCGTAATAGCCTGGGCGATGCGGATCGCCGCGTCATCTTCGTGCAACTGGTCCGGGGTAAGTTTCAGGACATAGAGGGATTGCTTTCCCAGTTTCAGCAGCTCAGGTATATCCTCTTCGCGGACGACATGGCCTTTCTTGAATCCGACTCCCTTGAATTTGCCGGGAACAATGCGCGTAATATCGTGCGCCAGCACCGTCCCGACCGCCTTTTCCACCCTTATCTTCTTCATTTAAAATCCTTGAGACGCTACAAGATGCCATCCGCCTTGAGTTTCGCCACGATATCCCTTTCCAGGGCTTTCTTGTCCACCTTCTGCCCTTCAGCCACCATGGGCAGGGCAATCACAATTTCCAGCCGTTCAGGCAACTTGTAATGCGCGATGCCATGTCCGTGCAAAAACGTTAGTATCTCCGGAAAGGTAATGTGTTTTCCCGGCTTGCAAACGGTATAGGCGCAGGCGCGTTCACCCATAACCGGGTCCGGCATTTTGACGATGGCGACCTGGGCGATGTGCGGGTGCGTAATAAGGATGTTTTCGATCTCCACCGGATAGATATTTTGCCCGCCCCGGATGATCATTTCCTTCTTCCGTCCCACGATCATCACCCGGCCGGCGTCATCAAACCTGCCTATGTCGCCTGTTTGGTACCAGCCATCCTCGGTCCATACCCGCCAGGTTGTTTCCGGATCTTTATAATATCCGGAGACGGCTCCCGGTCCCCTCAGCAGAATCTCTCCGGATTTACCGCAGATCGCTTCCTGGCCGCTTTCATCGATCAGCTTGATCTCCGCTGCGGCATAGGGTTTGCCTACCGTGCGCAGCCGGACTTCCGGCGGGTCGTCAATGGAGCCCATGCAGGCCGCCGAACAGTCGATGGCGCTGTAATTCTGGATGATCGGGCAGCCCAATTTCCTTTCCACTTCCACGGCCACTTCAAAGGCCAGGGGGGCGCCCATGGTCAGGACGGCCCGCAGGGAACTGAGATCATATTTGTCAAAATCCGGGTGGTTGATCACCATGGCCAGTTGAGCCGGTACCATGGGAGTGATCGTTACCCGCTCTTTCTGAATTATTTCGAGGGCTTCTTGCGGGGAAAAATGTTCCAGCATGACAATTTTTGCGCCCGCCAGGGGGGCAGCGTAGACCCGGCCGTTGGAGCCGCCGGCGGTGGGACTCAGGGCGGCAAGAATGTCGTCGCTGGTGATCCGGAGATTTTTTACACAGGCCATCTCCCGCCAGATGAAGGAGCAGATGGGATTTTCAACGAATTTTGGCACTCCCGTTGTGCCGGTGGTGGGTAAAACCAGGGAAAACTCATCCGCCCGGGTCTTTGAAGCTGCCAGCGTGGCCCGTGAATATTTTTCTTCCAGGGGCCGGTGAACCATTTCCTGCACCGATATTGCCCCCGCGGGCACTTGGTCGCCGACCACCAGCACGTGCTTCAGTTTGGGAAGCAGGGGGCGGATCTCCTCTATCATTTCGAAGTGGTCGAAGTTTCTCAACTTCCAGGGGATTACCACCGCTACCGCCTCGGTACGTTCCAGCGCATAGGTAACCTCGCTGTGCCGCCAGGTTCTCAAGATGGGCAGGCAAAGCACGCCCGCCCTTTCGCAGGCGACTCTCAATAAGCAAAGTTCAACGCTGTTAGGGAGCTGAAGGACCACCATCTCGTCCTTGGCAATCCCCAATTCCAGGAAACCGAGGGCCAACCTGTCTATCCACAGGTTGGCTTCTTTCCAGGTCAATCTGGTTCGCGAATCGACGATCGCTTCTTTATCCGGATAAATTAAAGCATTGCGTTCCCAGAGGTCGGAGAGGGTGAGGTCACTCCAGTAGCCACTTTCTTTGTATTCTTCGAACATCTCCGGGGTAAATCTCGTTGGCGTTGCCAATTAAACTACCTCCTTCTTTACCGTTCGCTATCAGATTAAGGGCCGGCGTTATTCCCGATGATGCAGAATTTGTCGAATTGCCTTTGCGTTGATTACCAGAGCTTTCGCACTTACGTGGTTGCTAAATACCCTCTTCTTCGACTTATATTGCAACGGCTTCCGAAAATTGCCGCAGTCTCTGCCCATGCGGTAATAACTCTCCGACTGCTAAATCTGCCCAGTATGCTTATAATACTTACACAATCAAAATATGGATTCGCCCCTTGTGGAATTTTCGTGGAGTATACCCCGTCCCGGAAAAAGTCAATATCTTTTTTCAGATGGCCAGGGGGTTACGCGGGCAGGCGTACTTGCGGTCTTTTCGGGAAGAATTCTTTTCAGTTGACACAATCAATAGTGTGTGAAAAATATTTCCCTTCCACGGGTGTTGAGGGGCTTGTCCGGCAGGAAAGGTGATGATCAAAGACAAGCACGTGTCCCGACCTCGACTGTCTTTTTTGGCTGCTTTCAAGAACTTATAATTGAAGGAGGGGATGAAGATGACCTGCAAAAAAGTTAGAGAAAGAATGAGTATTAACTGGTTGACACTGGTAGGCCTCATGCTTTTTTCCGTCACTGTGGCCTATGGTTCTTCTGCACAGGTGAAACCGCCTAAATCGCCGGCAGTCCAACGCGACACGAAGAAGGATGCCGGCGAATGGAAGAGGGTCGTGGACGCGGCCAAGAAGGAAGGGAAGGTCGTCATGACCGCCGATCCTAGCGAGTTTTACCGCAAGGTTTTTGTTTTGCCCTTTGAAAAGAAGTATCCGGAAATCAAGATCGAGTATACGGGGATGAACGGCCGCGATTTCAGGCCCAGGCTGCTGCAGGAGCGGAAAGTCGGCCAATATCTTTGGGATGTTCGGGTTAGCGGAATCAATCCGGAGACATACGATATGAAGGATGAAGGTTTTTTCGATCCGGTCCGCCCCCTGATTATTCCCGAAATAGCCGATGACAGCAAGTGGCACGGTGGATTTGCCTATACCTTTACCGACAAAGAACAAAAGCATTTTCCCACGGCGCTGTATTTTGCCGAGTACCGGATCTTGATCAATCGTGATTTTATTTCGGAGGCCCAACTTTCTTCATCCAGGCAGCTGCTCGACCCGCAGCTAAAGGGGAAGATCTCGATCCTGAATCCCAAGAGCGGCAGCGGGCTGGCGGCGGTAGCCCAGCTATACACCCTTTTTGGCGATAAATTTGTCCGGGACCTCTTTCAAAAGCAGGGAATCGTCAGTACGTCCGATAAAAGACAGCAGGTAGATTGGCTGACGCGGGGAAAATATCCGATAGCGCTGGGTATGGAACAGGGCTTTTTGCTGGATTTTCAAAAAAAAGGAGTGGGGCAGAATGTGAAACCGGTGGCCTCTTCACAGGATGACTCCCTCAAGGTGGTCCACCTGGTCAATAAGGCTCCCCATCCCAATGCTGCCAGGGTCTATGTCAACTGGATCTTATCCGAAGAAGGTCAGCGGGATATAGTCAAGGGTACGGAAGGGATCAGCATGCGCAAGGATATAGAACCGCCCGGCGAGGAAAAGACCAGTGACCCGCTTTCGCCGGCGCACAAAAGGTTGTATGAAGAAAAGGCCGACATCCGGGAAAAAGTCCAGGAACTCGTCAGGGAACTGGCCAACTGATAGAAGAGCAGTGAGGATGCCCAAGGTACGCCGGCCGCCCCGCCAGGTGACCGGCGTACTTAAAGGTGGTCGATGTTCTTCAAACAATCCAGAATTTCCTTACCCGCCCTGCACTGCTCTATAATAAAGTCAAAATCTCTGGCTTCGTACGTGGCTCAGTGGGAAAAAAATTGTTGTAAACCTTGGACCTTAACCCGAATAAGTAGGGCAGAATTAACCTTCAAAGGGGGGTAAGTATCAATGGCCACAGGCATACGCTATACGCCGGAATTAATACAAGAATATGTTGGCAAGGGTTACTGGACGGCGACGACGTTGAGTGAAGCATGGGAGAGAACCGCCGCAAAGTATCCCGACCGGGAAGCCATCGCCGATTCGCAAACCAGACTCACCTGGTCGCAGGCCAATGAGCGGATAGACCGATACGCTTTAGGATTCGCGGAAATGGGCATTAAGCGGGACGAGGTGATCGTCATGCAGCTCCCTCCTTCGGTAGACCTGTTGCTCCTGCGGGTGGCCTGCGAAAAGGCCGGCATTCTCGGCATCGTGGCGGCACGGACTTTGCGGCAGCGGGAGATGGAATACATCATTAACCTGTCGCAACCGGTGGCGCTGGTCATTCCCTGCGAATTCGGCGGTTTCAACTACTATGCCATGCTGGAAGAAATGCGGCCCCATCTTCCTCCCATAAAGTATTGCTTTATCGACGGGGACAGGGCTCCCGAAGGAACGGTTCTTCTTGCCGATATCCGGAAACAGCCTTGGGAGGAAAAATGCGGTCCCGACTATTTGAAGACCAGGTCATTCCCGGCCACCGAGACGTCGCTGATCGTGCACACCACCGGCACTACCGGCATGCCGAAGCTGGTGGAGCATGCCGCCTGTTCGCGCCTGTGGCAGGGAAGGGACTGGATGGCGAGGCTCAATCTGACGGCAGCCGATACCCTGGGGATGTTCCTGCCCGCTCCGGCAGGTCCGAATACCCCGGTATATTATGGCTCCCCGCAGTCGGGTGCCAGGGTGGTGATCCTGGAGAAGTTCACGCCGGAAGCGGCTCTGGAACTTATCCAGCAGGAGAAGATTACTTTTGGCGTTTTTGTGCCCACCATGTTGCAGCTGATGACTGCCCACCCCGATTTCGAAAAATATGACCTTGGTTCCCTGCGTTTCGTCCAGACGGCGGGTGCTCCCTTACCATACCAGGCGGGGGTGGAGGTGGAGAAGAAACTTCAATGCCCCATCTATCAGGTATACGGGGGTATCGACCATGATCCCTGTACGATGCACTCTTTGGGAGATTCTTTTGCTGTGCGGCACCAAACGGTGGGGAAGCCCATCTCCGGTAGTGAATTCCGGATTCTGGATGATGAAGGCCAGGAAGTGGCGAAGGGGCAGGTGGGCGAGGTGTGGGGTCGAGGGGCGGCCTGTCCCCCCGGTTTCTATAAGGATGACAAGGGTACCCTTGCCGTCTGGAAAACGGGTTATATTAATACGGAGGACTTGGGCCGATGGGACGAGGAGGGGAATCTCGTCCTGGCAGGTCGCAAGCGAGATATGATCATTCGGGGCGGGCAGAATATTTACCCCAGTGAAGTGGAAGAGCTGCTCCAAGCCCACCCCCGACTGCTCGATGCGGCCGTAGTCAAGATGCCCGATCCGATCATGGGTGAGAAAGGTTGTGCCTATCTTGTTCTCCGGGCAGGCGAGAAGATTTCTTTTGCCGAAATGATTGCTTTTCTCAAGGAAAAGAAACTGGCACCTTATAAATTGCCCGAAAGGATCGAGTTCATAGACAAAATACCCAGGATCGAGGGACAGCTCAAGGTGGACAAGAAAGTCCTGGAAAAAGATATCGCCGACAAACTGAAGTCCGAAGGGAGCGGATAGGCAACAGATACGTCATCCTGTGCTGTTGATCAGTTATGAAAATCCATGCCGGCTTGCCGGCGGCAAAACATCAGAAGCCAAAGAAATGCTTGACATAGCGGACGTTTTTTCTTACGCTTCGCCCGCTGAAAATTTAAGTCCTACTGCTCCAACAAGGCCTCGGGATTTTTTGTTTTTCTCAAGAAACATTCATTGATTTTGATTATGTGCTGAGACGATATTAGTAGGGGATGCGTTACGAACTGGGCAGGGTAGATCCTGCTCCTACGGGGGATGGCAAACATGAAAGAAATTACTTTACATGTAAACGGGCAGGATTTTAGGGCGTCCGTGGAGGACCACTGGACCTTGCTCGATGTGCTGAGGAACGTCATCGGTTACACCGGCGCCAAGAAGGGTTGCGATAAAGGCGAATGCGGCGCTTGCACGGTGATTATGGATGGCCGGGCGGTTCAGTCTTGCCTGGTGTTGGCGGTCCAGGCTCCGGGCAAAGATATCCTGACCATTGAAGGTTTGGCCAGCGAGGGCCGGCTGGACCCGATCCAGACCTCCTTTCATGAGTTGGGGGCGATTCAGTGCGGATATTGCACTCCCGGTATGATCATGTCCGCGAAGGCGCTGCTCGCCAGGAACAGCCGTCCTTCCCGTGATGAAATCAAGGAAGGGTTGTCCGGAAACCTTTGCCGCTGCACCGGCTACGTGAAGATCGTCGAGGCGGTTGAGCATGCCTCCCGCCTCATGCAGCCTGCAAAGGGGGAGGGGAAATGAAGACGGACTATGTGAACATCGGCAAACGCCTGCCCCGTGTCGACGGCATTGTCAAGGTGACGGGCGAGGCGAAATACGCCGGCGATCTTTCGCTGCCGGGAATGCTG
>ORJL010331911.1_pt1 | contig 11530 bp, 11 predicted proteins | sample 1779941 | NCBI WGS metagenome assembly ORJL01 (sample SAMEA104232317, study PRJEB22302) | groundwater metagenome | biome: forest; feature: aquifer; material: groundwater | place: USA | collected 2011-08-07 | depth 5.8 m | reverse complement strand
GTTGCCAGCTGAAGTTGCCGCCCCAGGCGCGCTTTATTGCTGCGCTATCCGTGGCAGTTACGGGTTCAACATCGGCGTGATTCGTCCCCATAGTACGTAGAACCTTGAAAGAAATACCAGTCTGCACATCAATAACTGTTGCCACCGTACCGTTGGGCCAGTAGCGAGAGGCCTGGGTCCACCAATCATAAGCCACCGCTACTTTGCCGTTATCGGCTGGCAAACCACGAGATGCTACTTGCTGCACAGGGGGTTTGACAGGTGTCTTTCTAGTCTCTTGGCTAACCTTCGTTGAAGCAGGCTTAGGAGCTGGATCTACAGTTTGTAACACGGGTTGCTGAACTTCTGGTTTCTGCTCTGTGGGCGGTTGGTTTTGGGCTTGGACTATCTCGACCGGGGCCGCATCCTTGGGAGCAGTGTATACTTGGGCTGTAACTTGGCTTTGGGTCGCAGTGCTTGGTTTGGTCCGTGCGGTAATGCCCGCATAGACAGAAATACCCCCGATGGCCGCAATCAGGACCCCGGCAGTGACAGCCTGCCACCAATGAAACTTCATCAATTTTCCTCCTCTTACGCCTACGAGGTAAGCTGACGGGTTAGGGAGGAGGCTCTCCCAGCGGATGACCGCTTAACCCCAAAATTGGTTCCCCCGCTCTGGGCCAGATTCGGCGAACTTTTGCCCATGTAAAAACTTTTACTTTTAAATTGTACCATAGAACACCGTGTCGGGAAAATTGTTATTTAGGGTAAAAATGTCTATTTAAGTTATTATTTTTTAAAATCATGAGCTAGAGATGCTGTTTGCCGACAACAAGTCTGAAAAAGTTCCAAATACACGCCAATATAGAAAGTTTTTCGGCCACTATCGGCCCTTTCATCGGCTTGGTACTCTCAATATCCTAAATTAAGAAAAGAGGCTTCACGTTATGCGAGCCTCTTGGTTTTTATGTAATGGCGAATAGAGTGAGATAGGTCACATAATTTCACTCAGGCGTTCCTAAACATTTTTGATTTGTTTCAAACACTTGACTATAAAAATATTTCATAACTTCCATCTTCAAAAAATACTATTATGTCTACACTTTCATAAATACTGAGATTTTCCGCACACCATTTAGCATCACTTTTATTATTATATTCTGTGCTTGGGGATATTAGAGATTCCAACGTACCTTTTCTAAATAAATGAATTGCATTTCTTCTAGCCACTTCATTTAACTCATAAAATTTTACTCTTTTTAATTTTTTCCTTTTTTCCTTTCTTTTCATCACAGATACCTCCTAATATTAGGTCTGTTTTTGATGATAAGAAGTTATATTATACCTATTATACCTATTATACCATATGTTTTTAGTACCGAGGCTGCGCCTAAACAGTTTGAATTTATCTTTATTAAAATTAACTGAGCTTATTTTTAGTAGATACAATTTTCCTTAAGTCCAAACTACGACCTGACGGTTACTTCGCGAACATAATCGGCTACCAAAATGATCCCCAGTAATTTGGTGCTAGTTCCTACGATAACAAGTTTTCGTCCATACCGTATGAACCATCACTACAACAACCGCGGGTAGACGAGTTAACCATGGTGAGTTGAATAGATTGTTGCGTCTTTCCGGATACGGCTTAATATGCGCCAATTTCTTTGAACAACCTCAAACATAGTCCAATAAATACGGACGCCCTCCTACGCTTAACTAATCAACGTGGGAGGACATTTCTTCATTCTTATATAACAAGCTATAGATGTTGCAAGTTATGCACCTAGCTCAAAATTTCGCAGGCGCAAGTCTCAAACTAGTCGTATGTCATCAAGGATATATAACAACATGTTTAGTACTAATGTGCATGTCTATGGTAAATGTCTGGAGTATGTTCATGAACATGAATTATTAATTCATGTTCATGAACATGGGAGTGATAGCCACTTTTTGGTATTTCATCACCAGAATGGCAGTGTGTATGGTGTGCGTCGTTGTGGAAATGCCTATGCTCGTGTTCAGTTAATTCGTGTTCATGTAAATGTTCATGCTCTTCCTTGAGCAAAAAAACTGCTCCAATAATCATGATAGGAAGAGAAAAGACAAACAACGTGCCCTGGCTTTCTCTGAACAAGAGCAAAGATAGTACTGCTCCAACAAAAGGAGCCGTTCCGAACAAAGCACTTGTCCTAGCAGACCCTAGTTCTCTCATGGCTCGAATAAATAGTACGATACTCAGCCCGTAACTGAAATAGCCTAAGACCATTGCCAAAAGAAGGAGTTTGAACGAAGGTAGCTCTTGTAATGTTTTTACCAGATTTACAACGAAAAGCACTTTAATAATACAAGCATTCTTATTTCAAACGTTATAAACAAAGGTTAGTAATCATTTATAATTACGTACTTGATTACAAATTGTTAGAAGTATTATTGACTACGGTTTTTGGTTGGAGGGTTACTAAAGAATTAGAGCAGGTTTGCAGCAAGGTCCAAGCTTCTTCCACCGTAGCCACCAGACAAATCCTCATAGTGGTTTGTCCAGGCAAATCTCCCTCATTTGCCCTAGGGATAAGTACTTGTTTGATTCCTGACGTTGCTAACATTGCTAGCTTATACTGCAGAAGAGAAGTGGGTAATACCTCTCCTTTAATATTCACACCCCCTAGTACACCAGTCCCTTGATTTACTGCTTTTTGCTGCAGGGCCGACTTGGCGGCCAGCACTGCCGCTAACGGACATTCTTCCCAACTAAAATTCCGGTAGTGCCGGTCAATTTCAAGGTACAGCTCTTTCTCTACTAGGGTTCTGCCTAAAACAGCGTGTAAGACATTTTTGAGGTTAGCGGGGGCGGAAAATCCCAGTAACAAAATATCACCAGCAGTTGAATGATTTCCAGCAGTATCTTCCTTACTTAAACGGTCTGATAGTACCGCCCAAACCGGCTGGATAACTGGTTCAATTCCATCCACACAAACAACTCCATTAACTTGGCCGATTCTTCTGCCTTCTGTAGGAAAGACAGATCTTTGTAAAGATCGGGAACGATACCTGGCCAATTGTTTTTCCAAGGGTAAAACTAGTTCCCTAGCGTTTTGTACATGGATGTTCTCTACAAGGCTGACTTTGTCTTGCCGAGCGAGGTCCCCTGCTGCTCGGATTAAACCACCCAATTCCCGGAACTTGGTTGTTAACTTCCCTTTAGCCGAACACATCAAACCAGCTTCAACCAACACTTCCAGGTATGCCCCATAGGAGAAATGAGGAATTTTACCGTCTTTGTTGACTTCTTGGGCTATGAACTGGGCTAATTTATAGCGGTTTAGCTCATTGTCTTCAATCTCTTCTTTCATATAAATTTCATAACCATACCCTCTGATCCGGGATCGCAAAGCCGGATGCATTTTATCCATGTCTTCCAAGTTTCCGGCCAACACCAGTAAGAAATCGCAGGGCACAGGTTCACTGCGCACCATGGTACCGCTGGAACCAAGACTTCTGCCGGTGATGGCCAGTTTTTTTTCCTGAAAGGCCGTCAACAAGCTCTGTTGGGATTCCATACTAAGGGTGGAAACCTCATCGATAAACAATATCCCATTATGGGCCTGGTGGATTGCACCTGCCTCGATGAGCTGGTGGGGAGGGGTCTCCACTCCTCCGGATTGGAAGGGATCGTGCCGTACGTCCCCTAACAATGCACCGGCATGGAAGCCAGTAGCATCAATAACCGGAGCATGTTTCTTACCGGAATTGTTGATTAGTATCTTGAATTTCGGTGCTTGACCCTGGTCTAGATACCTTTTTTTCAACCCGTAAATGAGTAATACCAGAGACAGTCCACCTAATAGGTAATAAAAATTGTTGCGTGTAAAAGTATAGAAGAAACTGATCAACGAGATAGCAATTACTGCAAAGATTACTAGAAAATTTAAGGAAAATCCTTGTCGTTTGACCTTCTCCTTAGCCTCTTGCAACAGCTTTTCACTCTCTCCTGAGTTAACGACCTGAATGATGGGTTGTGTCCGCTGTTCCTGGTTAGGTAAACAGAGAACATCTTTCAATTCTTCAGGCGGTAAAAGTTCTGCCATAGCTGAGGCCAGTAAGCTTTTGCCGGTGCCGGGTTCACCTAAAAGCAGAACGGATCGTTTTTGCTTGGCAGCAAGTTTAATTATTCGCACTGCCTCTTCCTGACCGATAACCTGATCTACCAGGCACTCAGGAACCGGAATTTCCATTGTAGAGTTAAAGCCCTTCATTTACATGCTCCTTACTTCCAAGAGAAACCTGATTCTCAGTTATGGTGGCCCCTATTTCTTCCGCATATCTTTGAGCCGCCAGAACCAGTTCGGGGTTAGTTGAGTGTGACAAGCGTTTTAAAGCAGAAAACAAGGCTCGGCGAGTCAATGGTTGGTCCTGGTACTGTATGCTACGTAAAATTTCCATAATTCCTCCGGGAAAGTTTTCGGCAAGAGGCCCTAGCACTGCCCGGGCTATTTGCCACTGAGTAACTGCGTTAGGCAGGGCCAACCACCGCTGAAGACATTCATAGGCTGTTTCCGGAAAAGTTTCAGCTAGGACCTTCCCTACAATCTGCGTTCCGATGAGTCTACGTACCACTTTACTTTCATCAATTACCAACCGGTCCAATAATGGGATTAGTAGCGGAAGCAGAGCAGAATCTCCTTTTTTAATAACCGGTACCAAAGACAGGGCAGCCGTAGCCCGCAAATATTCCCGTTCATCCCCAAGCCACCTGGAATAGCAGTCTAAAACACTGTCATCTTTCAGATCCCAAAGGGTAGCAATACCCCAAGCTGCTCCTTCTCTCACCTGCCACACCGGATCAACAGCCAGTTCTTCCAAAAGCATCATCACCTTAACAGGTTCTTGAATGTAAAAACGGCCCAAATATTTTCCAGCAATAAAACGAAAGAACCACTGTTTCCTACCAGAGTAGTCCTGGCAAACTACGTATAACCAATCCGGTTGTTCGCTAAAGTATTTTTCAAAAATTTGCAATCCCAAAGCCAATTGGCTAGGGGCTCTACTAGCCAAGATCAGTAGCAATTTATCCAGTAAAAAGAAAAGTAGACGATTCATCTTTAACCTAACCTATCCTAAGTATTCGAATCGGTTGTGGTAATAAGTCTCTTAGATTGACGAGACTTGAGGGATTTTGCAGTGAAAACTCCAGCAACCATTCCTAAGGCAATGACAACCAGCAAAAAGATTAAATTCTTAACTCCAACATCGGTAGGGGGCGAAATTCCCATCACTTCTACCGGAAACTCTGTACCTACAGGAGTAAACTTAATCGAAGAAGCAGCCGTCGGCTCAATGTTGAAGGTCAGGAGGTGTTCAGCACCGTCATAAAACATGTTATCAAAGCTAAAACTACCGTCAGTCGATACAAACTCGGAATGCAGCATGTTTTTATCTTCTTCAATGTGATGGGCATTGATTTTTACCAGAACATTGGTTACCGGCTGACCAGTGGCTTTATCTACTATTTGCCCGGTAATTTTAGTCAGGTATCCTACCGTCGACATTCCAGGGTTTACATTAACACTTAATTTAACCTGGTCGTTTTCCACAGATTTCACGATAGGGTTGACATCTGCTTGCTGATTATTCATGTTCATGGCCTGGAGAGGTGAGGTTATCATACTTAAAGCTATTACGAGTCCAATCATTAAAAAAGTCTTAAATTTCATACTTCCACTACCTTCCCAGCCACTCTACGCGAGGTCAATATATATCCTGTTGCAAATCCCAAAAGCAACAATCCAGAAATAAAAATTGAAACATTCCTTACTTTTGCTGGGTTTTCGTTAATCGTAAAGTGCAGGGTTTTTTCTACCGCTTGATTGGGGTTCACGGTTGGTGTAGCTTTAACCGTTAGAGCATATTCTCCTCTGATTGGGAAGGCATATCTAAAGTCCAGTTTCCCTTCAGGAACAAAAACCTTGCTCTGCATCAGAGTCAGGCCCTCCACTCTTGGAACGTCAGTAGAAGGAAAGAACTTTGTAGCGGGACTTTCCAGGGTGAAGGCCAGTTCCACATCTTTCACAGGTTGGCCCTTACTATCTTTCACTACGATGGAAAACGGTGAATCAAAGTTAGGCTTGATAGCATTAAACGCCGGAGTAGATTGCACTTGAATCTGCAGATCGTTTTCCTCAGCGGCAAGTGTTGGGGAAGGAATAAAAGTAAATAGCACTAGAAAAGCCAACAATAATGGTCGTGTATAAACTGCAATTCGAGTATTCACTGCTTTAACACCTCTTTACTAAATTAATGACAAGGAATAATCATTAGTGCATGCCGGAGGGCATGAACTGAATCATGAAAGGGCGGGTAAGTGCTGAATAAAAAGGCAAAGAGGACTAAACCTGTCAGAGCTAAAACGGCTAATAATTGTATCGGTAACGATAAATTAAGATTAAACTTTTTGTGGGAAACCACATTTTTATTGGCATAAGTCATCATCAATTACCTCCAAACGTAATAAATGAGTCAAGTGTTCGGTTCTTCTAACTCATTGGGAACCGAACCTGGGAGGACGATTCTCCTTGTCCTGGAATTTACTGGTCAATAACATGATTAATCTAATACTGCTTTTTAGAATTGTCTTTATAAGGGGCAAAAAATAATATCCCTAATCTATAGATTAGGGATAATTATCTAGCCACAGTTTTCAACAAACATGTATGCCAAAACACCTCCCTATACTCGTAGGTTGTCAGTGAGTATCGGATAGGCAGGTCTCCTGGCTCAGGATCTTGATCACCTTAAGTCTTCCCAGGTATTATCCCAGTGACATTTATCAAGGTGACTCCCCTTTACAGTGGCGGGACCGCGCCGGTTTTCCACCGGTCTTCCCTATTAAGCCGTGATTTTTCAAACCAACGGCACCTATTCCAGAGCTATTAAGTTGTTTCGTATTTGTGGTAAAAAATAAAAACCCTATGCCTAAGAAGCGAGGGTCTTTAAAACTACATGTTTAATCACCCGCCTATTCTCCGTAGGTTTGTTGGGATACGATAATAGGCAGGTTTCCTGACTTAGGGTCATCACGTCCTACGTCTTCCCAGCTTATTGCCAGTGACTAAATGTAGGATAGCTCTCCTTTTACAGTGGCGGGACCGTATCGGATTTACACCGATTTCTCTTTTGACTTGTTATCTTAACAAGCACCTATTCCGTTCGATATTCAATTCGTACGTCATTACTGTGTCCAAGAACATATTACACCAGAAAAGGCCTTTTTACAATCCTTTTTTTAAAAAACTGTTTACTGTTGATTTCTCTGTTTAAAAACCATTGTTCCACCAAAAAAACAGAAGACTTTTGACGTATCGTAATACGTCAAAGTCTCGTTACGCTTTTCAGTGAAATAGTGCCAGGTTTTGGGCTCACAATAAATATCTATTAGGTAATAGGGATAGCTTTTACTGCAACAATTGCTTTAGATAGTGGACACTCATCAGAATGTTTATCTCCGCAACGATGACAAAGTTCTACCAATGCTGCTAGTGCATTTTCCTTTTTAGTAGCGTCAAACATCTTTTCCCCTCCCTCCGTACTTTGTTATCTATTTGACGTAGAAGGGATTAAATTGGATAGCAAAGATAGAAAAAAAATTCAGGAAGCAGTAGCATGAGAGATCAGGAACTTTAGTAAAGTTACGGTGAGCAGAGGGGTTGTTTAGTACAATGACTTAATGACTAGAGCGTTCTTTTATTCGTCTGAATGCATAATAATAAAGACTCAATAATCAAAGGAGATTTACCCTTGCTGACCCTTACAGAACGACGTCAGGTTCTCCCACTTTAAGAATTTTCCCTTCCTGCAATATCACCACTTTATCAGCCATGCTCCTAGCATCTTCTTGATCATGGGTTACGAATATGGAAGTAATGCCCGTTTGCCTAAGAATATCTTTCAATTCTTCCCTGATCTTACTTCGCAGGTTGGCATCTAGATTACTAAAGGGCTCATCCAAAAGGAGAAGTGAGGGCTTAGGAGCAAGCGCCCGTACAATGGCAACCCTTTGCTGTTGACCCCCACTTAATTCATAGGGATATCTATCCCTATAATCCCCTAAGCTCACTAAATCTAAAATCTGATTAATTCTCAAGTCTTTTTCTTTTTTACTTATTTTTTTTAAGCCAAACCGGATATTTTCTACCACAGTCATATGGGGAAACAGGGCATAATCCTGAAAAACCATGCCGATTCCCCGTTTCTCAGGTAGCACAAAAACGCCTTCATCTATAAAAGGGGTATCGTTTATTGTCATTCGACCCCGACTTGGGACCTCCAAGCCTGCAATAAGTCTTAAAACAGTACTTTTTCCCCCTCCACTTTCCCCTAAAATGCAAATAACCTCTCCCTGGTTAGTAGTTAAACTAAAATCTCGAATAGTATCTTCCAATGCGTTCTTATATCTAAAACGCAAGTCTTCAATCACAACAAACATCAGACTTTCTCCTTATCCCCTAATTTATACAATAGGTAAATAGAACACACGCTTACGAGAATAATAATTAAAGAAGCAATAGATGCTTCATGGATCATTTCATCATTGGCATATTCAAAAGTTTTGGTAGCTAAGGTATTAAAATTATAAGGCCGCAAAATTAGAGTTAGAGGTAATTCCTTTACAATATCCACAAAAGCCAAGGCTAATCCGCTGATAACTGCAGGCTTAATCATCGGATAGCCTACCTGAAAGAAGGTTTGGGTTATACCCTTACCCAACATTCTTGAGGCTTCGAAAAACCGTTTTCCTACTTTGTCAAACCCAGATTCGACGGCTTGATAGCCGACCGCCAAAAATCTAATCACATACGCAAAAAGTAACATTACAATGCTTGTACCTAGTACTAAGGTGATTGAGTTGGGATCGATCAGCTTATAGAGCCATTGCAGCTTATAATCGAGCTGTACAAAGAATATGATTACCCCAATGGCAATTACAGCCCCTGGAATAGAATATCCTACTAGTGTAAGCTTGGAAAACAGCTTGGCTAGCCAATTATCCTGCATTCTGCAGAAGTTGGCAATGACCACGGACATGGTAACAATCAAGACAGAAGCAACTAAAGCCACCCAAACAGAGTTAAACATCAACTTAATAAACTGCATGTTTAAGATCTTCTGGTACGTAAGGGTACTCCAGTGAATTAATTGCAGGGTGGGGATAATAAAACCGAAACCTAAAAAACTAGAGCATATAGTGACGGCAACGGCAGCTTTCGCTCCTTTGAGCTGCTTACGCACAAGGGGCCTTACTCTAGAAGTATAGCTATACTTTTTCCTGCCCCTTAATAATTTTTCGATAAGTACAATACTAAAAACCGAAACCATTAAGATAGCTGATAATTTCAAGGCCGAATCAATATCTCCCATTGAAAACCAAGCCTTAAATATTGCTGTACTGAAAGTAGGAACTCCGAAATAGGCAACAACCCCATAGTCGTTTAATACTTCCATGGCAACTAAGGTTGTTCCGCCTAAGATCGCTCCTCTAGATATAGGAAGTACTACGTAAGCGAAGATTTCAAAGGAATTTCTGCCCAACAATCTAGCATTTTCAATTAAAGAAGCAGACTGTTTTTCCAAAAAAGCCCGTGTAATCATATATACATACGGAAACAAAACCATAGTGAAGATGAACACAGCCCCATTAATAGACATGATATCAAAATACTTAGGATCCACCTGTACATCCAAAACGTTTCGGAGAAATTTCTGTATGCTCCCTGTATAATTAAGAATCCCATTATAGGTGTAGGCTGCGATATAGGGAGGAATAGCTAGGGGCAAAACCAGTGCCCATTTGAATAAATTCCTCATAGGAAAGTCATATGCTGAAATCAACCACGCTAGGACTGTTCCTACAAGCATACTAAACACACCCGTCAGCACTACAAGTCTTAAAGAGTTGATCACATAATCTTTTAATAAATAGGTTTTTATATGAATCCAGTTCTCATTTGATTTATTGAACATATTGACTATAATATCGATGTTAGGAATAATGATAAGCACAACAAATATTACACTCAAAACGGACCAAACGTTCAGATTTATTTTAAGTGTTCTTAAAGCCCGCAATTTTTCACCCCCTTAATCCTATATCAGTAAATATAGCATGGAAGATAGCTAAATGTAATAACTAAAGTGGTTTAAGGCAGCCTGTTCAGGCTGCCTTTGGTATTACTTCCATCCAACTTGGTCGAAAATCTCCACTGCTTTTTTGTTATTTTCTCCCAATAGAGTCAGATTGATATTTTGAGATTTAAATTCACCCCAGGACTTGATCAGCTCGGAAGCCTCTACTGCTACATTTACAGGATATTCAAAGTTGGCTTCCGCATATTCTTTCTGGGCCTTAACACTTGTTAAAAACTCCATTAATTTGATGGCATTTTCTTTATTTTTGGCGGCCTTGGTCACCCCAGCTCCGCTGACATTAATGTGTGTACCGCTAGTATTTTGGTTGGGGAAGAAAACCCCAAGTTTTTCGGCTACCTTTACTTCTTCAGGATCGGCAGACTTTAACATTTGCCCTAAGTAGTAAGTATTCATGATGGCAATGTCGCCTTCTCCCGCTATAACTGCCTTGGCTTGATCTCGATCTGATCCCTTTGGCGCCCTGCCCATATTTGCTACGAGTCCTTTGGCCCAAGCTTTAGCCTTTTCTTCACCATCGACTGCAATAAAGGAGGCTAATAAGGATTGGTTATAGATATTAGATGAAGATCTTACTAGAATTTTTCCTTTCCACTTTGGATCTGTCAAATCTTCATAAGTGGAGAGTTGTGCTGGATTAATCTTATCCTTAGGGTATACCAGCACCCTGGCTCTAACAGTCAGTCCAAACCACTGATTGTCCTTGTCTCTTAAATTCTCGGGAATATTCTTAAACAGGGTATCAGATGAAGCCGATTGCAATAAGCCTTTCTCCTTGGCCCGATGAAGTCTTCCTACGTCAGCCGTTACAAACAGATCAGCTTGGGTATCTTTTCCTTCTGTGACCAACCTCTCAATTAACTCATCTGATTTGCCTTCGATTACGTTAACTTTAATGCCTGTTTCCTTGGTAAATACTTCGAAGAGCTGTTTGTCTGTTTCGTAATGCCTCTCAGAGAAGACATTTACAACCTGGTTTTGATTGCTTGCTTCCTGTTTGGGGCTTGCTTCCTGTTGGGGATTAGATGTGGTTTGACTACCGGCACATCCTGTAAGTACAGTACTTACCAAAATAAGTAATGATAGTAGTGTCGCTGTAACTGGCCTTTTTTTCATGACTATTTTCTCCTCCTTAAATATAGTGCTAAGAACGATACTGATAATCATTCTCATATATAGAGTATACTGAAGCTTTCTCGTTTTGTCAAGCTTTGATTTGAAGCATGATTTTTTAAGACCTTGCCATGATTAAGGATTTCGGCAGAGTCTTTTAACCATTGGTAGATCACGGACCGACTTAAGGACCTTTTCTTAGAAAAGGGACGATGAAAGCTCCGTGTGGTCAGTTCCT
>ORJL010117406.1_pt1 | contig 11533 bp, 9 predicted proteins | sample 1779941 | NCBI WGS metagenome assembly ORJL01 (sample SAMEA104232317, study PRJEB22302) | groundwater metagenome | biome: forest; feature: aquifer; material: groundwater | place: USA | collected 2011-08-07 | depth 5.8 m | reverse complement strand
TAGCTGCCGATGGGTTAACGATTCCTTACGGAATTGGCTCATTGCAGAAATTGAATCGCAACTAATACCACAAGGGTTTTTCGGCAACTAGTTGGACCAAAGTCCAATATCTTTTAACGAATCCGCTTTGTACCCTATTGCAGCTATAATGTAAGCGTAATGTAGCCATGGTCGCAGATGGCAAAAGGCAATAGGTACCCATTGCGGGGATGAAGAATGCTTCTGGCGAACCAAAAACCCTCAAAACTCACCGGAAAAAAGCCAAAAGATAGAAGAAGGAGGTGTTAACTATGAAAAAAGGGATCGCTTTATGTTTTACAACAGGCCTGTTTATCCTTGCTTTCCTGATCTTTGCGGCGCCGCTGCCTGCTGCCGAAAAGGTGCAGAAGCTCAATTTCTCCGACTTTTACGCGCCGGCCAACCCCTTTGCCAAGCTCGTCGATGAGTGGTGCCGGGAAGTGGAAAAGGCGACGGAAGGGCGCGTAATAATCACCCCCTACCACTCCAATATCCTGACCCCGATGAACCAGACATACAGCAGCGTGGTTAAAGGCGTGGCCGATGTAGGTCAGAGCCTGCCCTCTTATTCCATGGGGCGGTTCCCGCTGACGGAAGTCTTAACGCTCCCCCTGGGATCGATGTCCGGTAAGCAAGCGTCGGGGATGGCTAATGCCTATTTTAAGAAATTCCATCCCAAGGAGTTTGACGACGTCAAGGTGCTCTTCCTGCATGCCTCCGGTCCCGGCATTTTCCATACCCGGAAGGTCGTCTCCTCCTTCAATGAGATCAAGGGCCTCAGGTTCAAGGTCAATGCGGAAATCGCCGATATCGCTCGGGCGGTGGGCGCCGTGCCGGTGGTTTATGCGGCCTCGGAAACCTATGACGCCCTCGTGAAGGGAGTTCTGGACGGGGCGCTCACGACCTGGGATGCCTTGAAGACTTTTCGTTACGGAGAAGTGCTGAAGACTACTCTCGAAAATTATGGCGTTGCCAAAGCGACATCATTCTTCTGGGTCATGAATAAAGACAAGTGGAATGCCATCTCCAAGAGGGATCAGGCGGCCATTGAAAAAATCACCGAGGAGATTTTCGAGAAGCAGGCCAAGGCCTGGGAGGCGGCCGATGAAGACGGCAAGAAGTTCGGCAAGGAAAAGGGCATGGTCTTCGTACGCTCTTCCAAAGCGGAAGAGGCGGCTACCGCGGAGAAGATGAAACCCATCCTGGCTGAGTACCTCAAAATGACGAAGGAAAAAGGGCTGCCCGGGGCGGACGCATTAAAATTTTGCCAGGACTTCATCAAACAACACCCATAAAGTTGTCTGAACTTTTACCATGACAGTGCAGCTGCCGGAAAAGCGGCGGCGCTGCTTTGTTCAGCACAGGAGTAAAGCTTGTAAGATTTAAGGAGGACACGGTGAAATATCTTCTGGCAACCGTGAGCAATCTGGATAAATTTTTCCAAATTGTCGCGGGCATAATGCTGGTATCAATGCTGCTGATAACCATAACTGATGTCGCCCTGAGGTTATTGGGGAAGCCCTTTTTCGGCACTATTGAAATCATTTGCTTCTGCGGCGCGATGCTCATCGGTTTTGGCCTGCCCCATGCTTCCTGGAACCAGAATCATATCAATGTGGACATCGTCCTGGTAAAACTGCCGCCGCGGGCGCAGGTTATTCTCCGGTGTCTCACCAAGAGTGCCGGCGCCCTGTTCTTCACCTTTATTGCTTACAACTTTGTCCTCTATGGACTGGAACTGCTCGAAACAGGAGAGGTAAGCGGTGGACTGCGCATCTCTTATGCTCCGGTCATGTTTACCCTGGGATTCAGCTGCTTCCTGCAGGCGCTCACCCTGCTCTGTGATATTCCCCGGTTCATCATAGGAGAAAGAAATGGATAATGTAACAATAGGATTACTGGGCTTAGCCGCCCTCATCCTCATCTTTTTCACGGGCATCGAACTTGCTTTTGGCATGGCCATTGTCGGTTTTCTCGGCTTTGGCGTAGTTGTCAACTTTCCCGCCGCCTGCAACCTGCTCGTCAAGGATTTCTTCGAAACCTTTTCCAGTTATGGCTTCACGGTGGTTCCCCTTTTCATCCTGATGGGGCAACTGGCCTCCACCTCCGATATCGCCAAGAGGCTTTACCTGGCGGCGCATAAATATGTCGGGCACGTCCCCGGGGGGCTGGCGATGACGACCGTCCTCGGTATGACGGCTTTCAAGTCCATCTGCGGGTCCTCGCTGGCCACTGTAGCCACCTTTACGGGAATTGCCATGCCGGAAATGGACCGGTATGGCTACGACAGAAAGCTTGCCACCGGCTCGATCGCCTCTTCCGGGGCCTTGGGCTGCCTGCTTCCGCCAACCATTCTGCTCATCCTTTACGGTCTCATTACGGAGCAATCCATCGGCAAGCTCTTCCTGGCCGGTATCATTCCCGCCCTTCTGGCCTCCTCCCTCTTTCTCGCGGTCATCTATGGCTGGGTCAAGATTGACCCGGCCATAGCGCCGAGGGCCGGGAAGGCTTCCTGGATGGAGCGCCTCAAGGCGCTTCCCGAATTCCTGGCGGTTGCCGTCATTTTCTTCATCATCATCGGCGGCCTGATGTTTGGTTTATTCAGCCCGACGGAGGCGGGTACCATGGGAGCCTTGTCGATTCTCTGCCTGGCCGCGCTGCGGCGGGAAGTAAACGTAAAAATGTTGATCAAATCCCTTGATCATTCCATTCAGACCGCCGCCATGATTCTCATTTTGGTCTGGGGTTCCATTGTGCTGGGCCACTTCCTGGCGGTCACGCAGATCCCTTTCAAGGTCGCCGACTGGGTCACGGCTCTTCCCCTGCACCGCTCGCTGATCATCGTGGTCATCATTCTTATCTACTTGATCGGCGGGTCGTTTATTGACGATATGGCCTTCATGATTCTGGCTACGCCCATTTTTTCCCCCGCCGTGATGAAACTGGGCTATGATCCCCTCTGGTTTGCGGTTATTATTGGCCTCACCGTCATGATCGGGGTTATCATCCCTCCGGTAGCCCTGAACGTCTTCGTTATCCGGAATCTCACCGGCATCCCTTTCAGCGTCATTTACAAGGGGGTATTGCCCTTTCTCCTGGCCTTGGTTGCCGCCATCGCCCTGGTCTTTATATTCCCCTCAATTGCCACGTGGCTGCCTTATACGCTGATGGGGAAATAGGGGAAAATGAATTGATTGCCCCGTAAGAAAAGGTCAAAGCGCCCACGGAATGCCGCCGGCGTTTTGCGTGCTAAAAATAGGATAACTCGCAGTTAATGGTCAGCCCAGAAGCCACCTGCCCTTGGCGATGCACCGGTCCCAGAACCGGTTGGAATTCTGGATAAATACTTCCTTCGTAAAAACCTCCTCAGCCACGGCAGCGCGGGCTTCCGGGGATATGGAGCCGCTTTCCACAAGTTCCCGGCCGGCGCGGCGGGCCGCCTGCTTTATCTTTCCCACCGGTTCCGGCAAGGCTTCCTCCATGGAAAGGATGTAGCAGGCCGGTCGCACCAGGGAACCGGCGAAATCCATGTGCAGATTCCGGCAGATCCGCTCCACGTGGTCGATGAGCGCCTCGAAATTGTCCGGTTCATGGAATCCGGCAACGCTCACGAGCACAACCCGCGGCAGCTTCTCGTACCTGCGGCTGTGGCGGCAATGCCCCTCCTCCAGCTCGAAGTGCGGGGCCAGAAGGGGGATCAGGCGATCGATGAATATTTTCATCTGGGCCGTCATGCCGTCCAGGTAGACCGGGGTGCCAAGGACCAGAAGATCGGCCTGCCGGACCTCCTCGATCAGCTTTGCTCCGTCGTCATGCTGGGCGCAGGACCCAGGGGTCTTGACCCAGCAATTGTAGCAGCCGAGGCAGCCGGAGATCTTTTGTTGCTGCAGGAACACCGTCTTCGTTTCCGCCCCGGCTTCCCGGGCTCCGTCGAGCAAACTCGTAAGCAGGACGTGCGTCATACCTTTATGCATCGTCGGACTGCCGTTAAGTGCCAGAATATTCATGCCTTCTCTCCCTCCACAAAGGTTTTTGTTTTTTTCCCTACCTGATATGCCGCGCGCGGGACATGGCCGCATAAACCAGGACTATGGCGAGTGTGCCCGCCGAAGCCATGGACGCCAGGGCAATGCGGGCTCCCACGAGCGATGACAGAGCGCCGATGAGGATGCTCCCGGCCGTCATGACCACGTGGGTCATATTGAAGATTGCCATCGTGCGGCCGTGGAATTCGGGTGGCGAATAGGATTGGACAACCGTTTGCGACAGGGCGTGGGAAAGCACGTTGCAACTGCCGGCAAGCAACATTACTGCCAGCGACAGGTGGAACCAGGGCGATGCGGCGAAAAGCACGAGGACCACGCCGTATAGCATCACGGAGCCCAGCATGAGTTTCCCCCGCGGCAGTCGGTCGCCGCCGGACATGATGAGCAGCGAGCTAAACATCGCGCCGATGCCCATTGCCGTGAGCAGCAGCCCCTGTCCCGTCGCTCCGACTCCCAGGAGGTCGCGCGCGAATACGGGCAAGATTGCCCGGAAAGGGACAATAAAGAAAAATACCACCGAGACGGTGAGCAGGCCGGCACGGACCGCCTCGTTCTGCCAGCTGAACTTCCAGCCCTCGATGATGCTCTGCACTAATGTCTCCCCTGGGGTTGGGCGTCCGCCGTTACCCGCCGCAGCGCAATGCGCCTGGCTTAGTTGCAGGGTCCAAAAGGTTGACAAAAAGAAAAAAGCGGCCTGGATGGAGTACGCGTTGCCGGTACCGAAGGCGGATATGAGCACGCCCGCCAGGGCGGGTCCGGTGCTGCGGGACAAGTTGAAAATAATCGAGTTGAGGCCGATGGCGTTGGTCAGGCAACTGGGTGGTATGACGTCGGCGACCAAAGCCGTCCGGGCCGGCTGGAGAAAGGTTTGGGCGGTGGCCATCAGGAAAGCGGTCACATATAGATGCCACGGTCGGATCAGGCCGGTATAAATCAGCAGCGCTGTCGCGGCGAATATCAACCCGTTCACAATCTGTGCCGCTACCACCTGCGCCTTGCGGGAATAGCGGTCGGCGGTGCTGCCCGCCAGCGGGGATAAGAAGAGGATAGGGATGGCTTGAATCCCGATTACCAGGCCGAGCTGAACCGCCGAGTTCGTAAGTTCATACATGAGCCAGCCACGGGTGACTTCGTCCATCCATTGTCCCATGGACGCAAAGATCTGCCCGTACCAGATCAAACGGTATTCACGATAGCGGAGGGACTCAAAGGCGCGAAAACGCAACAATAGATTGAGCAGTCGCCAGGACGAGGGCGATTCCACCGGGATCGCGGCTTCGTTCGCTCTGCCAGCGCTTTCTTTATCGATTACCGGTGTATGCAAATCAAACTCCTTATTCAGACAAAATAAATTCCGGTAAAAGCCACCCTTTTCCGATAGTTATCACTCCGGCGCAAATATCATCGTTTGGGAGAGAATGAGCCAAACAGGATCTTTTACGAAATCTGTATCATATAGTTGGCGCAAAAATTATTTCTTGGTGCAGTCACCGATAGAGCATGATGGCGCCTAAGACCACCAGTACCGTGCCTAATATGACGTTGGGGCGGAACGATTCCAGCTTTCTGTTCAGAATGAATGACAAGAACAGGAGGACTACCGGGCTGGTGGCAACCAGGGGCCCGGAAATGCTGATCGAGCCGTATTTGAAGGCAATGTAACGAAATAGCGTAGCCATACCTACAAAAATCCCTGACCAGGCAAACCAGAGCATCGCCCGGCGTTCCATATTGACGATAGCTTCCCGTCGCACTCTCCTCAGCATCGTGGCGCCAAACAGCAAGGTGGCGCTGGAATAGGATATAAAGGTCCCGGCCAAAGCCGACCCCCCCTGCTGCAGGCCCCATTTTATAAAGAGGGGACTGGTGCCAAAGAACATTCCCGTCAGCAGCCCGGCGATTACTCCCTCCCGCGTCACCCTTGGCTTGTTGCTGTCCCCGTCATCCGCTTGGGAGGCTGCCCCGCGTTGCGGCCAGAGGAGCAGGACCGGCCCGACAATAATCAGTGCCGTTCCCAGGAGCGAATTGGCAGTGACACTCTCACCGAGAATGAAGAAGCCCATAAATACGATGTATACCAATTGTAATGAGGTGAAGACGGAGGCCATATTGGCCCCCAGATACCTGAGCGTCCAGTAATGGGAGGAGCGCCCGAGCACAAAGTGGACAATGCCGGCGATGGCGAGCCAGAAATATCCTTTCCAGGTAAAAGCGGTGATGCTGTGCAAGTCACCCGTTACAGCTGCCGCCAGTAAGAATAGCGGCGGTGCGATGAATACGGAAATATACCCCCCTAAGGCGGCATCCTTGATCCGCAGTACCCCCCGGCGGGAACAGATCATGCTCACTGCGTAGAAAAAGGCGCTGAATAAAGCCGCCAGGGAACCGCTCATCATCTCTTCTCTCCATTGACAAAATGCTGCGTACCATACATCATGAAGGGCGGAAACACAATACCTTGTTAGGCAATCAAAGGGCGTTTTTTATGACACACGCCTGTGTTCCGGATAGGCAGTTCCTGCTTACCAGGAGAAAGGAATTTGACAAGGGACCTGAAAGGTAAGGCGGCAACTTTTTACTTAGCCGTCAGGGGTAGATGCCGCGAAGTTTGGTTGCTTCCGCCACCCTGCCGATGCCCAGCATCAGGGCGGCCGTTCGCAGAGGAACGGCTTCTTTTTGCGCAATGGCCAGCACTTCGGCAAAGCTCCTTTTGAGAATCCGCGTTAACCGGTTAGCGATATCTTCTTCATTCCAGAGCAGTTCCTGGAGGTTCTGGACCCATTCAAAATAAGAAACGACAACACCGCCGGTATTGGTCAGGATGTCGGGGACCAGAAAAATGCCCCGCTCCTGGAGGATCTCGTCTGCCTCAGGAGTCGTGGGGCCATTGGCGCCTTCGGCCAGGATTTTGGTCTTTATCTTTCCCGCATTCTGCCTGGTGATCTGGTTGCCCATGGCGGCCGGCACAAGGATATCGCATTCCAGTTCCAGGAGTTCCTTATTGGTGATCCGGTCGGCATCCTTCGATCCTCCTGCCGGAAGGGTGGAGTATTCATTTTTGTAATCAAGTACTTCTTTAATATTCAGGCCTTTCTTGCTATAGATGCCTCCCTGCGAGTCACTGATGGCAATTATCGTTGCTCCCGCCTTTTCGAAGTAATGCGCTGTGGTTCCTCCTACATTTCCACACCCCTGGATGACCACGCGCGCCCCTGCCAGGGGAATTTTCAGGTAATTGGCCGCCTCCTGGGTGATAATGAAGACACCCCTGCCGGTTGCGTCCAGCCTGCCCAGCGATCCGCCCAACTCCAAAGGCTTCCCCGTGACCACTCCGGAGACGGTGTGACCTCTCAAGGTACTGTAGGTATCCATCATCCAGGCCATGATCTGGGGATTGGTGTAAACATCCGGGGCCGGCATATCTTGTTTCGGACCGATCATGAAGGCGATTTCCCAGGTAAAGCGGCGGGTCATCCGCTCCAGCTCCTCCAGGGACATGGACTTCGGGTCACATCTGACCCCCCCTTTGGCGCCGCCGAAGGGAAGGTTGACCACGGCAGATTTCCAGGTCATCAGCATGGCCATGGCTTTCATGTCATCGAGATTGACCTCGGGGTGGTAGCGAATTCCTCCCTTGCCCGGACCTCTCGCCATATTGTGCTGGATACGGAAGCCGGTGAAGATGCGGACGTTCCCGTCGTCCATTTTGACGGGAAAATTGACGATCAGCTCCCGTTTCGGCTGTCTGATTTTCTCGCAGAGACCGGGGTCGAGATGCAATTTCTCGGCGGCAATTTCGACTTGTTTCATTGCCACAGCCAGCATATCGACGGCGTGCTTTTTCGAGGGCATTGCGGCATCCACCTTCCCTGTTAAGAGTTCGAAGAAATCCGGCGTGCTACCGGCTTTTTACCTCGGACGCCTTGGCTGGAGACAGGCGTCGGAAAAGCAGAAGGCAGGGTTCCGCACTCCGGCTCAGGTTCCTGTATGACAGAAATTGCCTATGAATTCAAGCTTCTTCTCCATTGTTTATCAAGATTTTAACCCGGAACCTTCGTTTAGGTGTCGCGCTCACTCATCGGTCCAACCTCACCGGTGCACCAAGGGATAAAGGCCTTCATCCGGCAAGCTGCGCCGTGGGCCGCCAGTTCCTTCTCAAAGATCTCATGGATCTCGCGATCTTCGTCCTCGTACTCGATTTGCCAGCCGCCCTCCTTCACACTTGTGAAGGAGGCATCCGAGCTTCTGACGGATGCGGGCGTAAAGAGGCCCATATCGCCTGGTTTAAGGGCCAGGTAGCGGGCACGCGTGGTCCCGCAGTTGAAGTGCTGGTGAAACATGGCGTCGCCCGGGACGATAACCAGGGACCCGACCTTCCAGTCGCACTTCCTCATGTCGGAGCGGTCCGCCTTGGTCCAGATCAACGAGTAACCGGCGCTGCCGCTGGCTAAAACCAGATGGGCTCCCGGTCCATGGCGATGCGCCTTTTTATAGGTGCCCACGGGAAATTCGGAGACATGGTTTCTCATATTGCTGCCCGCCATTTCGAAATGAGCGTTGATGCCGCCGGCGCCTCGCTGTTTGTAACCATAGAGCGGCATGTCCGGCAGGTTAGGGATGAAGCTCGACTCCCATACCCGCCGTTTGAAAAGCTTGCCCTTGCCGCTGAAGAAGTCGTTTTCGCCCGAAAAGCGGGCAGAAAATCGATAATCGCAGCCCAAAATGAATTCGTTGTCCTGGAAGAGACGCATCATGGGGGGGGCATTGGTCACCGCAATGTAGCGGGCCGGTTCGTTGCCGCGGCCGTTAAAATTCTGGTACCACGCGTTCAAGGGAATGGCAAACATGCTTCCCGCCTTCCACTCGAAGCTCTGTTTCTTCCCCTCATCGTTCCAGACGGTTGTGGCGCCGTGGCCCGAGACGATGTAGAGCGTTGCCTCGTAGAGGTGGTGTTCCGGCTCGGATTTCCCGCCGGGCCTTATCTCGACGACGTGGCAGTCGTCGGGCATGTGGGTGTGGGGAATGTGGATGACTGCGCCCCGGCCCCCCTTGCGTTCCCAGGGCCCCAATTCGATCTCCGACATACTTGGAAAGTAGAAGTCCTCATAGACCTTTACAGCTTCCTTCTTCAGCCATGCTTTGTAGGCGTCGCCAACCGAGTAATCTTCGAGGCCTTCAGCGGGAGTCTCAGCGACCTTCATGTCCGTATCGAGCATTACCATAGTTCCAATCCTCCTCCAGTGAAATGATTATAATTCGATTTTGAGCGCTGGCCACTGCTACGGCATGGCTGGTCGCCAGCGATCCCTACGCCCCATATATGGGAGCCAAGAACTGTTCAGGTTTTTTAATTCGGGCCTGATTTTCAGACTCATATCTATAAGGAAAAAATGCCGGTGAGTCAAGGCATCTTGAGCCCGCATCATTTCGATAGTTGAAGAATCCTGTAAGAACCTATGCCGACAAGGAGGAAAACGATAGTTCCCACTGTCAGGTCAGGTAACTTCGATGCGGTCATAAATACCAGTAAACCGGCGACAATGACCCCGAGGTTAACAATAACATCGGTAGATGTGAAAATCATACTCGCTTTCATATGCGCTTCTTGGCTTTTTGACTTCTTGAGCAGATACAGGCAACTGGCATTCCCTGCCAGGGCCAACAAAGAGATCATAATCATCAACTGAAAGTCCGGGGTTTCACCGTGCCCCAAGAAACGCCTGATAGCCTCACCAAATCCCAAGACTGCCAGTGTCATTTGAAAATAACCTGCTGCTTTGGCAATCCCCTTTTTCCGTGCAATCTTACCGCCGACAGCAAACAGCGAAAGTCCATAGACAATGCTATCCGCCAGCATATCCAGGCTATCGGCAACAAGCCCCATCGAACCGGCGATGAAACCGGTCAGGAGCTCGAGGGCGAAAAAGAAGAGGTTGATGGCGATAACTTGCCATAGAACGCGGCTTTCGGCGTGACAGCTGTCTCCCGGACTCACCGAGTCCGTCAATTCAGAGGAAATGAGCTTAGTATCAAGATGGAGACTGTCGAGGGCGGCAAGGATGTCATCACTGCGATCCCTATGATACACCTCCAGTTTTCTTCCCGGTATGTCGAACTGCAAGGATTGTATACTTGCGAGCCCCTCCAGGTTCATACGTATCATTTGCTCTTCCGAAGGACAGTCCATTTTCGCTATTTGGAAGGTTGATTTGAGCATTACTTTTCTCTCCGGCGGCGTTTTGTTTTAGAGCGAAAGAGCGCGGTAAAGATCAGCAGCGCGAGGAACGGGCATCCATAGTGTTGGCTGGTTTCCTGAACTGACGCATCAGCTGAGAAACATTTTCCAGTTCAGTAAGTGAAAGAATGGTTTTCAATGCCTGTTCAACTTCTTCTTGGGACAGCAAATGTGCCGCATTTTTCTCGAACTTGGTATATAATTCCTGGTCGTTCATTATGCCGGAAACTGGCCGAACATCTTTTTCCGTGTATCTGGTCTCTTTTTTTGTGTTTTTGTCTCGGACAACGACCTCAACCGCAGATCTTCTCCCATCATAATGACTGGTTGCGGGTGTAAAGACGTTTATCTTTTTCATCAGCTCCACTACCGTTGGCGATTCGTAGGTTTCTTTTTCCAGCCATCGGTGTCCTATTTCAATCCGGTGTGCGGCCACGGCAAAGACATAAGCCGTGCTGAATTGGGCATCAATCTGATTCCCAATAGTTCTGTTCTTCCACAGGGCAAGTTCCCCCAGGAGGTTGAGCACGATATTAAGTTCCTTGATGTCCTCGGGTTCAATATCAAACTTGCTGACAATGGCGCAAAAAATGTCCAGGTGGCCATGCATTGCCCCGCAACAGGGATATTTCTTGTAGCTCACGGCATCCGAGAAAAACCACAATCTGCCGAGACCGGTGAGGACAACTTCCGGATTCCATCCCGTTGCGGCAAATGACTTCCAGAAGGCAAATTCACCGTCCAGGACATTATGGGCTCCCGTGTATCCCAGCCCGGCGAGCAAGACGGCGGTAACTGCGGCTTGAGATATCCACCCGGAGGGAGAAAATTTGGCCATGGACGCAGGAACGGTTTCGGCAAACTGCATCAAGGTGGGGACCGGACAGAGCGTCGCGCCGATGCCAAAGGCGTGTTCCATTTGTTCTGCTGTCAGCCCTGCTATTTTAGCCGCCCCGGCAATACCGCCGAAGATATTCATGCCGTAGCCGTGTATGGGGAGCTGTAGGGATATCCCCTTTTCCAACGTCTTTTTGGAAAGTTGACCGGGGATAACCAGCCCTGCGCTTACTCTTTGGGCAATTTCATGGGAAATGACGATCGCGGTAATGAGGTCCTGACCGCTGACATTTCTACATTCGGCAACGGCAAGAGGAGCGGCCAGCACATAGGGAGTGATGTGTCCGCAGGGGGCGCAGAGCGCCTCATAATCCATGGCATTCAGGAGCTCCCCGTT
>ORJL010183469.1_pt1 | contig 11534 bp, 10 predicted proteins | sample 1779941 | NCBI WGS metagenome assembly ORJL01 (sample SAMEA104232317, study PRJEB22302) | groundwater metagenome | biome: forest; feature: aquifer; material: groundwater | place: USA | collected 2011-08-07 | depth 5.8 m | reverse complement strand
GGTATTGAACCGACGTTAATGACATTGCCAAATGTCCTGCCGGCAATTTTGACAGGCCGATCACCGGATATGAAATTGTTGACTATGATACCCAGGTTTTCTCCTGCAATTAATGTCGTAGGGGCAAAGACACAAGCAGGGGTACAGGAGTTTGAGTGGAAGGACGTCACGGTACCCAAGCTCCAGGCACCGAAATACTGGGTGTCGACCCTTACCCAGTAATCCGTGTTGGGTGCAAAGTAATCGGTAAGCGTTTTAGTTGTTTGCGATTTTGTTAAATTCACGGTTTGGGTTAGGCCGCCTGCGAAGCCTGAATCGACAGAGACCATAAGCCGTTGGTCTTGGATTGGCAGCCCACTAGCCGGGTCGTCCCCGCGATTCCAGCCCAGGTCTGCAGAAACTTTTCCGGTGGCACCGCAACCGGTTTGGGTAACGGTTAATTTAGTGGCGTAGTTTGCAGCATTGACCGGTCTTGCCGGGTCGAGGTTTTCCCGGGCGAAGTCTGCAAACTTTGCGAGTGTTTTGGAAACAGGGGAGGTAATTTTGTTGGCAAGTGATTTTGCCCTCGGTTGGCTGTTTTGGATGGTTTTTAGGGAGATTTTGGTGACCTTTTTGAAGACTTTGGCGACGGGGTTGTTGGTTGCAAAATCGAAACAGGATTCAACAAAACCCGCGGCAGATGTTTTGGCGCCGGCTACTGCACCTCCGGTTATGTCTATAAGGTTATTTTGATCGCTCTGGGCGACCTTGGGAAGCATCATCTGGTTGAGGACTCCCGTTGTCTGGGCGGTCCTAAAGAACTTGGGGACGGGAAACTCTACGGTCCGCAAATTTGTGAACTTGCCGCAATAGCCGGGCTCACCAGCCTTTACTTTTTCGATTATCGGCTTGCCGACATAGGCCCTAAATTCCAGCTTTCCCAGGTAGAATTCGTCGTAGGTAGTAGGTATTTTTTCCCAATACTTCCCCCAGTTGGTGTTCCAAAATGTTTTATCATCACCCGCTTTTGGTGCCTTGGGTATGCCGAACTGTTGAACAAGGTCATGGATTGTCATTGGGTTTGCGCCGTTATAATCCGTATATTTTGCAGCCGATTCGGCAAGTTGTGGTTTTTCGTTGACATAATTTACAAAGTTTTCGCGCAGGGCATCCGTCATTACTTTTGGTGCGGTTCTGTGGATGACACCCTGGTACTCCATAAGCTGGCTGTTGGTGAGGCCCAGCAGGTTAACGCTTGCATGATTTTGATCCTGGAAGAGGCCTTCGGCATAATTTGAATTACTGGTGCCAAAGAGCGCCTGAAGCCGGGAGAAGTTAACTTTAAATTGCATTTGTTTGGTAATTGTGACTTTGTCCCCGATATTCCCGGTCCTTATGACTGTAAACTTTAGGGCATCCGGATTGGCGGTTGAGTTATTTTCTGCCTCGCCAGGCGGGTCGCCCTCGTCGTTTGTAATGTAGTTGTCTGTCAGGTTGCCTGTTACAACCGGGTCGCTACATGGTAGTGGGGCAGGAGGGGCGGCTTGCGCAGGGGGGGCGAATAGTGAGTAGTGAATAGTGAATAGCAGGAAGAAGAAAGAGACTAACGCCAAACGGCTAATGGTTATTGCCTTGCTAACTTTGCGCTTTACACTCGGCACATTACACTCGGCACGATGGCTGGGCATGAATCTAGTGTATCAGTGAGTCGGTTAATCAGTAAAGTCGGTGAGTCGGTATGGTCAGTATCGAAGTAGCGCCAGCGACTAGCGACTAGCGATTAGGAACTAGCAACCAGTTACGGTCCTGGAATTTCGACTGTTGTTACGTCTTGGCCGGTAATGTCTTTGATTACGCGAAGGATTAGTACTGCGCCCGCCACAAGCAGAATGCCGAGTATGGCGTAGGTGAGGGTACTGCGGGCCCCTGCCGTCCCTTTCTGGTCCCCGCCGCTGGTTATAAACTTGTAGGCGGCAAAAACCAGCATAAAGAGGAAGGCGATTGCCGCCGCCGGCGTAAGAAGCCCGATTATGTTTTGGATGACTTTTTCAAGATCTGTAATCTTGGCGGGTTCGGCATAGGCAGGACTTGCTGCGACTGCAAACATTAGGTTTACAAATAAAAACGCAACAAGCCTTGCCATACTCTTTATTGATCTGTAACTCTTGGTAACGTGAAAGCACCAGAAATAATCGATACGCCAAAGAAATTTTCAACAAGCACGATCAGGGCGTACGAAACCAGCACGACTACAAGACCAATAAGTGCCGCGGTTATCATGCCGCGGGCGCTACTTACCGCTTTTTCGTCTCCGCCGGCGGTTATCCAACGGATGCCTCCGATTAATAGAAATATAAATGCCAGGACGAATGCGATTAACAGTATGAACCTTATGGCATTTCGAATAACCTGGGTAATGTCGTTAATACCTGAAATTTGTGTAGGGACAAGAGTACCCGCCGCCATTGCCGAAAACGGCAGAGACAGAGCTGTTATTGGCAGAGCTGATGATACTGCAATTTTTTTAACTTTATTTAACATTTATTCACCCCCTCTCGATTTTATAGTACAAACTCGAAGGGTGTTGTGTAAAGAGTGCGAAATTCATATTTTTTTATGGCAAGACGAGCCCGCCGGACAGAATATTCACGTTAAAGAACGTTTCAACTAGCTTCACTATAGCATAAGAGCCGACAACAATTAACATTCCCACGATTCCCCAGTAAATGGAAGACCATGATTGACTTACGGTTTTTTCGTCACCGCCGGAGGTTACAAAACGGAATCCGGCGAAAATTGTCCAGAGCAGCATGGCTATAAAGGCAACCATGATAAGAAGGCTGACGGCGTTCCGGATAAAGCCGGCGGTGTATTCGGTTGCATCGGCGGGGTTTGGAATACCGGCAGGCGGTTCGATAGTGCCAAGGGAGGTAGAGCTACCGCCTCCTGAGCCACTACAGGTTGGCACAAAATTTCGAGTGGATGAAAATGTAAATGATCCGGGCCCACCAGGGTAATATGATGTGGAAATACGCCAATAGTATGTAATACCCGGAACAAAAGTATCTGTGAATGATTTGGTAATACTTCCAACTCCAACGTTGTGACCTTGGAATGTACCTGCTGAGAAATTATTATCATATACGGAAAAATCTAAAATCTGCTCAACTACCGGTAGCGGGGTACCGTTTACTATTACTGGGTTGTCGGCGGGTGTCCAATTGAAAGTTACTGAAACATTGCCATTGGCACCACAACCTGTTGAAGTGGCGCTAAGGCCTGTTGCTACATTACCCGCAAGGGTGGGTTGTAAAATGTTTGGAACGGAAAACAGGAAAATGAAGAGGCTGATTGTTAGGGCTGACAGTGAGATTTTCGATAGAAGCTTTTTCATTTAAGTAATTTTTATCGATGTGCCGATACCTCAATAATAGCATAGGGGAGGAACCGATAGAATCGGTGGGTCAGTAAAGTCAGTGAGTCAGTAAGGTCGGTGAGTCAGTAAGATTGGAGGTCAGTATGTCAGTACAATCAGTGGCTCGGTACGTCGGATAATATGTATAATCGGTGAAAATGGTAATTAAAGATGTTACTGATTTAGGGGTTTACACATTGTCGATGGAACTTTTGAAGGAACTCTATGGCTTTCTTAGAAAAATGCCACTGAGCGAACAGGATACCGTTAGGCAATGCAAGAGATGCGGCAAGTCAATTCCTGCAAATATTGCAGAAGGTTTTGCAAAAAGAAAATATAGTGCAGAATTTAAACGGTTTCTGCTTATTGCTCTGGGCTCCTGCGACGAATTGGTAACACATCTTAGAACTGTAGCTGTTACGGTACCCCGGCTTTCGGAGGAGGCCCATCTTTTAGAAGCCAAGTATATTGTTCTCTCAAAAAGATTGAACTCGCTCCATAAAAACTGGAATGTGAACAACTACTGACCGTACTGGAAATACTGAATAATACGGGTTTACGGAATTACTGACTTACTGATCTACCGACCCACTGGCCTAGAAAACTCCGCTTCCCCTCAAAAATACCATGTCCACGACTCGGGTGATCATGAAGGCGAGGACTAGGAGTACGAAGCCGACGATGGCGAAAGTAAGCCTGCCGCGGGCGGCGGCGGCACCCTCCGGATTGCCGCTTGAAGTTATAAACTGGATACCGGAGATGACGATGAAAATCACAGCCAGGAAGCCTCCGAAGGCGATGGCGATTGGCAGGAATCTGGAAACGAGTGTGCCCACAAAACCATCGGTTTCATAGCCGGGCGGTTTTGTAAAATCAGCGACGCAACCGATAAAACTGTCGCATTCAACGGTGCCGCTTGTGCCGTCATTGATACCGGCGCTTTCAGTAACCGATAATTTTGGATAACATTGGGTACTGTCTACTCTGACGATATAATCACCTGGCGGGGCAGTGGAGGGTATTGTCACGGTTGCTGACCAGGCTCCGGTCGATGGATTGTATGACATAAGTGCCAAATTATTGAAAGTATTTTCGGGTGTTGGAAAGTATCCAGTCATTGATACTGAGTGGTAGCTGACGGTTGGATCAAAACCAAGGCCGCCAACATTAAAGTTTTCTCCGGCGGCTCTTGAAGTTGGATTTATAAGGCAAGAAGTAGTAGGGTTTGAAACGTTGAGTGTGGAATTGCCTGCGCATAGGCCGCCACCTGGAGAAACATCTCCTACTAATAATGTATATGTGCCGCCCGGAGAGGGTGCCGTGATTTCTTTAGAACCAGGCCCAAATAGATTTTCTGTAATGACAGTGTCTCCTGCCGAATTTATAATGCCTATTTGATAACCATGACTAAAATCTGGGCTAGATACTGTAACTGTGAAGACATTACCCACCGTGACATCGTGAGGGAAACTGTATGTACAGCTGTATGCGCTGGTATTTTTTGGAGCCACGAACCCAAAAATTATTAAGGCGGAGAAAAGGCAGAAAATTATGGATAATATTTTAATTTTCATGTTTATCCTATCCCCGGCACGCCGCTTAAAATGCTTATGCCGATAAATTGCAGAATTATTGTGGCGAAGATTAAAAACAGCAAGCCGGCTACGGCGGCAACTATCATTTCACGCCCTCCATTTAGCTTTTGCTGGTCGCCTTGGGAAACAAGAATACGGATTGCGCCGACAACTATGAGGATTAGGGCTAAGCCTCCTGCAGCGCCTATACCGATAGACAAGAGATTTTCCGAAAGGTCTTTGATTGTAATTGGGATATTACCCAGTGCCGTTTGGCAACCGGCGGCGGTGCAGGGATTTCCGCCCGCGCCCAGGCCACCTTTAGTGCCAGTATCGATGTCTCCTATGCTCCCTCCGCCATTGTCATCCACAATTATTTGGAAACTGGCAAGAGCAAAATCCATCTCTTGGTCGTAAAATATATCAAGTTGGTAGGATCCTTCGGGTAGGGGTCCAAATTCTTTTTCGCCTATTCCTACCTCCCCCACAACGAAATCTTCAGGATCGGGCGGATCACCTGTGCCACTTATTCCGAATAGGTTGATGTCATATGTGTTGCGTTTGGCTAAGTTGGTCGGGCGTCGGTGGCCGTCGACATTCACTGCCATGATTGTACTCGATGTCGGATTTTCAGAGGCGTTTAGGTAAATATTTGGAACGTATGGTGCAATGGTAATCTTTTTTGAAGCTACATTGAATGTTGTTCCAGCCTTCCATACTTTCACGTCATAATCTTGTGAGTGGAAGTAATCGTTCTCGTCGCAATCTGTTTTAAAGTAATCACCGTCGCCGCATACTATTAATTCCAATTGATTACTATTGGTGTGATAAGTTCCAAGAATAGGTCCGCCCACTCTGATATCGTAGTCACCAGCGGTTATACCGCTAATTGTTAACCTTAGCTTGGCGACATTTTCGTCTAGCGTTACCGCTATGGTATCACCGGCATCATTTAATGGGGTTGCCGTGATGCTTCCCGCGCTTGCATTTTTTGTGCCCAATGCGGTGAGAATAATGAACACTAAGCAGCCAAACAGCCTTATTGTGAATCTGGTCATTAGTTTCAGTGTAGCCTTTTGGTTCGTCGCATTTCAACTTTTACGCTTGGGATTTTTTGATATTACTAGATTGCTACATTGTTAAATTGGTGGAGGGAGGGATTTGTTTATCGACTAAGGACTAATGACTAAGGACTAACGCAAGAAGCGATTTATGATGATCCCGTATCGTGGATTATATCATCTGACCTTCGCTTGGCTGATATAATGGTAAGATCATCAGATGAGGAAACTTCTTGCCTTTTTCGCCATTTTTACCTTGTCGTTTTTTATTTTTACTGCCCTTGCGCGGGCGGATGAGATTGAAGATTTGCAGAAGCAAATTGACGATTTGGCGCGCCAGCTTGAGGCATCGCAGAATGCGACGGTTCCCCTTGAAGGTGAGGTAAAGCGGCTCGAGGGTGAGCTTGGGGGGATAATTGTGAAGATTGGCCAGATCAAGGCGGACATGGCCAGAAGCGAGAGCGAGCTGGTAGATGAAAAGAAACAGCTGGCGACAACCGTTCGTAATTTTTATATCCGGGGTTTTGTAGACATTCCGCTCTTGACGATATTTTCTTCGGGGGACGCGACGGAGACATTGAAGCTAATTGCTTTCCAACAGCATTCCAGCAGGAGCGATAAGGAAACAATTGAGGCAATTGGCGCGAAGATTGCGAAATTGGCGGACGATAAAAAAAGACTGGGCGGAGTGCAGGCGTCTATCGACAAGCAGAGGCAATTTTTAAAGGGTGAAATTGCAAATGCAAAATCGTTCCAAAGCGAGCTTTCCGGAAAAATTGCGGCGCTTTCTGCAAGACAGCAGGAAATAATTAATGCCAGAAGCGGTGAATTTACGGCAACTATTGGAGACAGTGAGCTGGCGGACGATTACAATGCATCCATAAAAGGATTTCGCGAATCTGCACCTGGCGGATATTTTGCGGTGTTTGCGTTTGGAGCACATACTCACAGGAAAGGTATGAGCCAGTACGGTGCTCGCGGGCGAGCGCAGGCCGGGCAGGATTTCAAGACGATCCTAAAAGCGTATTACGGGAAGGAGCCGGTGGGAAAGGATACCGGGGGAAATATTAATGTTTCCGGGTATGGCGGGATGGATTTTGAAACCAAGTACCTTTACGGAATTGCCGAAATGCCAAGCAGTTGGAATATGGAGGCATTGAAGGCACAGGCCGTGGCGGCGAGGACCTATGCTTACCGATATAAAACAGAAGGGAAAGAAATTTGCACAACGGAAGCTTGCCAGGTTTTTTCCAAATCCAAATCGGATAATGTGCCGGATTCATGGAAAAGTGCTGTTGATTCTACCCGCGGGCAGGTTTTGGAAGATGTCGTTACATATTATGCCTCGACACATGGAGGATTTGCATCTCCAATTGGCTGGGATACGACAGACGGAGGCGGTGGGGGAAATTTTGTCGATAAATCATGGGACAAGGCCGGTGGTTCGCCTTGGGTTTATAAGGCTTGGTACACAAAAGGTTATAGTCCGTCTTCTGATAAATGCGGCAGATCTAACCCGTGGCTGTCACCGGTTGAGATGGCGGATATTGTGAATGCGGCAATAGCCTTGAGGACAGGTGGGATTGATACCGGGCGGATAACACCGGTTACCACATCTTGCTGGGGTGGGAACCCTTATAGCATGGACGAACTTAGGAATCTGGTATCGGGAAACGGTGGGATATCTTCTGCCACAAGTGTATCGGTGTCGCAGGGAAATGGAAATACTTCCAGCGTTAACGTTAACGGAGTTTCCCTGAGCGGTGAAGATTTCAAGAGGGCGTTTAACCTAAGGGCACCAGGTTATCTTTCCATTCCCCAAAGCGGCTTTGCTTTTTATAACATTGAAAAAAAGTGAGGTTTTGCAAGCCATCTTACCTTCGTCCTGCGATTTTTCTATTGTCTTTTGTGATACTCACAAAGTTTAATTTTGATTCTGATTTGGGTTTGCACTTGGCATACGGTAATTGGTTTTTGGACAAAGGAGAGGTTTTACGGGATGATCCGTTTACTTGGACGCTGGAGGGTTATAACTGGAGACACGCTTACTTCTTGTTTCAACTTGTTGTTGCATTTCTTTTTAGATACTTTGGTTTTGCCAGTGTGGTGATAGTTTTTGGATTCGTCGGCGCTTTGGGTGTTCTAATATTAATGCCCAAAAAGATGAGTTTCCAGATTTATTTTTCGACTATTATTGGATTGTTTATTGCTGCTACATTTGGTGGCATTAGGCCACACATGATTGATTTTTTCTTGTTTTGTTCGCTCTTAGTGCTTTTGGTAAATAGACAATACGAAAAAGCAAAATTTGTACCTATTTGGTTTATTTTGTTTGCGGCGTGGGCTAATTTACATGGTGGGTACCTGGTTGGCTTGTTGGTTTTTACCTGCTACACGTTCTTGGATTATTTGAAGAGGCGGATGGCCAGGGAGCAGATTAAACCGACAGTAACGGCTTTTTCGGTTGTATCTGCTTGGATTGGGACTTTGGTAACACCATTTGGACTTAACTTTGGACACTCGTTTCGTGATTATCTAAACTTGGATGTTCTGATTTACATACAAGAGTTTCAACCGCTAGTATATTTCTCTCCGCTAAACTTGTTATTTTCCTTATCCGGGATCATTTTTGTTTATCTAACAATTAAGACTGGTTTGGGAAGAGATATCCCTTGGCTGGCTATGGGTTTAGTACTTTTTGCGTTGCCGTTTTTGGCGGCATTCTTTTGCACTTTTTGGGCTGCATATTTTATTTTTATTTGTGTTAAATATTTGAAATTTAGTGTAAGGCTGCAGCTGAATTTTTTTCGGAAACTTTCTATTCTTTTGGTAGTTTGCTTAGTACATTTAGCAATAATCTGGCATTTTTTATCAACTATTCGTCCTCTTGATGAGGAGATAAGAAATAACTACCCCGAAGCGGCTGTTTCTTTTATTGCCGATCATGGCATTGACGAAGGTTTATTTAATGACTTGGCCTGGGGAGGATATATTATTTGGAAATATCCGGGAATTAAGGTTTTTATTGATGGACGCGACGGATGGAGAATGGCAAGCGGCAGGAGCCACCTTTCTGAATACATTTTAATGTTAAGAGGGGATTGTGACGTTTTTGCCGCATATAATGTGATGACTGTTCTTGTGAAGAGTGATTTTGAAAATGACTGTCTAGGCGGTTTGGAGGAAGTATACAGGGACAAACTTGCCAAAGTTTTGGTTAAAGCGGATTGATGAGTTGGGATTGTGGTCCCGCGGCAAAGGATTATACCTTGATACAGGGATTGCTATAATAAACTGATGACCGAACAAGAGCATGAGTTGGTGCACCACACAACAAACCCTTTTGCATTTTTTGCCAGTAACCCCAGCGGGGTCTGCTTCGACACCCAGGAGAAGGGTGAAAGAATCATTCTGCTTTTAAGGCAGCACTGGATTTCACAGCTCGGATCACTGACGGAACTTTTATTGGTAATTTTGTTGCCGGTGGTAGTTGTGCCACTCGTCGCGCTGGCGGGGATCAATATAAATGATTATTTGCCGGCAAAACAGCTGTTTTGGATAGGAGTTTTTTGGTATCTTTTTGTTTTTGGCCTTGCATTTTCAAAGTTTATCCATTGGTATTTTAATGTTTATATTTTGACAAACGAGCGGATTGTCGATTTTGATTACCGTGGGATTTTGCATGTTGAGACTGCATATGCGAACTTGGACCAGATTCAGGATGTCAGCCCCAAAATAATCGGTTTTTTTGGGACATTTTTCCACTACGGTGATGTTTTTGTGCAGACTGCCGGTGAGCGGCAGGAATTTGAATTTCATCACGTTGAGAAACCCGATGAAGTTTCCAAGCGGATACTTGAGGAAGTAAGGAGGGAATCGGCGGAGGCGCCGGGGGAGATAAAATAATGTTGGTGGAGGCAAGTAACTTCAATTTTTTAAATTTTTTCGACCTATCTTTTGGAATTAAGGCCTTTTTGCTGCTGTTTTTGGTTTTTGATACTTTTTTTGCGGTTATTCTCTTCCGGCAAATTATTGTCATGAACAGGAAACTACCTACCCCGCTTTCGCCTCTTTTGAAATTTATCGGGATTGTGCATATTGGCGTTTCGGTGGCTGTGTTCTTTTTGGTTTTGGGTAATTTTAACTAATTTATATGAGTTTTTTGGTTGAAAAAATTAGCGGGACAGCTGACGACAAGTTTACCTGCGGGGTATTTTCGAAACATATTGATCTTGCTGGAGGGGAGAGCGGTGTACTTGTAAGCTGTGTTTTGGTCGAGACGCCGGGGCTTGGTGAGGTTGAAAACGCGGGCGGATTTTTGCATGACGGTTTTGAAAACGACACCGGTAAGATGTCTGAGGGGGAGGGCGGCATTTTGGCAACACTCACTGCCGTTCGGGACGGTCAGGTTAGGCGTTTTGAAGGTATGGGGGCAAAGGCCAACATTGCCCTGGCATTTTTTTACGCTGGAGCGGTTTATGTTGCGAAGCATGGGGCGAGGATTAAGACCAATGTATTCAGGCCGCCAAAATCGTTTGAGGTTGCGTTTGGGGAAGGGTCGGGAAAAGTAAATGGGGGTGATTTGGTTTTAATTTGCACCGATAAATTCATTGAGACTTTTGACTCGAATGTTTTTAGCGAGGGCGTTGCTGATGACTTTTCCGATGTAATGGATGGTTTGGCCACCGATATTTCCGCGCTTGACGATAGGAGCGAAATTGGGGCGGTATTTGTTCGTGTTGGAGTGGGGAAATGGGAGGAGGATCCGGATACATTGGGTAAAGAGGATAAAAAACCTCACGAGGTAAGTGTTGAGGCTATAGGGGAGGCCGACAGTGCCCGGGTTGAAGTTCCAGTTCCCCCGCGAGTAAGAACCTTTAGCCTATTTACTTACCTGATTCGCGAAGTTGGCCGCTTGCGTGTGGGTGATATTGGTGCTGTGTTTAGGTTGCGCAGGAACATTATTATTGCGGCAGTTTTGTTAATTTTAGTCCTGGCTGCGTCCGGGTTTATTACCATGAGAAACGATAAAGATGCCGACAAAACTGCGGAGTTTAGAACTCATTTGCAATCGGCCAACGCAAAATATAGTGAGGCTTTGGGCTTATTTGACTTGAACCGCGAAAAAGCCAGGGCACTGCTTATAGATGCGCAGGGCGAAGTTGAGCTTGCTGTTGCCCTATATCCAAAAGATGACGAGGCGCTTGCGCTTCAGAGTCGGATAAAGGATAAAATTTCCGAAACGGTAAGCCTTGCGGGTGTGGATTTTCGTGATTTTTACGAGGGCCGGGGCAAAATTACCGCATTTTCCCGAGGCTCTGGGAGTTTTTTTGCATTCGGTGACGACGGAGTTATCGAGCTGGATGATAGCGGCAAAAAGATCAAGGATTTGGCTTCTTTGCGTTCAGATGGCGGATATGTCTGGGACAATACGGTATTCAGCCTGTCGGGAGACAAGATTATTAAGCTTAAGGCGGGCGGAGTGGACGGGGAAGTTGCGCGGGC
>ORJL010135984.1_pt1 | contig 11534 bp, 9 predicted proteins | sample 1779941 | NCBI WGS metagenome assembly ORJL01 (sample SAMEA104232317, study PRJEB22302) | groundwater metagenome | biome: forest; feature: aquifer; material: groundwater | place: USA | collected 2011-08-07 | depth 5.8 m | reverse complement strand
GGCGGACATGTTGTGCGCTTCCGTACCACCGAAACCGTCCCGCGTGCGTACTCATCAGGAACCGTCCGTACCGGCGTGATGCGGACCGGTGAGGCGCTCGACGATGAGCGTCCAGTCACTGAGCTCCGGCACACCGCCTTCCCGTGCCATGATGTGGCACGCTTCCTCCGCGTCGACCGCTCCGAGCAAGCACCGCTGGAACCCTGCGACATCCGCAAGATCGATATCCTCGTCTCCGTCGAAATCGCCCAGCGGATCGATCGCCGCATCCGCGACCGCGTCGATCTCGGCCGACTTCTCGCCCAGACCCAACCGCGAGATTGCATTTACGGACGTCGTGAGACGGATGAAGTCGAACCCGGGCAGTTCGGCCGGTTCGCCCGTTTCGGGATCGACGGCCCAAGCGATGTCGAATGCGTCGCCGCCGCCGGAACCGAGAGAAACCCCAACCTCGAAAGGGTCGTCGGGAACCGTGTAGAACTCGTCCGGCGAAACGCCCGCGTCGTCGACGACATCGTCCGCGTCGAAATCCCCCAAGACTAGGGTCGGGGAGTAATCCGCGTAGCCGAAAATGCCTTCGTTCCCGCTGCCCGCAAACGGATTCACCACGACTTCCGCACCGAAGGGAGCAAACGGAAGGGCGAACGCCGACGTCGTCCACACGCCCGATTCCCCGGGTGGAATCCACGATGCCTGCGCGGGCGGATAGGTCGCATCGCCCACATCATCGTCCCATGTGGCGGTCGCGCGCGGACCGGGCGAGTCGGCGATGTGGGAACCCGGAATCAGGTACCAAGCATCATCCGCGAGGCCATTGCCATTGGCGTCGAGACTGATCTCGATCGTCGCGCACTCGGCCCAATGGCGATCGGAATTGCCGAGAAACCAGAAGGCGTTTCCGAAGACAATCGCGTCGAGTCCCATGGGGTTCAGTGGGTGATCTTCGACCGTGTGATCGAAGCCCAGAATGATCGTCCCGCCAAAGCCGCCAAGAGTCACGACGGTCTCGTTGTTGGGTTCCTGGATCCCCATCCCTTCCGGCGGGCCGAGGGCGTTCGATGGATCCCCGAAGCTCGAATCCCGCACGAACTGCCCCGGCGCCGGGGAATAGGAAATCACCTCCGCCGCGAACGGGCTTTCGGTCGTCCCGCCGATCGAGGAAACAGCCGTGCCCAAGAACGCTGCCAACGCCAGTGGACCCATCAGAACGCGCGCGGGCTTCCGTCGCTGCTTCGCTTCGTCGGCGAATGGAAATGCTGTCACGCGCTGGCACTCCTGCAAACGGACCGCCGGCGCTCCTCGGTACGCACTAGCAAGGAACCGCTCGTGATCAGCAACAACGAAAACGCGAGCAGTCCCCACGCCGACGCCGCGGGCACAATGGCGACATTGACGTACGCGTAGGCCGTGCTTTCGCCGAAATTCTGCACGTACATCTCCTGCGTGACGACGTTGAACGTGACGGAATAGAAGTCGAAATCATTGGGCACGTCCGGGTCGAGCCGCTGCACTCGATCGGGATCGTCCACATCCACCGGCCCCATGCCGTTGACGGCGTCGAACAAGGCGCTCGACCGAACCACGGCCGCAAAGTCCAGCTCCGTACCGGCAAGAAAATCGCCGCCGCCGGCATGGAGGTTGCCTCGCGGATCGAACCCAAGCGACGCGGCGGACAGGACGTTCACGACAAGAATCCCGTCAGAGATGAAGTTGAGCGGGGTTCCGCCGGACCACGCGGACATCCATGCGGCGTTGGAAAACCGTTTGATGTCGCCCGTCAGGATCGGTCCGGAATCAGAGAATCCGTTCCCCGTGAAGAGATTGAAATCCGCGTCAAACGCGACCCCGCCCGGTATGCCCTTGTTCACGATGATCGTGGCGTTCGTCGGGTTCATCGCGTCCGGGCTCTGTGTGTCCAGCAGCGTCACGGAACCTCCGACCGCACCCGTGAGGGTCAGATGGCGGTTGTCGAACCACTCTGCTTCGTAATGCGCCGCGTTGATCCATCGTCCCGTCAACGAAGCGATGTTGAACACGCCGACCTGACCGACCCCGTCGCCGACAGCGATCAGCAACCCGTCCGGCGAGACGCGAAGAAAGGAAGGAAACTCCAACGGCGGAGCATCGGGGAGAACCCCGTGCAACCCGAAGGAACGAGAACGGACGGCGCTCTCGACGTGGACGTTCTCATTCACCAGCACGATGATTCGCCCGTCGCGCAACACATCGAAGATATCCGCACCGATCGGAAGTTGGAACGACCCCTGCGACTGGTACTCGGGCCATGTCCCCGCGCGAACCCCCTCCGGAAGCACCAGCAACGACGCGAAGACCAGTAGAAATCCTGAACCGAAGTAGCGTCGCCCTTCATGGGCGGCGCTGCGAGTTCCGCCAAACTCCCTCGAAACGACCGCAAACCTCCCTGTAGCCTTGACGTGATCCATGCCAACGCCCTTCCCCCGGCCCGGTCGGAACCTCGCCGCCATCAGCCGGAAAAAAAGAAACCCGGCGCTTTCCGAAGAAAGCGCCGGGATCAAAAGCGTCGCAAGGAACCGTTAGCCGACTCCGTCCGTACCGGATCGAAGCGGTCACAGGCCGCGCGGGCACTGATCGCGGCACTCCAACCACCGAAAGCGCCACGAACCTACTCTGCGAGCACCGGCAGGTCTTCTGGCTTTCGGATCATTCTACTAACCGCGCCTTCTCCACGCGCCCGCGAGCAAGCGGAACGAAAAAAAACGTTCCCTTCGCTCGACCGCGCCTGAATGGCCTTCGTGCGGCGTTCGTCCCCGATCACAGCGGCGGGTCCGCGGTGGTATCTCACCACCTTCCCTGTTTGTCCGACCCCAAGTCGGACACCGGCGATCGCGACCTATTCAGTTGTCAGCCCTCGAAAGCGATGAGCAGCCTCGCACAACGCTGACTCGCCTCGAACGCGGCGCCTACTTACCGCAGACCGTGGTGGTTGTCAACAAGAATGTGGAGTCGGCGGGGATCCGAAACCGGAAATCTGAGATTTGAAATCTGAGATCTGAAATCCGAGATTTTAGATTCGCGTTGGGGACACCACCGGATGGGTGCCCCATCCTCGCTCCTGCGAGGGTGGGGGACGGATGGCCGAGAAGCCCGCACCCCACCCATCACGCCGAAAACAAGCCTAGTTCGACGACGCCTGCGCCATGTTGTCGAGAAACCCTTCGAGCTTCCGCGCGCGAACCGGGTGCTGCAACTTCCGGATCGCCTTCGCTTCCACTTGGCGGACTCGCTCGCGCGTCACCTTGAAGATTTTTCCGACCTCTTCCAGCGTGTACGTGTACCCATCCCCGATACCGTAGCGCAGCTTGATGATCTCCCGCTCTCGATACGTCAGCGTCTTGAGCACTTCCTCGACGCGGTCCTTCAACATCTCACCGCCCGCCGTTCCCACCGGCGATTCGGCCGTGTCGTCCTCGATGAAGTCGCCGAAGTACGAATCCTCACTCTCGCCCACCGGGCGGTCCAGCGAAATCGGATGCCGCGAGATCTTCAGCACGCGCCGCGCTTCGGTGACGGGCATCTTCGCCCGTCGAGCGATTTCTTCGATCGTCGGCTCGCGGCCGAGATCCTGCAATAGTTCCTTGCTGATGTTCCGCAGGCGGCTCATCGTCTCGATCATGTGGACCGGGATGCGGATCGTCCGCGCGTGATCCGCGATCGCTCGCGTAATCGCCTGCCGAATCCACCACGTCGCGTACGTGCTGAACTTGTATCCGCGCTTGTATTCATACTTGTCGACCGCCCGCATCAGACCCGTGTTGCCTTCCTGGATAATGTCCAGGAAGCTCAGTCCGCGGTTGCGGTATTTCTTGGCGATGCTCACGACCAAGCGCAGATTGCCGCCCGATAGCTTCCGCTTGGCGTCTTCATATTCGCTGAACACGCGCTCGATCGACTTCAACCGGAGTCCGAGCGAGTCCGAACGTTCCAGACACAGCGACTCGATTCCGTCGAGCTCGTCCCGCATCGCCTGCAAGTCTTCGTCGGAAAGCGTCCGACGCTTCTTCTGCCCCTCGATGCGCTTCTCCAGCTCGAGCATCTTCTTGTAGATCCCGCGCAGGCGCTTCATGAGCGGTTGAATGCGACTGGTCCGGAGGGAAAGTTCCTCCACCAGCTTGGACATTTTTCGTCGACGCTCGCGCATCGACACTTCCAACTCGCGACGCGTCGCCGCCGCCAAACGACTCGGCTGAAGCTGTGCCCATTCCTCTTCGTTCTTCTGGAGCAGCTTCCGCACGGTTTCCAAATTCACGGGAATCCGAGCGGAAATCCGCGTTTTCGGCGCATGTTCCGAGGTCGAGATCTTCATCGTTCGATCGAACGGAAGCGCACCGTCGTGGACCTGCTGCAGAATCTCCACGGCCAAGTTCGAGCAATAATCGCTTTCGAGCACCTTCTGCCGGAAGGCCATGCGGGTCAGCTCGATCTTCTTCGCAAGACGGATTTCCTCTTCGCGGATGAGCAGCGGGATCTCGCCCATCTGCTGCAAGTACATCCGCACCGGATCGTCGATACGCTTGGCCCCGACCTCCTCAACGACTTCGTCCAGACCCGCGTCGTCCGCCTCCGCCACGATCTCCGCCAGTTCCGGAGCGTCCACGCCGGGAATCGTCAGGGGGACCGGGACCACCGGTACCGCGGTGACCACCGGTCGAACGACCGGCGCGACATGCGGAGCGCTCGCCGAACCGAGACGCTTCTTGTTCGCGCCCCGCGCCGGATCATCGAGGATTTCAATCTTCATCTCCTCGAACCGAAGCATGATGAGCTCAAGCTGCAACGGATCGATGGCGTCGTCCGGGAGCGTCTCGTTCATCTCGTCCCACGTGACGTACCCGCGCTTCTTGCCCCAACCCATGAGCAAGTCCACCGCGTTCGCAATGGCGCCTGTCGCCGGCTGCGTCGGCTTGTTCATAAACACTCCGCTGTTGTTTGCTGAATCCGCGCTCACAGGGTCCGTCCGTATCACGCCGTCGTTGGTCCGCCCTTTGCGGCGCGGATCAATCGTCTCGGCGAAAAGTGTTGGTGTCTCTCCGGCGCCAGAAGTCCCAGCGCCGGTCGTCCGTCCACTCGCGTCCGTTCCGCCTCGCGGAACTGCTCCCGCCCCATCTCCACGCTCGACCACTGCTCGGATCGGCGAATCACTTCCAACGCACTCTCGAGTTTATCGCGGTAGCGCTTCTCGTCCCCGCCTCGTCGTGCGAGCTCCACCGCCAACGCGACGTCCTCCGCTTCCTCGCAGGCGGAAAGCACTTCGGAGAACTCGAACTCGCCGACCGTCGCCATCAGGCGCGCCGCGGTCTGCGCAATCCGTCTCAATCCCGGTTCCGAGATCCGCGTCAGACTCGGAAGCTCATCGACCCCAGGCATCAACCCAGGTTCATTGAGAAGCACTTCCCACACCCGCGACCACGCAGTCTGTTCCGCGTCCACGGTCTTCGCCGCAGGTGCAGCCGACGACGCCGTCCCTCGCTCCGATGGTCCTTGTTTCCGATGCTTCGTGGCGCGACTTAGCAGACGCTGCACTTCGGCATGTTCCAGCCGAAGCAAATGCGCCACCTGATTGACCAGCAGCCCCCGCTGGATCGCGTCCACGGCGGCGGTCGACACCGCCTCACCGACCGTAGTCAGAAAACTCAACACGGCCTCTCGCCGCGCGGAGTTCGAAGTTGTCGCCTCGAACCGCTCCGCCGTCCGACGCCACAGGAATTCTAGCGCGTCGACCGCGCTGTTCAATACGTCCGCGAACGCGGCCTGGTTGCCTCCGCTGAGAAACTCCGCGGGATCCTTACCGGACGGAATCCGCGCCAGTCGACAGCGCGCGTTCCGCGGCAATGTCACACCAATGGCACGATTCGCGGCCTCCTCGCCCGCCGCGTCGGAGTCAAACAACAAAATAACTTCATCCGCGTAGCGACGGATCAAATCCACTTGGGACTCAGTGAGCGCCGTGCCCAGCGTCGCCACGGTCTCGGCGAAGCCCGCCTGATGCGCGGCCATGCAGTCCGTATAACCCTCGACCACGACCGCCCGACCGCGAGCCGTGATCGCCTCCCGGGCAAGGTCGACGCCGAAGAGTCCGCGACCCTTCTCGAACATGGGGGTCTGTCGCGTGTTCAGATATTTGGCGCGATCGTCCACCAACGTCCGCCCACCGAACGCGATCACGCGCCGCGTGGCGTCGCGAATGGGGAACATCAACCGGTCGCGGAACGTCTCATATTGCCGTCCGTCCTCGCTGACCCGAAGGAGGTCCGCCGCGACAAGCAACGACGGGGCGAACCCCGCCTTCGTTCCCGCCTGCGCCAAGGACGGAGTCCCGTCGATCGCCAGCCCGAGTCCGAACCTTCCGACCGTCTCGTCGGCCAGTCCTCGCGTCCGAAGGTACTCACGCGCCGACGCCCCGGCCGCGCTCTGCAAACGCGACCGGAAGTACTCCGCCGCCCAGGCGTTCACCCGACCCAGATCCAGGCGACTCGTCTCGCCCGAGACTTCGCCGCGGGACGCCTGGATCTCGACACCGGCGCGATCGGCGAGCAAGCGCATCGCTTCCATGAAGCTGATGTTCTCGCGCTGTTGGACGAACGAAAAAACATCGCCCGCCTTCCCGCACCCAAAGCACTTAAAAATCCCGAGCTCGGGCAAGACGGAGAACGAAGGCGTCTTCTCAGAATGAAACGGGCAAAGCCCAAGCCATCGCTTGCCGCTTCGCTTCAAGCGGACGTGGTCCGACACGACCGTGAGCAGGTCGAGCCGTTCGCGGATCTCTCGTTTGGCGCGTTCCAGCCCTCTGTTTGCGTCCAAACTCATCAACTCCCGACGGCAGCATCGCAAGCGCAGGGGTTCAGCCTCGGTTCAATCCTAAAACCTGAAAACCACGCGACCACCGAAGCTCAAATCCCAGCACGGAGTTGGAGCCGCCTCCCAGCGAGTATAATTATACCACGCTTTTCTTGGACGGTCAAAAAACCCGACCGGAATTCCGAGTCGGTTCCAGTGTCGGAACCTGTCGGCACCGGGTGCCGACGGTGACGTCATCAGGCTGCATGGGTGCCCCATCCTCGCTGCCGCGAGCGTGGGGGCCGGGTCGTCTGCCTAGCGACGCGAAATGGTATCTCGGCGACCCAAGAAATTGAGGAAAACGTCCTGGGTCATGATCGGCACGGAAAGAGCCTTCGCCGTTTCCAGGGTCTTGTAGTACTCGTCCCAAGCGCGTTGCCGAACCTTGTTCGCCTCCGCTTGCTCCGGTCCGAGTTCCGACGCCGCCCGCGGACGCGCAGGCGCCGCGCCCAAAACGACGAAGTCCGTCAGCGGGGTAATCTCTTTCGTGAGCTGCCCCCCCCACTTCGCAATGAGAGATTCGATCGACGCCGCCCCGTCGCGATCGGTCTGCCCGTCCCGATCGAGATCAAAGTCGCCGAACACGGCGAAGCTCAGCGGGCGCTTGGGATCGTAAACCGGATTGGCGATCAGATCGCCTTCGAGAATGACCTCATTTCGCCCAAGTTGCAGAATTCGACATTCCGCCGAGTTCTCCGAAATGGACACGACCTCAACGACTCCCTTGGACCGCCCGTCCGCCGGAATGCCGGTCTCGGACGAATACACCGCGAATTGCAATCCCAGCGTCAGCGCCGACTGCGCCCCAAGATTGATGTACACCACCGGATCGCCGGGAATGGCCGTCAGCACTTTCCCATCCGCCTGTCGCGCCGTCGACAATTCCCCCGGCCCGCCGACCATTCCGCCGAGCTTCTCACGCAGCGCGCCGTACCGGTCGCGCGACTCGGCCAGTTGCTGTTGGCACGCCTGATTCGTCTGCCGAACCTTGGTGAGTTCGCTTGTATTCTGGTCGCTCTGTTTCTTAAAATCCCCTTCGATCTGGGCGACCCCGTCCTCTCGCTCTTTCCGGGTCGCGTTGCGGTCGGCCTCGACCTTGGCGAGTTGTTCGCCGAGATCCTTCATCCGCCCGTCGCAATCGGTCTTGAACGCGGTGGACGCTTCGCGCAGCTTGCCGACCTCGTCGTCGAGGGAGACCAAGCTATCCTCCGCCTTCTTCCACTTGTCGTGTAGTGCCTTATAAGACGCGTAGAGTTTCGTCGCCGCCTCAGCGAGCGACGCGTCCTGAAACGCCGCCGCGTCTCGGATCAACTTGTCCGTCTGAATGTCCGCTACGAGTTGATTCCGCTTGGTGCGGATCGTGGCCACATCGTCGCCCGCGACGCCCGTCGCCAGAGCAGCGGTCTGCGAACGCGACTGCTCCAACAAGCCGACGACGGTCGGACCGCCCTCGCTGACCGGTTTCGCCGTCTTGACCACCTCGATGGACCGATCCTCTTCCGAGCTGGCGTACTTCTCTTTCTGTTGCTTGAGCTTCGCGTTCTCGTCCACCAACTCCTGTCGGCCGGTGTACAAGATCACCAGGAACACCGTGGACGCCAACCACGCGCCCGCGAACACGATCATCCACACGGTGCTGGAACTGACGCCCTGTTGCGAACCCTTCGCCATTGCGACTCTCGCACTTTTCCAAGTTTCTTTCGGAGCGACCCCATCCCCACCCGGCGAACCGACAGTCGATCCGCCGCCTTCCGTCCCCGCTGACGAATGGGAACCGAGGGCGGGTACCCTCCGACACAACGACGAACGCCGCTCGAACTTCGCGGTACGCCGACCCAGACGCAGCGGTCCAGATTGTTGGTTTTTCGCGGTTCCATGTCAAGCCGACAACCCCGGACCTGCCCGTAGGGTACGCTGTGCGTACCTTTCTGCTCGTCGGGCTGGAGACGCAGCAACCGCCGTCAGCCGTGCGAGACAAGTCGCCGAGTCGCGGCTAGGATGGGGAGCGACGTTTCGGTCCGGGCTTGTGGCTGATCCAAGAGAGAATCCGTGCAACAGCCTCCGAAGATCGTGGTGCAGAAATTCGCCGACGTAACCGTCGTGGACTTCCAGGAACCGCGCCTGCTTGAGGTCCAGCAGATCGACGCCGTTGGCGAACAGCTCTACCGCCTCGTGGACCAGATGGACCGCAAGAAGCTGGTGCTTGATTTCAGCAAGGTCCAGTTCCTCGGCTCGGCGGCGATCGGCATGCTGCTCAACCTCCACAAGAAGTCCGTCGCCATCAAAGGGACACTCGTCCTCTGCGGCCTCAAGAAGGATCTCATGAAAGTCTTCGAGATCATGAACCTCACAAAAATGCTGAAGTTCTGCGCGAACGAGAAAGACGCCCTCGCCGTATTTGGACAGAAGGGATGACTCGCCCGATTCCCCGTCCGGCGCGTTCCCGTTCGTCAAAAGGGGGTGCCCTGCCGTTTCAGCGATGGGGCACCCGCGCAATGCTCGACAGAATTCGAGCGCGCCTCGTGATCGGACGATAAGGGAGGCGACGCTCATGTTTGTGAGGATGGTTCCCGTCCCGAATTCCGCGGCGCTGGGGCGCCGGGAACTTTGTCGGGGCGGCACAGTTACGGAGTGAGAATACGATGAATCGGAAATGGGCCGGGTTGGTGATGGTCGGAGTATGCACGTTCGTTCCCTTCGTGCTTGCGGACAATTGCAAGGAGTGCGCCGCGTTCGCCAAGAGCGGCGAAGGCTTCTGCACGCAATGTGGTCATGGAAAGATCTTCGGCCTCGACGTCACGTCCAAGGACGTGTTCGGCGCGCTCGCCGGCGCGCCGGTCGATCCGGCGAAGACGCAGTGCGACGGCTGCAAGGCCGCGATCGAGGCGAACGGTGTGTGCAAGAAGTGCGGCGTTGGGATCGCCAACGGCAAGGCCTACAAGTCGATGTTCGCCTACAAGCTGGCCAAGGGATTGCCGGTTCAACCGTCGATGGTCGAGGGCAAGGACGCATGCACGGGCTGCAAGACCGCCTTCAAGGACGGCGGTTTCTGCTCGAGCTGCAACGCCGGGTTTGTCAGCGGACGGATGTACCTCGACAAGAACGAATACGAGGGAGCCAAGACCGCTCTGGCAACGATCACCGCGGCCATGGAAGCGGGCAAGAAGTGCGAAGGATGTGCGGTTGCCATGCTCACCGACGGCGCCTGCCCGAAGTGCAAGGCGAGCTTCAAGGACGGGAAGAAGTCCGGCTGACGCAAGACGGTTCGGCGCTATGCCCGAAGGCGCGGCGCTTCGTGATCGAACTCAAGACGGTCCCTTGTTCGACGTTCACCGACGGGTCGCTGACCCCGGTAGCATCGAGCCGGGGACCGTTCGTTTGTCTGGACCGGCCGCCGCGTCCCCCGTGTTGCTTGCATTCTTCGCTGTTCCCCTTCCAATCCAATGCGAGCGGAACCATGCGTTACGAACTACGTGAGCGAGTCGTCTTCATCACCGGAGCGTCCGGCGGCATTGGCCGGGCGTGCGCCGTCGAGTTTGTACGCGCCGGATGCAAGGTCGTCGCCGCCGCGCGATCGATCGACAAGCTCCGCGCCCTCGCTCACGAACTGGGTAACGATCGAGTGCTCCCGATCGCGCTGGACGTGACCGACGCCGGACAGCGTTCCACGGCGATCGCAGCCGCCCGCGACCGCTTCGGTCGGATCGACGTTCTCGTGAACAACGCGGGATGGGCGAGCTTCGGCACGGTCGCGAAATTGCCGGATGAGCATCTGCGGCGGATGTTGGCGCTGAATTTCGAGGCCCCCATCGCCATGATCCAAGCCGTGTTGCCGGAGATGATTGCGCGCGGACTCGGACAGATCGTCAACATCTCGTCCGTGGTGGGCGCGCAAGCGATCGCCCGAATGACCGTGTACAGTGCGACCAAGGCGGCGCTCAACTCCCTCAGCACCGGGCTGCGCATGGAGCTGCGCGGAACCGGAGTCGACGTCATTCGCGTCTCGCCGAGTTCGACGCGGACGGAGTTTTTCGATTCCGCAGCCAAGGTGGACGCGAAGGCGTCGCGGATGGCCGACGCACAATATCCGCCCGAGCGAGTCGCCCGAGCGGTGGTGGCCGCGTCCCGCCGACGACGGCGCGAGATCACGCTGTCCGTCGAAGGGAAGCTGATCACGCTGATCCGCCGCTGCTCCACGCGCCTGGCCGATGCCATCATGTATCGTGTTGCGAAGCGTGCGATGCCGACGGTTGATTGACGAGGAGGAACGGTGGGCGGTGCCCACGCTACTGGGAGTTGAACGCGGTGTTGGTTTGGAGTTCCTTTTTTCCGTTCGGTCTGTTGGAAAACCACTGGTACGTGATCGGCCTGGTCGCGCTGATCACGTTCTTGGGAACATCCGCGCGGCGCGTCGAGAGGCGGTGTCCGCGCTGTCAGCATGAGAATCGTGGGCACGCCAAGTATTGCGCGCAGTGCGGGGCGAAGCTGCCGAATGGCTAGAACCGGAGTTCGTTTCTCCCCGGCAAAGACCCCCCTCAGTCCCCCCTTAGTAAGGGGGGAAGGAAGACGTGCGGTTCGACCTCCCTTGGTCAGCGGGGAAGGAAGAGGGGCGACGATTCGGCGACGGCTGCTGGCGTGGTACGACCGGAACAAGCGTG
>ORJL011045500.1_pt1 | contig 11538 bp, 8 predicted proteins | sample 1779941 | NCBI WGS metagenome assembly ORJL01 (sample SAMEA104232317, study PRJEB22302) | groundwater metagenome | biome: forest; feature: aquifer; material: groundwater | place: USA | collected 2011-08-07 | depth 5.8 m | reverse complement strand
TCCCGAAGTCGCTGATCGAGCGTTTCACCCTCGACGAACTCCATGGCGATAAAGTGTACGCCGGAGTCCTCGCCATAGCGGTAAATGGGCACAATCGCGGGGTGGTTGAGGCGCGCCGCGGCCTTCGCCTCTCTTTGAAAACGCGCGACGGCCGTGGGCGAGCCGGTCAGGTGGTTTCCGAGGATCTTTAGAGCCACTTGGCGATCCAAGACAGCATCCTCCGCCAGATAGACGACGCCCATGCCGCCTCGTCCCACTTCTCTCAGCAGACGAAACTCAGCGACGCGACCGGACATAGGGCCCGCCAACGCCGCGAAGGTCTCCACCGCCGGACGCTGCAAAAATCCGGACTCCTCGACATGGTGCTCCAGCAGTTCCAAAGCCGCTTGTTGGACGTCGGACGTGTAATTCGAGCGCAACACAAAGCCTCGGCGTTCCGCCGCGGGAAGCTGGGAGGCCCGCCCGAAGAGCTCCTGAATGTCATCCGGTCTGGCCATCGACACCGTCATACAAGCCGTCAACCGGCCGCGGATGCGCTCATCGGTTCACCGAAAATCTGTTCGGTGAGTGGGTCGGCGGAAAGTTCCTTGCGTAGCCACGCCTTCGCGAACGTCCAGCGACGCCGAACGGTGGCGTCCGACACTCCCAGCACCTCCGCACACTGGTCGTGGGTCAAGCCTCCGAAGAAGCGCAGCATGACCACCTGCGCGGGCTCCGGCGCGACTTGAGCGAGCCGTGCGACCGCCTCGCTCAATTCCAGCAAGTTCTGCGATTGTCGCTGGAGTGCGACTTCCTCCGGAAGGTCAACCCGGTTGAATTCTCCTCCCCGCTTCTGCCTCGCGTACCGACGCGCCCGTTCGACGAGGATGTCGTGCATGGCGCGTGATGCGGCCCAAAAAAAATGGTGTCGATCGTCCCAAGTCGGTTCGGACTTGTGGAAGAGCCGAAGGTAAGCCTCGTTCACAAGCGCCGTTGTTTGCAGGGTTTGCGTCGCTGGCGCACGGGATTTCTGGCTCCGCGCCAACCGGCGAAGTTCATCGTGAATAAGATGGATCAGTTCTTGTGGAGCTCCCGGTTTCCCCTCGTGTACTGCCCGAAGGATCCCGGTGATCGCCCCAGCGGGGATCGTTGACATCTCGCACCTCCGAAAAATTGTGAGCGCATCCTACCGGATTCGGCGGCTTGTTGGAAGAGGGGTGTCATTCGGATCACCACCCCATGGGGAGCGAGTCGCTTTTCGCGCGGCGTCCGCAAGCCACGACGCCGCTCCCCATGTTTTTGAGCCGTTTCAGGCGACGGTGCGCCGACCGCCGTTCCTAGTCGGGCGAGGCTCTCGGATTTAGACCCGCGCCGGTTTGTTGTGGAGTTCCCTTGAGCCATCGAGATGCCGAATCGCAATCGCCACTCTTTTGCTGTGGCAAGGTTTTCTTCGCGGATGTCATTAAAGGCCGCCTAGTCATGGAATGCTCCGCATGCACAGCGCGATGGGAGCGGGAGCACGGCGACAACGGCGTGTCGCGGTTCCAACGACAGCGCGGGCCGGTCAAGCCGAGCCGAAGTCGGCCACCGGCTGACTTGATCCTGTCGCCAGTGTTGAGCCATTCGTAACGCCGCCCAGGGCACGGATGCCGGACGTCGTGAGTCTAGAGCTTCTTGGTCCGGGCATCGCGTGATGTCCAACGTTCTTGGTTTGTCACATTTAGGAGTCATGGAGATGTTGTCTACACCGAGGTCGGTCCTGCCCTACTTGTTGGGTGTGTTTCTCATCTTCGGCGGAGCGAGCCTCGCCAAAGCCGAAGGGGATGGGCCGAAGCCGACGACTGCGGCGAAGCCCGCGCAAAAAAAGTCGAGCGCCGAAAGCGGCCACGAAGTGGTCACGAATCCGGGAAATGGTGCGTCGAGCGGAGCCGGCACCCGCACGGAGGCCGACGACAATGTCGATGCGGACGATGCGGTTTCGAGTTCCGGCGGCGAGTCTGCGACCGAACTCACCGGCGGTGACGAAGCCGGAGCCGAATCCGCGGGCGAGCTGGACGCCGGCGAGATCGAACTTCTCGGTCAAATGCTCCAGGCCACGGCCGCTGAGGAATCCGCCGACGAACTCGCGGACCGTTTTGCCGAACTGCAAAGCGTGTTGCCCGACGCGGAGCGTTTCAGCGATGCGGAATACGCCTCGTTCAAGGCGTTACCCTCCATGGAGGCGTTACAATTCGGGGACGTTCTCGAGAGCGTTTGCCCCCCTGACAACCGCATCAGAATCACCAACACCACCCAGATTCCCTGGCGTTGGAATTGCCAACTGATCATGACCCTAGCCAGTGGTAACAAGGCGACTTGCACCGGCTGGCTCATCGGCCCGCACACGGTCATGACCGCGGGGCACTGCGTCTACAGCAAAGCCAATGGCGGCTGGGTCAAGAGCGTCGAGGTGATCCCCGGAATGAACGCGTCGGTTAAGCCGTTTGGCAGCTTCAAGAGCACCAAGCTGTTTAGCGTCAAAGGCTGGACAAACAGCAGTGATACGAATTATGACTACGGTGCCATGCACATCAACGCGAACATCGGAACGAAACTGGGATGGTACGGGTACGCCAGCCTCGGTTCCAGCGAGCTCAAAGGGCTGAACGTGAACCTCGCTGGGTACCCCGGCGACAAGCCGTTCGGAACGCAGTGGTACCACTGGGGGCCGATCACCGAGGTGCTCGCGCGGAAAATCAAGTATTATATTGATACCTATGGAGGCCAAAGCGGCAGCGCCGTGTACCGGATCAAGAACGGCCAGCGCCACGCCGTGGCGGTCCACACGAACGGCGGATGCCCGAACGCCGGAACGCGAATCACGGCGCCGGTGGCGACGAACATGGCGAACTGGAAGAAATGACGGGCGTACGATCAATGGAGGACTTCATGTTTCCCCGAGTGGCCTTTTTTGCTCTGATTGTGTTGGTGCTGAGCACCGGGTTCGTCCCCACGGCGTCGCTGGCGATGGATGGTTCGGGCAAACGAACGATCGAGGGCCGGATCGCGGAAGTCCGCGAGAGCTTCCCTCCCCAGCTGGTCATCGAAAGTGACGACGGAAAGTTCGAGATCGGTCTTTCGGACGCGACGGCGATCCAGGTGGAGGGTCGCAAGCGCAGCTACGAGGCGCTGCAAACGGGAAAGCTCGTGAGGATCGACGGAACATCCACGAGCGCGCGGTCGCTGACGGCGGAACGGATTCTGCTGCTTGAGGAGATCGAAGGCCGGATCGCGAACGTCCTGGACAAACCGACTAGGCTTGTCGTCGCACGCGACGGACGCGAGGTCGTCGTCCTACTCGGGAAGGACACCGTCGTCCTCGATGCCAAGGGGAAAGCAAGCGACCGAACGAATCTGCGCAAAGATGTCTCGGTACGCTTGCGTTTCTATCGTCAGGAAGACACGGAGACGAAGAAGACCGTCTCCCACGGATCGTCGGTCAAGATTCTACCGCCGAAGCCGTGAGGTCGAGGATCAGCGCGGAAACTTCGTGAAAGCTGGAGTTGCGACTGTGGAGGGTGGGCATAGCGCCCGCCCTCCGCTTTTTGTTGGGCACCGCAACCTAGCGTCGACGACGCTCGGTTCCGTCAACCGCTTGGACTGGACCAGCGCTAGGTCCCAAATGCACTTTGAAGGTATCGTCGCTCCAGCACATTTCGCACCTGTCGATCAGTCGGTGACACGCAACGCGTCACGATGAGACCAGGAGTACCCCGCGCGGCATGGCCACCATGCGGCCGGTCGGAATGGTCTTCCGTCGTTTCTTTCGTCGATGCGGAAACGGTCGCTGCCTTCTTGCTCGTGCCCGATCGGCGCAACCACAGCGATCTCGGTTCGTGAGCGTCCGCCGACGAAAACAAGTTTTGTCACCGAATTGCTGAGCGCTCTGCCGCACGTTTGGCGGCTAGTGATGTAGAGCCGTCCGCTTAACCACGTTCGAGACTGACTCGTCGTCACGCGAATGTCTCGATGGGACGAGCGGACGGTTGACGTTCGTTGGAACCGACGCAGCGACGGCGTTCGGGGAAAGACCCTGTTCCTTCTTTCGGAGTAGCCTCCATGGCACGAAACCATCTCGCAGTGTCGCGCCCCCTTGCTTACGTTGTCATCCTCACAGCCCTAGTTTCGCCCGGACGAGCCGACGATCGGCGCGCCGACAAAAACCGCCTGGTTGTGATGACGCTGAACGCAGAGTTCCTGTGGGACGGCGTCGATCCCGAAGAGGGGAATCCGAGTGTCTCGTTTCCATGGAAAGGTTCCGCAACCGAAGCCCATGAGCACATGGAGGACGTCGCCGCGATCGTGATGCGCGCCGACCCCGACATCCTGAACCTGTGTGAGGTCGAGAACCAAGCCGCGCTCGATCTGTTCAACGACACTTTCCTGACCGGCCGCGGATACCGTGCCTACCTCGCCCAGGGAGCGGACAGTTTCACCGGGCAGGACGTCGCGCTGCTGACGCGCATCGATCCCGTGGACGGCGCCATTCACTACGACGGTAGAAAGGGACACAGCGGAGGGCAGGCAAAAGCGATGTCGAAAGACTACGTCGCGCGTTTCGACGTGGGCGGCGTGAAGATTGCGCTGGTGGGTCTCCATCTTCTGGCGCAGCCAAATCGCGAAGACCGCAGGCTCCCCCGCCAAGCGCAGGCCGACGCGGCTCGGTTGATCGCGTTGGATCAGGTCGCGGAAGGCTATGGCGTCGTGGTGCTCGGCGACGTCAACGACTACGACGGTGACGATTGCTGCCGCGATCACATCGACAGCACGCCCATCACCACCGTGTTGACAGCCATCAAGGGAATGGACCCAGCCGATGCGGGCGATGACCTCGTCAGCGCTGCGTCATTTGTGCCCAAGGCGAATCGTTACACCGCCCACTGGGACAAGAACGACAACGGTGCGGTGGACCCGCCTCAGGAACTCACCGCAATTGATCACCTGCTCCTCTCGCCGACGCTCGCGAACCGAATCGAGTACGTGGACATTCCCCACACCCACGACCCGACGCAGCACCCGGACCATTTTCCCATCGTCGTTCGTCTGAAACTGGCCGGCGACGACGGTCCGGTGCCCGTCGGGGAATCTGTTCGCCTCGTGGAGTTGGCGCCCAATCCGCCTGGAAACGAGAACCAGAACGAACAAGCGACGATCAAGAACATCGGCGCGTCCCCCGTCAACCTTGCGAATTGGAAACTCCGCGACCTAGCAGGCAAGACCTGGTCGTTGGATTCCGCGGGAACATTGGCGGCTGGGCAGGAGAAGGTGGTGAAGCGGCTTGGACAGCCGATGGCGATGAACAACGGTGGTGACACCATCGACTTGGTCAATCCAACGAACGCGGTCGTGCAGTCCGTGACGTACGGCCACGTCGACGAGGGTGAAGTGGTAAGCGTGGAACCGTAACCAACGAGAAGGACGCTAGTGATGAGTAACAATCCAAATACGCCGGCGATGGACAGTGGAGCGAGCTTCGTGAAGTCGACCGAAGTCTCGATGGATCCGCGACTACAGCGGCTCGTTGCCCGGAGGCGAGCGGGCACGCGCGAACTGGCCAGCGCGTCGACGAGCAGCGACGAGGTCGCCGTGATCGCCAAGGTCACGAACCTCGACGCCTGGAATTCGCTCAGTGAAGTGCGCGCCGGCGCGGAACTCGGGGGATCGAGTCCGGACGGAACCGTCGTGGTGACGGCGCGGATTCCCATTCGCCGCATCGAACATGTTCGCACGCAGAAGTTCGTGCGCAGCCTCAAGGCCGCCCAGGCCGTACGTCCCACGCTCGCGGCCACCGTCGACGAAACCGGTGCCCGCGAGGCGCTTCTACCGGAGGGTCATCTCGCCAACGGCGGCGCCGGAGCCGTCGTCGGCATCGTCGACTACGGCTGTGATTTCGCGCACAGGAACTTCCGTGACGCCGGTGGGGGCACGCGGATCCTCTCGATCTGGGATCAGGGAGGACCGACGGGCACCGCCAGTCCCCTGGGATACGGAGCCGAGTTCACGCGAGAGCAAATCAACGAGGCGCTTCACGCGGCCGATCCGTACACCGCGCTGGGCTACGGGCCGGAGCCCGACAGCATCGACGGACCTCCGGGGACGCACGGCACCCATGTCATGGACATCGCCGCCGGAAACGGGCTCGGCTCAGGCGTTCCGGGCATGGCCCCGAACGCCGACTTGATTTTCGTAGACGTGTCATCGGATGACGTTCCCTTCGTGGGCGCGACCGTCGTTGGCAAATCCTTCGGCGATTCCACACGACTCCTGGAGGCCATCAAGTACATCTTCGACAGGGCCGGAACCCGGCCGTGCGTGATCAACGTCAGTCTGGGTACCAACGGCGGACCCCACGACGGGAGCACTCTGGTGGAGGACGGCATCGATCGCCTGCTTCGCGAGGCGCCCAATCGTAGCGTGGTGATCGCCGCCTCCAACTCTTATGGAGACGGCATCCATGCGAGCGGAACGGTAAACCCGGGCCATGCCACGGACTTAGTTTGGCAGATCCCGCCGGGAGACTTCACCCAGAACGAATTTGAGGTTTGGTACGAAGGGGAGGACCGTTTCGCGTTGGAGCTCGAGGCGCCGGATGGGACAAGCCTCGGAACCATTGAGCCCGGTGAAAGCGGAACGCTCACCGTCGATGGCAACATCGTGATCTTCGTCGCCAATCGTCTCGGGGATCCGAACAACGCGGACAACATGATCGGAATCTTCCTAGAACGGGGGCTACCCGGTGGCGATTGGATCGTCCGTCTTCACGGTCGAACGGTGACCAACGGAGCCTTCCACGCTTGGATCGAGCGCGATGACAACGGCCAGTCGCAGTTCGCGCCACCGCACGACGACCGATTCACCATCGGCACGATCTCCTGCGGGCGAGAAACTCTCGTCGTGGGTTCTTACGACGCACACAAAGTCGGGAAGCCGCTGTCCTTCTTCACCAGCGCGGGGCCGACGCGAGACGGGCGCGAGAAGCCGGAAATTTCGGCGCCAGGCCACCAAGTGCTCGCGGCACACTCTCGAACGAGCACCGGTGTCGTTCGTAAGTCGGGGACCAGCATGGCCGCACCCGCGACAACCGGGCTCGTTGCCCTGGTTCTTGCAGAAGCGCTGGCGCGAAATCTGAGCTTGTCGATCGACCAGATTCGCGGCATTGTGACAAGTACAGCCCGCAAGAATCCGCCGCCCGGCGGAGGCTGGGACGATCGCTACGGCGCTGGAAGAATCTCCGCGACAGCCGCCGTCGCCGCGGTCATGTCGCTTGCACCGGGCGTGCATTCGAGCGTGACGGCGCCGATTTCGGCCGTGCATTCGAGGAAGCCGGTATTGCCGAGCAAGCCGGAACGGCCTCGAACGCCTTCGCCCGTCCGAAGATAGGATCAGGCCGAGGTCCTTGCTATGATCATTCATGCGGCGCTCTGCGCATCCGTGCGGGACGCCGAACGGGGCGCCTCGCGACGACATGGATATCGAACTCAACAAACTGACCAAAGTCCAGCCCGGTGCCTCGGGATGCACCGGGCTGGACCCGAACGAGGTCGTAGAGGCGATTCTGAAAGTTAGGATACCGGGCTACGTCCCACAGGGTGTCGATGTTCGCGCCCGCATCGATGCGACAATGTTCACGGGCACGTTTCCCGCGCGGGTTTTGCAGCAGATCGAAGCGGATTCGAACGTGATCAGCGTGGCGCTGTCGAAGCGGCTTCGGATCATTGGGTGAGCGACGCGCGAGGGGACCAGTCGACCTACCTCGGCCACGATCCGGCGTCGTTGGGCGAAATGAAAGCCGATGGAGCGAACTCTCGACTTTTTTACAAACCGAGTGAAGCCAATCCCGGCTTCAGCGCTGTCGCCAGCCTGGTCATTGTCTCGACCATCTCCAACTGCATCGCGGGCCATTCCGATTCGGGGCTCCGATAGCCGCCGCGTTCGATCACGCGCTTGATCCGGCAGGCCCTTTTGGCATCGAGGCGTTCCCATGAAAGCGTCCCGCCAAATGCTTTCTCGATCTCCTCCTTCCGAGCCAAAAGCAGGTCGAAAATGCGCTTGTTTTCGTCGGCCTCGCCGCGGTCAATGTACAGCTCCGCGGCCCCGTATTCTTGCAGAACCACGTAGTTGAAGGCGAGGCCGCGGATGCCCGAGCTACCCGTCAGCCAATGATGGGCGCCGGGCTTGATGTTCGCGTGGCGGGTCTTCTTGTTCCGGGCGATTGCGAGCAATCCCTCCCAGAACCGCAGGAATACATCTTCGCGTTCCGCCCTTCTCTTGCGGCCGACCTGTTGCTTCTCCCGGAGCTGTACCTGGTATTCATGCGCTTCCGGCAGGGGGATGATCTGCTGCACGTCGATCAATCGGGTCTCGCCGTCCTGATAAGGACGGAGGCGGACGCAACGGATGTCGATGTCCCGCTCTCGCAGCCAAAGCACGGCCGTGGTGAGTTCCTTTCCGAAATCTTCGGAGACCAGCACGATGCGCACATCAGAAGCGAAGTTTTCCTCGTCGGGCTCATCCCAGCCCAGGAAGTCCAGCATGCGGGTTCGGGCCTCGTCGGCAGGTTCGCCCATCCTCGCCAAGAACTCGCCATGAATCTGCTCCGCCTTTTCAAAGGTCATCGCGGACACCATAGCGGCGTAGCGGATGGCCTGTAGCTCCATGTGCCCGCCATCATTGGTTCGCTTCAATTCGATCACCACCAGGTTCGCCTGCTGGTCGATAGCGAGCAGGTCGATGCGGCGGCGGCTATCGTCCCAATCGCCAAACTCCTCCGTCGACACGTAGAGATCGGCGCTCAGCACCTGGATCTGGGAACGCAGCAACCGTTGGAGGTCATTGCGCTCGAGAACTTTCATCTCGGAAAACGACGCTCGGCTCAGCGGGCGGAAGGCTTCAGGAGTCATTTCGTAGAGCGCCATGGTAGGTTTAGCTCCAAGCTAAGTCTGAGCAGTCAGTTCGGCGACGAGGGCTTCCATGAGGTTCTCGGCGGCGGCGCGGGAGGCGGCGAGTTGCGTCTCCAACTGGTCCACCAAGGCCAACAGTTGATCCACCTTGGCCACGATCCGGCGTTGTTCGGCGAGGCGTGGGAGAATGAATGGAAGTCGTTGAACTTGGCGCGTTGAAATGTGCGGAACCCCATTACTGCGTCCGGGATTGATCGAGTCCACAAACGCGGATGAGTACAACCACACCAGAACATACGCCATTTCGAGTTGTTCATGCTTGGGCACGGGCTTCGCGACTCGCTGAAGCAGGAGACACGGGAGGTCACTCTTCCGAACTCGGGCTACCTTCAAGCCAGTTGTGATCAGCGGACGATCGAGAGAAAGAACAATGTCGCCTTCACTGAGCGCGAATCGCTCGAACTCTCTCGCCACGTCGTTGTCGACAAACACGGATTCACGCCAATCGAGAACTCCGTGGCTGACGTTCGCGTTCCTGCATAGGCGCATACCATCGGGTTTGAACCACTCACTCTTGAATGCGTAGCCGTTTAGAAACTCGATGTGATCACCGACGGTCTGAGTACACTCGTCGGCGTCAAAGGGCACGAGTTTGCCTTGGACGGCGAGGGTGAGGATGGATTTGCGGAGGTCGGCGGGGGTGATGGTGTAGGACTTGTGGAAGAGGAAGTTAAGGTTGGCCGGGGTTGGCGCGTTGGCAAAGCGGCCCAGCGACGCGCGGGCGAGCGCGGCGTGCCGTGTCTCCCGTTCCTGCTGCTGCGCCTCCAGCCGATCGCACAACGCCATCAACTCGTCCACGTTTGCCACGATACGCTCCTGCTCGGCAAGAGGCGGAAGCGGAACAACCGCATTCTCAATCTGACCCGAGGAGAGATGGTCTACCGTCGTGTATGCCTTGGTGCCTTGAAGCTCGGTCAAACGATACTGTAACGCGACGGCGAAGAAAGACGGTTCGAGGTGCCTCGAATACCACTTCAATCGGGAGACTCGTTGATTCAGCAAGGCGCGTGGACCCCGCCATTTCGCGACTGTGAAATTTCCGTCCATTCCGACCAGAAAGTCGCCCGCATTGACCAAAAACTCTTCACGAAACTCGCCAAGGTAGTTCACTTGCGTTCGATCGCTGGTGATGTCACGGATTCGAATCATCGGAACCCCGGAGTCGCCTTGGAGGAAGGCAGCGGACTCAAATGCAAATCCGGCCTGAACGCGGCAGAGGTTTCCCAATCGCGTCCATAACCAGCCAGGCTTGAGACCGAATGGGCATTGATCGTCTCCTACGGGATCGAGGATGCGCTGCCGGGCGAGGCCTCGCGCCTTCACGAATGCCGCTCGGTCGCGGACGATTGTAACAGCGAGCGTGTCCGCCGGTTCGTCCGTGGGGCATTGGGCGACCAACCGCCCTTGCACCGCGAGTTGCCGAACCAGTTCCCGCAGCTTCTCCACCGCATTGGGCGCGTCGGCGAATTGATCGAATTTTTCAAAGAAGGTCTCCAGCTTCATGCGGCATTTCCACCGGTGGCGATGAGGGCGTGGTGAAGTTCCTGCTTCAGCGCGGCGCGGGTCTCCACGATCTGAGCGAGGAGCTTTTCGTATTCCGGCAGGAGGTGATCCACATCGCCGGGGCCGGTGTCGGAGTTGTGCGGGTTCTTGAGGTCGAGGTTGTAGTTCCCGGCCTTGATCTGATCAATCGAGACGCGCCAGGCCTGTTCGTTCGCCTCGCGCTTGCTGTACGCGCCGGTCTTGTCGGGTTTGCCCCACCATTTGCGCTCGGCCTCGAATTCCTCGATACGGATGGGCTTGCCTTTGTTGTAGCTCTTGGCGCCAGGCGGATAAGGGTGTTCGTAGTACCAGACTTCTTTCGTGGGCGCGCCCTTGGTGAAGAAGAGGAGGTTGGTCCGGATGCCGGTGTAGGGATTGAAGACGCCGTTGGGCAGGCGGACGATGGTGTGCAGGTTGCAATCGATGAAAAGCGCTTCCTTGATCCGCGTCTTGACGCCTTCACCGAAGAGCGTGCCGTCCGGGAGCACGAGGCCGGCGCGGCCGCCGGGCTTGAGGATCTTCATGAGGAGCACGAGGAAGAGCTCGGCCGTCTCGCGGGTGCGGAACTCGGTTGGGTAGTTGGACTCGATGCCGTCCTCCTCCATGCCGCCAAATGGCGGATTGGTGACGATGACATCCACGCGCTCCTTCGGACCCCAATCGCGCAGCGGGCGGGCGAGGGTGTTGTTGTGCTGGACGTTGGAGGGCACATCGATGCCGTGCAGGAGTAGATTCGTCATGCACAGAATATGCGGGAGATGCTTTTTCTCGATGCCGGCGAAGCAATCTTGAATGGTGCGCTCGTGGGCCTCGGTCTTGGCTTGCTTGCGAAGGTGCTCGATGGCGCAGACCAGGAAGCCACCGGTGCCGCAGGCCGGGTCGAGGATGGTCTCGCCGAGGCGGGGATTGACCTGCTCGACGATGAACTGAGTGACGGCGCGCGGGGTGTAACACTCGCCGGCGTTGCCCGCGGACTGGAGGTCTTTGAGGAGCTTCTCGTAAATGTCGCCGAACATGT
>ORJL010698271.1_pt1 | contig 11538 bp, 8 predicted proteins | sample 1779941 | NCBI WGS metagenome assembly ORJL01 (sample SAMEA104232317, study PRJEB22302) | groundwater metagenome | biome: forest; feature: aquifer; material: groundwater | place: USA | collected 2011-08-07 | depth 5.8 m | reverse complement strand
GGGGCCGACCGAGTCGCCCGCGTTGTCGCCGGTGCAGTCGGCGATGACGCCGGGATTTCGCGGGTCATCCTCTTTCACGTTGAAGACGATCTTCATCAGGTCCGAGCCGATGTCGGCGATCTTGGTGAAAATACCGCCCGCGATACGAAGGGCGGACGCACCGAGCGACTCGCCGATGGCGAAGCCGAGGAAGCAATAGCCCACGATCTGACGCGGCACGAACAACAGGATGATGACCATCATGATGAGTTCGAGCGAGATCAGGTACAGACCGACGGACATGCCCGCCCGAAGGGGGATGTTCACCACGTCCCAAGGTTCCCCTCGAAGGGAGGCGAACGCCGTTCGACAATTCGCGTACGTGTTGACGCGGATGCCGTACCAAGCGACGGCGTAGGAACCGGCCATGCCGACGATGGAGAAGAACAAGACGAGCGCCGCGGTTTGGACCGTTTCCCCTTGCAGTCCCACGAAGTAGTAGGTCATCAAAGAGCCCATGATGACGAACAGCATGAGCAGGAACTTGCCCTGCTGGATCAGATAGGTCTTGCAGGTCTGGAAGATGATCTCGGCCACGTCCAGCATCGACTTGTGCGCCGGGAGCTTCCGAATCTGCCCTCGCAAGTAGAGACTGAAGCTCAGCGTGATGGCGATGATCAGCGCCCCGCCGAACAGCAGGTTCCACGCACTGATGGTCTGCCCGAAGATCACGAAGTGACCTTCGTGCAGGTCCGGAATGGCGAGGTCGGCTTCACTGGCCCGGGCGACGCCGCCGGTCGCCAAAACGACGAGTAAGGCAAGAATGTGAAGGAGAACTGACGATTTGCTTTGGTCACCTGGTGAACGCGGTTTCACGATGCACTCCGATCCGAGGATTAAAGACTCTGTTCGTCGGGGGCGCATCCCCCGCTACCACTTCCCAAAACCGATAGCCCAATGAGACCCGGCCGGGCGATCCCGGCGGGACCGTTCGAGAACCCGACCCCTGAGTCACGCGGACTCAGCCGGTCCGATCCAGAATTCGCATGAATGGACGGAAGGGTTCCCGGAGGACGAACCTCGCCTGCATCCGGGACGCGACCCAACGCCGATCGATCCCCGCCCGCGCCGGACCGGGATCGCGGGGGACTATAGCAGAACCTGCCACTCGTGCCAAACCGGACTGAAAGGGCGATTTCAGCCCAACAACACGGGAACTCTGTACACGGCGAGGGGCCGACGATAGCCTCCCCACGGGTGGCATGGGTCCACGCACCAGCGGGGACCCGTGTGGCTGGAGGGGCGCGGCGCACGGTGGAAATCGTCGGCGCCAAACGAGGCTGTCGACGAAGACACGGGTCCGCTAGGCGCGGACCCATGCCACCCAGAACGGGATGCGCGCGGAACCGCCTTGTGCGCGATGGAACACACGATGGACTCCCAGGACCGAATTCGCTTGACGAACCTTCGATCGCTCGTGCGCGACGTGCGGGACTTTCCCAAGCCGGGGGTGGTGTTTAAGGACATCACGCCGCTGCTCGCCAGTCCGGCCGGTCTCGCTTTGGCGATCGAATACCTGACCCAGCCGTTTCGACATCTTCACGTTCAATGCGTTGCAGGGGCGGAGTCGCGGGGGTTCATCTTCGGGACGGCCGTGGCGCGAAACCTCTCCGCGGGATTCGTGCCCATCCGCAAGCCCGGCAAACTCCCCTCGGAGACGCACTCGGAGGATTTCATCCTCGAGTACGGATCGGAGACGGTGGAGATTCACACCGACGCGATCCAACGAGGGGATCAGATTCTGTTGGTGGACGACGTCCTGGCGACGGGCGGAACGATGGCGGCCTGCTGTCGGTTGATCGAGCGTCTCGGCGGAAAGATCGTCGGGATCGCGGTGCTCATCGAACTGACGTTCTTGCAGGGGCGAGGACAGATCGGGAATTATCCGCTGCACTCCGTCCTCCGGTATGACAGCGAGCTGTCACCCGCCGAACCGGGTTAGCGGCGATCCTCGAAACGCATGGCAGCGCTGCGCTTGGCCATGCCACCCGTTCGGAATCACGGTTTTTCTGCCCGTGTACGAAACGGGAGGATGTCGGGGCCGCACCCCAGCCGGATCGAGCCTATTCGTCCTCCTCCTTCTCGCAACAGTTCCAGCGCTCGAACCAGTTGTCTGTCACGCACCAGCTCGACGTCCGCGCCGGCGTCCGTTGTCGATTCCGCAGGCGTCGGCGGATCGGAGTCCTCGCCTTCCCGTTGCCGGCTCCCGAAATTGACGGCGCGTCGGGACGCTTGCAACGATTGCGTCTCGTCGGCGGACAGTTCCACCAGCACGTCCGGGTGAATCCCCCACCCGAGCGTGGACGCGTTCTTTGGCGTGCGATGGATGGACCGCATATCGGGCAGGCAGTAATACGCGACGGTGAGCTTCATCGCCGCACCTTGGTCGGCCAGATGAATGACGTGCTGCACGCTGCCCTTGCCGAAACTCCGCTCGCCGACGATCACCGCGCGACATCGCGCCTGCAACGAACCGGCCACGATCTCCGCCGCGCTCGCCGTACTTCCGTTGATCAGCACGACGAGCGCGACGCCGTCGGTGTTGAAGTCCTCATCGTGGGCACAATACTCGTCGACCACCCCTCGTCGCGTGGTCGTGCATAGGATCAGACCGTCGCTCAGGAATCGGTCGGCCATGGCGATTCCCTGCTGCATCAACCCGCCGGGATTGAACCGCAGATCGAGGACGAGGGCGCGGAACTTGGCGGCGCGAAGCTCGGCGAGCGCGGCGTTGAAGTCCGTGATCGTGTTGAGGCGAAAGTTGCTGACGCGGATGTAACCGATCGCGAGCGCGGGGTCGATGAGGTAATCCCACGCTCCGGTCGGCGTGCGGCGGAATCCTCGAACGGTTTGCGTGCGTACGTGACGGCGTTGCAGAGACACGGTTCGGGGTTTGCGGTCGCCGGGGGAGAGAAGTCGCAGGCTGACTCGTGTGTCGAATTCACCCACCAGCGACTCCTCGATCTCGAACACCGATCGTCCGTCGACCGAGTGCTCATCGACCGCGAGGATCAGATCGTCGGGGCGGACATTCGCTTCGGCGGCCGGGCTGCCTTCGATGGGTGCGATGACCGTGGGTCTTCCGTCGCGCAGGCCGACCTCGATCCCCACGCCGACCGAATCGCCCTCGCTGCGGCGTTCGAAGGCGGGAAGCTCCTGAGCGGAGATGTATCCGCTGTACGGATCGAGTCGCAGCATCATCCCCCGAATCGCGCCCTGCACGAGGCGGTCGTCGTCGATCGCTTCGACATATTCGCGGCGCGCGACCGCGTCCACCTCAACCAGGTCCGCATAGGTGTGCAACACGGAGTCCTGCTTGGCGATCATCGGCGGCAAGCGCAGGAACAGCAGGGCGCTGAGACCAAAGAGCACCACCCAGGTAAGCGCATGTCGGTACACCCTCTGTTGATCGGTGTTCGATGGGTCGGTCAAGAGCCGCGAGTCCCTGTGGTAACGGATCTTCGGGTTTTATCGGACGCGCCGTATGCCCTCCCGCGAAGGGCATGCCCCGCAGGCCGTATCGACGATGAAGAATCGGCGACCTCCTCCCTATCGGTTGTGAAAGACCGCGAGAGCCGCGTCGCCTGGACAGGGTATTGAGGGTTTTGGAGCCTATTCGTCGACTGCGCGAGCAACGTGCCGATTGACCACCCGCCGCTCACCGGTCAGACTGGTCGGAAACGCGTCCTTCGTTCCAGGACGCCCGGAGTACCAAACGCGGTTACCCTGCGTCGCTTTGTGGGGACGCGTCGAATCGGAAATCTCGGAGGGTAAGATATGACTTGGCAGTCCGCCGATTTTCTCGCAGTCGGCCCGAATCAACATCGTGCCATTCAGCATGCCCACGTGGCGTTCCGCCGTCGTTCTCCGCGCTTAAACGGGAGCCGTTCGATGAATTTGCTTCGGGGCTTGAGCGTCGCAGTCGTTCTAAGCGCGGCGACTCAGGCGCAAGACGTCGGACTCCAGGTAACGGGTACATTCTCCCACCCGTGTATACCCTTGAGGTGTGGTCAAGGCTGCACGGGGCAGTCGGTCCATACCGGCGTGGGGACGAGCCAAATCCGATGGGGCCGGACCTACGGTGGTGCCAACTCGTCTTTGAGTTTCGTCGGCTTAAGCTTCTTCCCGGTTCCGATTGGAATCGAGGTCCCGGTGGGAACGGTGGTGTTCATGAACGCTGTGACCGATCTGGGCACGGAAATCGGAACAGCCCTGCTGAACATCGGGACAGATACTCCGGGTACAATTGACCCATTTTCACCACGCCCGGTTTGCATTTACACGACACCGAACACCACAGGCGACGCGCGGCTCGATGCGGATGCGATCCAAGTGACCGGGGTTCCTGGAGCCCTTTCGGTTCCCGAGCATGGACGTGGTGGTGCGACGGTTTACGGCAAGTTCCTCATTGAGGCAGCGGGTCGTGCCGGCGATTCGAATCAGCGCGTCATCCTCGAGCTGACGCGCTTCGGCGATCCAGCGGAGGACGCCGAGCTTGTTGACGTGCGTGCGGTTACGGTCGACCTTCGGCCGCGCCGCTGCCCGAACGTGCTCAACCTGGGAGGCTGGCGCAACTTCGGGGTCGAGCCTCTTGTGCCAGTCGCCGTCATGGGATCGGATTCCTTCGACGTTGAGGGCATCGACCTCGGCACCGTTGAGCTCGTCACTGCAGGCGGCGGTTCGGCGACTCCGGTGAGTGCGGGGCTTGAGGACGTCGGCGCGCCGGCGTTGCTCGCGGATCCCTGCGATTGTGATATGCGAGCACCGGACGGTATTGCCGATCTTCTTCTCCGTTTCAACCTCCGCGACGTCGCTGGATCGGTAAGTTTCCTCGGCGACGGTGCCGCTCCGTTGCTGACGGTTCGCGGACGGACGGTTGGCCAGGTTCTCTTCCAAGGGACCGAATGCTTCCGATCCGAAGGCTCAGGGGCGGCGCCTCTGCACCGATCCGGATCGGCGCGCAGGCGACCGGGTTAGGTGCCCGGTTCGCTGCTGAGACCACCGGCGGCTGCTGAGGGTTGCAGGATCGGGCTCGCCGACGACGGAATCCGCCTCGCTTCGGCGCGGGTGCCCCATCCTCGCTACTGCGAGGGTCGGGGACGGATGGATTCGAGGAACCTCTGCCGTCCGAAGAGAAGAAAGGTGCGCACAGCGTACCCTACGGGAAAAGGCGGGGACGGGCCGTCCGAGCGATCGCGCGTCGTCTTGGGAACGCATCATTCCAAGTAGACCGGTTCGCCCGTGTCGAACGGTTGAGGAGGGCGTTGGGCACGCAGGTCTTGAGCATCCATCGCGTAACTCGGCGCGATTTCTAGAGCGACCGCGGGTTCGCCGTCCGGACCGCGCGGTACGGTCACGCCCGCCGCTCCCAGCCAGCGGGCGGCGCGGGCGATCTGGTCGCGGCGGCTTGTTTCCAGCGAGTCCGCGCCGGTCACGTTCTTGACCGGTGAGAATTCCTCGGCTCGCTCCACTTCGAAGACCATCGCGTTTCGCGCCAGCGGCAGCACGTCGAAGACGAAGGTTTCGAGCTTCACCGCGTTAGGTTTGTCAGGCCTTTGCAACACGCCGTGTTCGTCGACGAAGGGAACGATCTTCTCCGCTCGTCGAAACGGCAATTGGAACGAGTGCGCGATCACTCGGTCGACGAACGCTACATCCAGAAGATGCACGGCCAGGTTCGCGGCGTTGAACGTTCGTAAGCCGTCGGCGTTTCTTGCGTGGGCGAGCGATTCGGGAAGCTCCGAGTACTCGATCACCTGCGTTTTCCCATCGACGACGCACACGTTTCCGACTCGCTCCAGGTCATCGGACTTGGGCGTGACTTTGGTCGACATTTCGGATTCGGTGCCCGCGTGCAGGCCGATGAACAGTGGGTCGAACGGTTTCACCAGGGGATTGTCGATCTGGAAATAGGAAATCCGCTCGACGCCGCGATTCTGCATGTCGCGGAGGCCGCCGCTGCCCACGAGCGCCTTGAGCGATCCGCCGTGACCGTCGGGTGCGAGTGCCAGTCGGTGTCTCTCCTCCATGAGCAGCCGACCGGCGAAGTCAAACGCGGGGAGCATTCCTTGCTGAAAGAAGAAAACGTCCGAGCGGGGGAGTCCAAAGGATCCGTGGGCCTCGAAGTACTCGACGGTGGTCGCGTGGTTGGCGGCGCTGGTCATGACGTACCAAGGAATCGCCGCTGCGAATCGCCGTCGCGCCGCGAGCACGGTCTCCGCGAAGAGTTGGAAGAGACTCTTGTGGCGTACGGGCGTCACTTGGAGACATCCCTTGGGACCGTCGAATCCGAGTCTCGTACCCTGTCCGCCCGCGACGGTGAGGGCCGCGACCTTGCCGGCGCGGAGCAAGGAGTCGCCGTTTTCTCGCGCCTCTTCGTACACGTCCCGGAGTGCCGGCGCGGGCCGGACCGGGTACACGCGCGGGGCGGTCGGATCGGCGGGGATGGCGCGGCGTGGAGTGGCGAGCACGTGGGTGGCGATGATCGGATCAAGCGCGGTCCACGGAACGCTCTCGATGTCGGTGAGCAACTGATCCCGTTCCGGGTCGCTCAGGTCCGGCCAGAAACGCAGAACGTGATCCTGGTTCCGAGCGCGCAGTTCGGCTCGAACACGGTCGTACCTGACGCCCCGATCGATTGCGGTCATGTTCATTCCTCAGCCAACGCGAACGACGCCGAGGATACTTTCGTCTCCCCTCCGCGTCGTGGCTGACCCGCATTTTTCACCACGAAGGTCACGAAGACCACGAAGCGACCGTCTTGCGTTGTGCGATTTCGGGAGTCGTCGCTCTGGGTCCCATCGACAACCTGTTCTCTAGGCGTCGGAGGCGGTCAGGCGGAGAGTATTTCCCTTCGGCGCATTCCCCTTCGTGCCCTTCGTGTTCTTCGTGGTTTATTGAGAAGTCCAGGCTAGGATTCCGGAGAGGGAAGGGTACCTGGCGTTCCGGCGACGGATTCCCTCCAGGCAGGGGCGACGGGTGGACGTAAACTACTGTCCTCAATACGCTTGCGCTCCGGACGGGCGACTGAATCCGGTTTGGACGATCCGGGGTATAAGAGGTTTGGTTGAGGATGCACCGATGATCGTATCGGACCCGCGCGCCGACGATGGCGCTCTGGTTCTGCCTCGTCATAAGGACTGAACGTGAGTATCGGGGAAACGCTGGTCCAGCGGAAGAAGATCACCGCCGCGCAGCTCAAGGAAGCGGCGGCGGCGCGAAAGCCGTCCGAGCGCATCGAGCATTGCCTCGTTCGCTTGGGGTACATCGCCGAGCGTGATTTTCTTTCCGTTTACAGCGAGCAGCTATCCATCCCCTTCGTCGAGCTGAGCGAGGTCAGCATCGACATGGACCTGCTCCGGCAGACGCCGTCGAAAGTGGTCCACCGCGACCGCGTGATCCCGATCGACCGCGAAAACGGGACCATCCGCGTCGCCACCAGCAATCCCTTTAACCTCTACGCCTTCGATGAGCTGCGCATGCTCATGGGGGCGAAGATCGAAACGGTGCTGGCGACCAGCGAGGAAATCTCGCGGGTCATCAAGCAGCATTTCGGCGTCGGCGGCGACACCATCGAGCAGATGATCGGGCATTCCGACGTGGAGGTCATCCGCGATTTCGATCCGGACAACGCCGATCTCATCGAACAAGCCCAAGAAGCGACCGTCGTCAAACTGGTGAACGAGATCCTCCTCGAAGCGATCCGCGACCGGGCGAGCGACGTACACATCGAACCCTACGAGGACGATCTGAAGATACGCTATCGCATCGACGGCGTCCTGCACACGACGAACGTCCCGCCGGAGATTCGACGGTTTCAGTCGGCGATCGTCAGCCGCATCAAGATTCTCTCCAACTTGAACATCGCGGAGAAGCGTCTCCCGCAGGACGGCGGGTTCAAGATTAAGGCCCAAAATCGTGACATCGACCTCCGCGTCAGCATCATCCCCACCGCGTTCGGCGGGGCCGTGGTCATGCGTATTCTCGATAAGCAGTCCACGCTGCTCTCGCTTGCTCAATTGGGTCTGATGGACGAAGCGCTCAAGGGGATGGAACACGTCATCAGCCAGCCGTACGGCATCATCCTGGTCACGGGTCCGACCGGTTCGGGAAAGACCACGACGCTCTACGCCGCGCTCAACAGCATCAAGAGCGACAAGATCAAGATTCTCACCATCGAAGATCCGATCGAGTATTACCTCGACGGCATCCAACAGGTGCAGGTCAAGCCGCACATTGGCCTTAGCTTCGCGTCCGGCCTGCGGTCTTTCCTGCGACACGACCCGGATGTCATCCTCGTCGGCGAGATTCGAGACTTGGAAACGGCCGAGGTGGCGATCAACGCCTCGCTCACCGGGCACTTGGTGTTCAGCACGCTTCACACCAACGACGCGGTGACTGCGTCGACGCGATTGCTCGACATGGGCGTGGAACCGTTTCTCGTCTCCAGCGCCGTCAGCGGCGTGCTTGGACAGCGACTCGTTCGTCGCATCTGCAAACATTGCAAGGAAGAATACTCACCGGAGCGCGGTGAGGTTCCATCCGATTTTAGGCTCGAACCGGGTCAGAAACTTTCCCGCGGGCGCGGTTGCCGTGAGTGCCGCAACAGCGGATATCGCGGGCGATTCGGAATTTTCGAAATGCTCATGATCACACCGGAGCTGCGCGAGCTGATCGTGCAACGAAAGAGCGCCACGGACCTCCAGACCGTCGCACGACGGCAGGGTCTCAAGCTCATGCGCGACGACGGCTGGACCAAGGTCGTCAAAGGCGACACCACGGTCGAAGAAGTCGTCCGCGTGACCAAAGTCGACGTCGCCGCTTTGGCGTAGCGCGCGGTAGCGCCGCATGACTCACACCGCCGGTCCTCAAAGCGTCGGTCGTCCACGGCATCCCAAACTGGGTGGCATGGGTCCACGCACCAGCGGGGACCCGTGCTTTTTGCCCGTCCGGCTGAGCTTGGGCTGCGTTGGACATCGCCGGTGCTGCACCCCAGCGTGTCCGGAAGGCGACACGGGTCCGCCTTGAGGCGGACCCATGCCACACCAAACGCCCGCATTCCGGACGGAATGCGCCCGCGAGGCCTCGACGTTCCTGTCGTCAAGCTCCCGCAGTGCCCGACCGATATCGTTCCGAAGGCCCAGATTCGGCCTGGAAACGAACCCGAGGGTCCGATCCTCGGTCATGGGCGTGTAACGCGGGCGAATTCCGGCGAGTTGGCGGCGGGTTTGGCACGAACTACAATAGAATGAGACGTTCCGAGCGGGCGGTTCTCGGAGAGGGAGGGTTCTGGCATGCGCACACGATCATGGGCGAGTGTCGTCGCGACGGTCGGGCTTACACTGGGCTCGTCCGGTTGCTTCATGGCCGCGCCCCCGGCGGTCGGTGAAAACGACGCTGCGGCTTCGGATAGCGCGCGGTGCTTCGAGCCCGACGACGCGGAGACGCTCGCGGACCAAGTTCTCCAACTGGTCAACCTGGAGCGCGGCGAGGCCGGTCTGCCGCCGGTGGTGGTGAACCCGGCGCTCGGGAAGGTCGCTTCGGATTTCGCGTGCAGCATGATCGAGGACGGGTTCTTCGATCATCACGATCCCGCCGATGGTTCCGGTCCGGGAGAACGGGCCGTCGCAGAGAAGTATGCGTTCTTCGCCATCGGCGAGAACTTGGCCGCTGGGCAGGATTCCCCGGCCGACGTCATGCGACTTTGGATGGAAAGCCCGTCGCATCAGGCCGTGATCCTGGACGAGCGCTGGACCGAAGTCGGGATCGCCGTGCGGACCGGCGGCGAATTCGGCATCTACTGGGTTCAAGAGTTCGGTGATCCCACCGAATGATCCCGCCCCTTTCACCCGCATGAGCGGCACACCTCCTTCGCGACTTCCGCTGGAACGAAGACATCGCCATGCCCACGAAGGCGTGCGCGCCGTGGTCACCGGTCAGGTCGGCCTCGATAAGAAACCGCTTCTGGAACTCGTTCAACAACTGACGCGGGCGGGCGGACGCGACGTTCACCTGTTCAACGTCGGCGAGCTCATGTGCGCCGAGGCGCCGGATATCGTCGAACGCCGCATTCTGGATCTCCCCAGGCAACGACTCACCGCGCTGCGGCGAAGCGTGTTCAAGGACATACTCCGCGTCGCCGCGACCGGAGCGAACCTGATCGTCAACACCCACGCGACGTTCCGCTGGAAGCACGGCCTGTTTCACGCCTTCGACCACAACCAGATTCACGAACTCGACGCTGACTTGTACATCACCCTGGTCGACAACGTCGACGCGGTTCACGAGCGACTCGAACGCGAGCATGAGATTCGCCACTCGTTGAAGGACATCCTCGTGTGGCGGGAAGAGGAGATCGTGGTCACGGAGACGATGGCGGATGCGGTTGCGGGATACGGGCACGCGTTCGTGCTCGCTCGCGGGAACCCGCGGACGACGGCGTTATCGTTGTATCGCTTGATGTTCGAGCCGTCGCGGAAGCGAGTGTACCCGTCGTTCCCCATGACCCACGTGCTCGATCAACCGTTGATCCTGCGCGAGATCGAGAAGTTCCGCGACACGCTGGCGGAGCACTTCATCACCTTCGATCCCGCCGACGTGGACGAGAAGCGGCTGATGCAGGAAGCGGAGGCGGCCGACCGACGGGGAGAGACGACGCTGCGCGTTCAGGCCAACGGGCGGGAGATCGAGCTTTCCGCCTCGGAAGTCACGAACATCGCCCGCGATATCGACGGACAGATCTACGCCCGCGATTTCAAGTTGATCGAGCAATCGGACATCATCGTAAGCTACATTCCGTCGCGCCCCGACGGTCGGCCGATTCTCTCGTCCGGTGTGGAACGCGAGCTGCAACACGCGTTCGAGTGTACGAAGGAGGCGTACGTGGTGTGGCGTCCGTCGACGGAACCCTCGCCGTTCATCACCGAAACAGCGACCGCGGTCTTTCGCTCCATCGAGGAACTGTTCGTTCATTTCCAATCGAAGGGGTACGTGAAAGAGGTTCAACTGCACCTGCCGTGACGTCGCCGCTTGGTTCATCCCGTCCCGTCCGCGAATTGATCCACGAGGAGACGCTGCCCTTTCCAAGCGAGGCCGAGCGTTTCGATCTTGCGCTCGGGCGGCAGAGTTTTTCGACGCTGTTCGATCGAGCGGCGCAGGCTGTGTTTCGCGCCGGGTACGATCTGGACGACGTGACGATCGATCAGTTCATCGTCTTGTGTGGGAACGACGGCACGGAATCGGAGATGGAATTCTCGGCGTGGTTGCGGGACGTCACGCTGCGCGCGACAGGTCGCATCGCCGCCTTACGAGTCCGCGTCTACCTGGAACGATGGGAATAGTTGTAGGGTGGGCACTGCCCACCATCTTCGTCTGATGCAAAGCTCGGTGGGCGGTGCCCACCCTACGGAACTAATTCGTCTTCCGCAGGAATCCCACGCTGGAGGCGAAAAGGCGTTCGGCGTCGATGGGGCTTCGATCTTCCTCCTCGGCCTGGAGGTC
>ORJL011418739.1_pt1 | contig 11539 bp, 12 predicted proteins | sample 1779941 | NCBI WGS metagenome assembly ORJL01 (sample SAMEA104232317, study PRJEB22302) | groundwater metagenome | biome: forest; feature: aquifer; material: groundwater | place: USA | collected 2011-08-07 | depth 5.8 m | reverse complement strand
GGGAAAAAGGTGACGCCCGCCTGTATGGATGAGGTACCCCGGAGGCTTCAATTTATCTCTGCTCTTTTGCCTCAGGGGGTTCGATTTGCTCGGGAATTCAATATGTTTGATTTCGACCTCATTATTATCAGTGATGCTGGTGCCTATCACATGACCGGATTCCATGAGCGCTATGCGGATTTCCTTTCAAAGAAAGTTCCGATTTTGAATATTGATCACCATGCAAGCAACGAGGGGTTCGGTACGGTGAATCTTGTGGATACGAAAGCTTCCTCCGCAACGATGGTTACTTGGAAGCTTTTAAAACAGCTCGGCGTGAACTTGACTCAAGAAATAGGGCTTGCTCTGCTTGCGGGAATTTACAATGACACTGGAGGTTTCGTTCACTCCAATACCACAAAAGAAACATTCGAGATTGCCGGTGAGCTTGCAAAGGCCGGCGTCAATATTACAGATATCACTCGACCGATGTTTCGAGAATCAACTTTTGCTCAGCTGAAATTGTGGGGATTTATTCTCGAAAATCTTCAAAAGAATGATAAGCAGGTGCTTTCTTCGGTGGTGACGGCGTCCGATTTAAAGATGATGGGCGCCCATGGAAGCGATACCGGTGGAATTGTGGATCTCATGAACACGGTGCCGGATGCGCAGTTCGTGATGCTCTTGGCCGAGGATGATGGACAGGTAAAAGGTTCGCTGCGCACGCAGCGGGATGATGTGAATCTTTCCGATATCGCCGGACAGTTTGGGGGCGGGGGACATCCGAAGGCATCGGGGTTCCGTGTTCAGGGGCGCTTGAAGAAGGAAACGGTGTGGAAAGTGGTATCATAAGGAGTGATGATTCGAAAATTTTTCGCAGCCATCACCATTTCCATTTTTGTATTTTTTCTTGTACCGCTTTTGATTTTGAGGAGTCTCGTCGGCAGTTTTTTAAGCGAATCAAACCTTGAGCAAAAAGTTTTGCCCGGCACCTACGAGCCGGTTACCGCTCTCTTCGCTGGGCAGTTTTCCCGTCAAACAAAGGACGCCGAACTTTTTCGGGATCGTCTCCGTGGCGTTTTGTCGTCTGAGCAATATACCAAGTTCTTCATGCTCGTGGCCCGTCCTTTTTTGGCAACAGAATTTCCTCAAGAAATCGATCTCGCTCCTTTGAAAGAGGCCCTCAAAGAACAAATGCCAGAGATGATTGAACGCTTGCCAATTTGCGATCCCAAAGAGAATTTTAAGGAGGCATTCCGTTTCTGTAAGCCAAAGGAAATAGCATCCAACGAGATATACGAAACTCGCATGGCGGATATGATCCAAAAAGAAATTCCTCCGCGTTTGACTTTGCAGGTGATGGAGAACCCGGAGACTTTCCGCTCGGTGCGCGCTGCCTATTTCGTAAAAAATTATTTAGGTTTTATCATTGGGGTTTTCATGCTTGTGCTTTTGAGTCTCGTCGCGCTTCTCATTTTTCATCCATGGTCGAGTATTCTCAAATGGTTTGGATCCGCTTTTGCAGCACTCGCCTTACTCGTGACGATTTTTTTGGTATCGCTCAGCAGACTTGAGGCCGTTGCCCCGCTTTTTGACGAGTTCACTCCTGCTCAAACGCAACTGACCAAGTTTCTCATTCATCAGCCGGTAAATTTGCTCACGATCTACGCATTTTTCCTCTGGGCTGCTGCTGTGCTACTCTTCGGCTCAGGTATTATGATTCATTCAAAAAAATGACGTACCGGAGATATCTCCTCATTCTCGTTGGCACCGCGATCATTTCCTGGGTGTCCTTCCTCCTCGTTATTTTCCGGCTTGATCCTTGTACGGCGCCTGGAAAGATCACGATCTGCCACAGCGCAAGCGCGCTCGCACTCCTCCTTTTTTTTATGAGTGCTTTCTTTGCCCTGACTGCGACTTTCACCCTCCTTGGTTTTGGCCTTCGCCTCTGGCTCCATCAGTACGAGATCTATCTCGATCATCTCAATATTTCACTGCGGCAAGGGCTTCTTTTGACCTTCTGTACCTTAGCTGCCGCTGCGCTGTTACTCTTAAACGCCCTCACGTGGTGGAGCGGGTTGACGTTGATTCTTATTATCATTCTCCTTGAGCTCTATTTCACGCGCGCGGTATAAAAACTATTCTCCGTATGCTGGATTGCGGAGGATGCGGATTTTGTTGAAAGGCCAAAGCACGACGGCGGCTTTCCCTTCAATTCTTTCGATTGGAAGGAAGTGATTGAGGTCATCGTTGCATTCTCGATCTCCCGGACCTCGAAAACAAGTGCGGGAATCGGTGCTTTTGTGGCGGTTATCACCCATCACGAAATATCGGCCTTCCGGAACCTCGAGGGGGAGTACGCGCTGAGCGGTCATGGGAAATGTTTGATTCTTGTTTTCGGCGCTCAGATACGGTTCAGGTAGCTCCCACCCGCTCTGATGCTCCTTATTGAAGATGTAGACCTTCCCATTCATGAGTTTTACTTTTTCCCCCGGCAGTCCGATGATGCGCTTGATATAAAAGTCTTGGGCATTGTGGGGAGGTCGGAAAACGATGATGTCTCCTCGTTCCGGCGGACTATATCGGTGGCCGAAAAAGGGATAGTAGACGGCTTTGTTCACGATGAGGTATTCACCGAAGCCATCCCGACACCCGCCGTGAATTTCATTGAGAGTGTTGCACATGGAAGGGCCAAAGACTTGGAATGGCGAAATGAGATAAGTGCGCACCGTGTAGACGAGAACCACGATGACCACGATGTTTACCAGAAGGTCCCCGAAGAAGTAGAGGGTGGGATGTTTTTCCTGCAGGTGATCAAGCCAGAGCCATTTTTTAGCTTTTTTGGATTCAAACATGCGTGTTACACTTGAAGCAGTGTTGCGCGATTATCTTTACGGGAGCTATTTGGCAGAAGGCGAGAAGATTCAGTTCGTTATTCATCGTCATATCTTCATGCAGTGCAAGGATTTCTTCCGAATTGGCTTTTTTGGAATTTTTTTGCCGCTCTTTGGATGGTGGTTATTCCCGAAGATTATGCTTTTTGCCGCGGTGTGGCTCTCGATTGGTGTCCTTCGCTTTGGGTACGAGTTTTTTGATTGGTATTATGATGTGTGGCTCGTGACGAATGCGAGCATTGTCGAGATTATGTGGAAGGGATTTTTCGAGAAAAGCTCTGCACGCATAGAATATCATATTATTCAGGGCATTGGCTATGAGGTGAAGGGATTTTGGCGAACGCTCTTTAATTTTGGCACCGTTGCGCTCGACAAATTTGCGGGGGTTGCTTCCGTCTTTGATGGAGCCGTGAATCCGAAGAAGAAAGTGGAGATGCTTACCCAGGCGCAGGAACAGTTCGTCACGAATAAGAGTTTTCGTGATCACCGCGCCCTCCAAGGAATTTTAACCGATCTTTTACAGCGGCACGTGGTGGAGCACGGGGTGCCGCAGGAAGAGGAAGAGTGATATGGAATTGTATTTTCTTATCACCGCGATTGCTTTTCTCCTTGGGCTTGAGGTTTTTGTGCTTTGGCGGCGGAGGCACGGATTTGCTAAACGTGACCGAGCTCTCGTTCACAATGAGTGGGAAGCTATCCGGAAAAAAATGGAACGAGATCCAAAGCATGCTCTCGTTGAAGCCGATAAGTTGTTGGATTTTGTTTTGAAAAAGAAGGGATTTGCAGGATCGCTCGGAGATAAACTGAAACATGCGGAAAAATGGTTTTCTCATCTTGATGATGTGTGGGCAGCGCATAAGCTTCGAAATCGATGTGTTCACGAGGTGGGGTTTGATGTCACGGAGGGCGAAGCACGAAAGGCCCTTTCGCAATATAAGCAAGCTCTATGGGATTTGGGCGTAAAATTATAGGAGTCAGTGGAGTGATGGGGAGCGGTAAGAGCACCTTTTGCAGGATTTTGCAGGAGCATTTTGAGTTTCATTGGATTGATGCGGACAAAATTGTTCACGATTTGTATAAGCCGGGTCAGCCAGGGTATCAGAAGATCAAGGATTATTTTGGGAGCCAGTTTGTGGGCAAAAAAGGGGTTCATCGCGGCCGGCTTCGTCGATTTATTTTGAAAACGCCGCAAAAATTTTGGATATTGAACAAAATCATTCACCCGCTACTTGCCCACGAGGTGAATAAAAAAATTGTACAACTGAATAAGAGCGCAAACGTGAGCTCTATTTGTATTGAGGCTTTCTATTTTGAGCCGCATGATCTTGGGAAATTTGTGGACCAAATCTTTGTTGTTCATGCCTCTGATGAACACATTTTGAAGCGTTTGAAATCGCGAAAAATCCCGAAGAGCCAGCTTTTAGCTATGCTGAAATTTCAACGTAAAAACCTCCCGAAGTTTTTTACGAGGATAGAAAATAATGGTTCAGAAAAAGCGCTGCTCAAAAAAATATCTACGCTTGACCTACCGTTGTATTAAATCGCTCTCTAAAGTACCGCGCCATAGGAAGAACGACCTCCGGATCGGTAAGAACGACTAAGTCACGATCTTCAAGTCCCGTTGGAGGCGGTGAAATTCCCTCATAGTCAAACATTAATGCCCGATAGGGTTGTTTGCCCATATCATAAACATCAACGGCACTCTCTGCTCTTCGGGATGCAGCAGCGTCCGGAGTGAGAGGTTTTACAACAGCCCAAGATCTCGGTGTTTCTGACATATATGATAGAATTAATAAGTAAGCCGCTTGATTATAACTAACTTTATTATCTTGTCAAGTTTTGAACCCGTTATCGGGTTAGAAATTCACGCCCAGATATCGACCAAATCAAAGATGTTTTGCGGGTGTAAGAATGATTCTTTTGGAGCGCGTCCAAATACCAATATTTGTCCTGTTTGTATGGGATTCCCCGGAATGCTGCCGGTAATCAATCACGAGACCCTTGAGAAGGGTGTTTTTGCCGCGCTTGCCCTACATTGTGAAATTCCGGAATTTTCCAAATTTGATCGGAAAAATTATTTCTATCCCGACCTGCCGAAGGGCTTTCAGATTTCCCAGTATGATAAGCCGGTCTCCCAAAAAGGATTTGTGGATATTTCGGTAAATGGAGAGGCAAAACGGATTCGGGTGCATCGGCTTCACCTTGAAGATGATGCGGGAAAACTGGTGCACGTCGGTGACGGCACTTTGTGCGACTATAATCGTAGCGGTTCGCCATTGGCGGAGATTGTTTCTGAGCCGGATCTTCATTCCGCCGAAGAAGCTTCGGCCTATGCGCAGGAGGTGCGGCGGATTCTTCGCTATGTGGGAGCCTCGGATTGCGACATGGAAAAGGGGATGATGCGGTTCGATATTAATGTCTCTTTGCGAAAAAAAGGCGAAGAAAAACTCGGCACCAAAGCAGAAGTAAAAAACCTCAATTCGTTTCGGGCCCTGGAGGCTGCGCTCGCGCATGAGATTGAACGACAAACGGAGGTGTTAGAGTCTGGAGGAAAGATCGTACAGGAAACGCGAGGGTGGGATGATGCAAAAGGCGAAACTTTTTCTCAGCGGAGCAAGGAAGAGGCCCATGATTACCGGTATTTCCCGGAGCCGGACTTGCCGCCTTTGGTGATTACGCAGGAGCAGGTGAAAAAATGGAAATCACTCTTGCCAGAGTTGCCCTCGGCTCGCCGTCAGCGTTTTGTGAAGACGTATGAATTGTCGCAGGAGGATGCGGGTATTCTCACGGAAGAAAAAATCATGGCGGATTATTTTGAGGAGGTGGTTCGAGTGTCTCTTGATGCGAAGAAGGCGGTTTCGTTTGTGAATACGATTCTTTTGAAACACCTCAATGAGGATGGCCTCAAACTTTCGGACTGCAAGATTTCGGCGACTTCGCTTGGAAAACTCCTGAAGCTTGTGAATGATGGCGTTATCTCCAATCAAATGGCCAAGTCGGAGATTTTTGATGCGATGTATGAGACCGGAAAAGATCCAGAGGCACTCGTGGAAGAAAAAGGGCTGAAGCTCGTGAGTGATACAGGCGCGATCGAAACTCTCTGCCAAAAAGTGATTGATGAAAATCCCGGGCCGGTGGGTGATTTCCGAAACGGCAAGCAACAAGCATTTGGATTTCTCGTCGGGAAAGCCATGCAAGCGAGTAAGGGGCAGGCCAATCCAAAAACGGTGAATGAGATTTTGCGCAAATTTTTGGGATGAGGTAGTATGGAGAAGATATGTTTGCTGATTCACAAACAACCCTTTACGTCGTGCTCTCGATTGCTGCGGCACTCCTCACGATTTTTTTGTGTGTGACGCTCATTTATTTGATTTTGATTTTACGAGATGTGAGCAAGATGCTCGAAAAGATTCGTGAGACGGTCGATAGAGTGAATACATTTATTTTAAAGCCGGTGAGTCTCGCATCATCCATTGTGGATCATGTGCGGCCTTTGATTGAATCAGCGCTCGAGAAGCGTGGAGAGGGAAGGAAGCGGCGTTCATGATCGGATCACGCGGAAGGGGAATTTCACGGCGGCGTTCCAAATACGTTTGAAGCGAGACGGTTCTTGTGCGAGGCGATAGAGCCATTCGAGACCAAGATGTTGCATCCACTTTGGGGACCTTTTTTTGACCCCGGAGAGGAAATCAAAGGCTCCGCCAACACCCATGGCAATTTTCACCGATGGAAGCTGGCCGAGATGATGGGAGATCCAGAGTTCCTGGGCGGGTGCACCATAAGCCACAAAGAGGATTTCGGGTCGTGTTTCTGCGGCGAGGGTTTGGATGCGAGGAAAATCATCTTCGTTTGGCGAACCGGAAAAAGTTCCCACGATGGAAACTCCTGGATAGCGGATTTCAAATATTTCTTTTACTTTTTCGGCAATGCCACTTTGGGCTCCGAGGAGAAAAATATTCGTTTTATTTTCCCGCGCCACGGCACAGATGGACTGCATGAGGTCGGTGCCGGTGACACGTTCGGGAAAGACGCGCCTGCAGAACCGAGGGAATATGGCAAGACTCGCGAGGCTCAAAAAGGCTTTTAGTAAGCGGATAAATGAGCCAGAGCGTTTTGAGATTTCTTGAAACGTCGATGCCCAGAGAATGCCGATACCGTCGGGAATGCTCAGCCAAGCACAATTTAATATTGTGCGAAACTCCTCGTTTTTTTGGGCCTCGAGGAGCATTTCGGGATTTGGAGTCACGATGTGGTGCGCGCGTTCATGAGTGGTTCGTCTCAGTACGGCGAGGACTCTCGAGAGTGCCTCGTCTTTCGTGCAGACATCAAACTGAATGTTTAAGACTTTTACTTTTTTCATGATTTTTGAGCTATGACTGCAAGATTTCGTGAATTTCTGATTTTTTTTACGAGAGAAAAACCTGCACCCTGAATCAACTCTGTGAGTTCTTTCATGGTGAAGGCGTGATAGTACCGCTTCCATTTTTTCTCTTTCCCCCAGGGAATGAGCGCGTCGTGCGTTTTTGGATCGATGTACGTGCGATACTTTGTTTGAGGGAGGAGATTCCAGACGGTGAGCATGAGGGTGGCATTTTTTTTGAGCACTCGTTTTATTTCTTTGAGCGCTTGCTTGCGGAGTTTTTCCGTTGGGAGATGGTGGAGTACCGCGATCATCCAGACGCTCTGAAATGCGTCCTTGGGGAAGGGGAGTTTGCGCGCATCGGCTACTCGGAAGAGCGCGTGCCGGTTTTTTTTCTTTGAGATGCGGATCATTTCACGGCTATTATCAACGCCGGTGTAGTCGATTGGATAATTTTTGAGGAAGTGAGCAAGGCGTCCGTTGCCGCATCCGACATCGAGCAAGCGAATCGGTTTCGATGATTTTTTAAGATGAAGGGTTTTTAAAAAGATCGAAAATTCTGGCCAAACTCGGTCACGCGTGGCATCAAATTCGTGGGAAATGGCGCTGTATGTGTCTTTAACTTGCTGTAGAATACGCTTTGGTTGCACCCTTTTATCCTACCTTGCTATGGCTTCGATCGCCAATTTGGTTTTGGAAGCGCTGGAAACCGGAGTGAAAACTCCGCGCCAGCTTCACGATATTAAAATCCAGTACGCTGAACACTTCGGAGTTTCGCCGCCGCCGAATCACGAACTCATCGCTGCCTATCGGGCCCTCGTGAAATTCGGAAAAATTTCTGAGAACCAATCCTTCGCACGCTTGATTCGAAAGCGGGCCATTCGAACGCTCTCCGGCGTTTCGCCCGTGGCGGTCCTCACCAAGCCGCTCGGCTGTCCGGGCCGATGCGTGTTTTGTCCGACCGAGGAAAATGTTCCGAAGAGTTATTTGAGTAACGAACCCGCGGTGATGCGGGCGATCATCAATGATTATGATCCCTATAAGCAGGTGAAGCGGCGTATTGAAACCCTCCATGAGAACGGCCATCCCACCGACAAAATTGAACTCATTGTCATGGGAGGGACGTGGTCTTCGCACCCGAAGCCGTATCAAGTTTCCTATATCCGGCAGTGCTTGAATGCGATGAATGGAAAAAATTCTCGGAGTCTCGCTGAGGCTCAAAAAATGAATGAAACGGCGCAGCATCGATGTGTGGCCGTGACCCTGGAAACACGCCAAGACTGGATTGATGAAAAGGAAGTGTTGCGGATGAGGATGCTGGGCGCCACGCGCGTGGAGATCGGCGCACAGACTCTTTACGATGATGTGTTTGACCTTGTAAAACGCGGGCACCATACCGATGCAACGATCCATGCAACGCAGCTTTTGAAAGATGCCGCTTTCAAGATTTCCTATCACATGATGCCGAATCTGCCGGGGTCAACCGTAGAGCGTGATATCGCCATGTTCAAGGAACTTTTCGAGAATCCTTCGTACAAGCCCGACATGATTAAGGTGTATCCCTGTATGGTTGTTCCATTTTCGGAACTCAAATTGTGGTATGAACAAGGTCGCCATCGTCCTTATACCGATGAGGAATTACTCGAAATTATTTTCCGAATTAAACCGTATTTTCCGCGATATCTGCGGGTGACGCGTCTCATCCGCGATATTCCGGCCACGAGCATTTTGGGAGGCAGTAAGGTTTCCAATTTACGACAAGTGGCGCTTGAGATGATGGCGAAGAAGGGCCTTCAATGTGAGTGCATTCGTTGCCGGGAGATTCGTGATCAGCCTATTGATCCGAAAAATATTGAATTGCGAATGATGCAGTATGAGGCCTCGGGAGGACAGGAGTTTTTCTTGAGTTATGATGACAGACAGAGCGATAAACTGTGCGCTTTGCTTCGTCTTCGATTCTCAAGTTATTCTCTGAGCGGCAAGAAACATTTTGTGAAAGAGCTGGAGGGTGCGGCGCTCTTGCGTGAGCTCCATACCTACGGCGCGCAGGTTCCATTGAGTGAGCACGATGAACTTGCGAGCCAGCATATGGGATTTGGAAAAAAATTGGTCCAAGAGGCCGAAGAAATTGCGCGTAAGCACGGATACAAAAAAATGGCCGTTATTTCCGGAGTCGGGATTCGCGAATATTACCGAAAACTCGGCTATGAACTCAAGGGCACCTACATGGTGAAGAAAATGTAGGAATTATTCTTCCGCATTGCCACTTTCTTCCGCCATTTTTTCGATGTCAATATCGTCGATTTTTCCATCTTCTCCACCGGCAACCGCCTCAAGCCCCGGTGATACCTCCATTTCATCCTGTTTCACAAAACTCATGGCGAGTGGCACCCCGATTCCAAGAGCCATGAGTGATACCGTTGCGACCGTTCGGCGTTTATCGACACGTCTCAAAAAATCGAGCATTCGGTTTGCCCCTTCTGCGGTTTCTTTTGCTACCGCCTTCGCACTTCTTTCCGCAGCCATTGCTGCGCCTTCTTTGGCTGCAGCTTTACCCGCGTACTGTGCCGCAGCATCTCCGGCCACTTTAATGGCGGTTCGGAGTCGCACGAGACGTGCGGCTTCCAATCCACCTCGCAAGGCGCCAAGTCCGGCTCTGACTCCTACCCCAACGCCGGCGATCAGGAGAATATCGGATGCGGCGCCGACTAATGCAAAAGCGGGGCGAAGAGCAAAGCGTTCAAAACCGGTTACCTTTCTCCCGCTGATGACTTCACGTCCCTGCACCGCAGCGAGGATGTCTGAAATAGTTCCCGTGACCGGCGCCATATCGAAAGCGACTTGGCCTGCCGTCCGTGCAAATCCGGTTTTTTTGTCCATGGTGGCAAGTCCGAGGCCGCCGGCTACCGCACCGAAGGCGCCGAGTTTGAGGCCGAAGAAGAGTAATTTTCCTTTCACGACTCTGAGCAGGGGAGTTGATTCGGAAGCAGCTTTCGATGCTTCGCCATGACGCTGCCAATGGAGAATTTTCGCGAGAACTTTTCGAAAGTGCCTCCGTTCTTCCGGAGCAAGCCCTTTCTTTCGGAGTGCGGGTGTGAGAATGCTGCGAGTTCCCTTGAGCACTTCCCATGCCTGTCCCGGAGCGCGAACTGCTTTTGCCGCATATTTCCCGACTCTCCCCATGCGGGCATCAAGAAAACCTGCGAATCTCTGGAGGAGGGATTTTTGCGTTGAAGAAATAGTTCCCACAAGCTCATTGAAGGATTTTTGTAGGGCTTCGATTTCATCTTTCGGCGCTCCTCGTGCCGCAGCTCTACTTATATCTTCCAGGATTTCTTCACCCGCATGCATCACGCTTTTATGATTTTCAGCTCCGCGTCGGGCAAGATCATCGAGTTCTCTCCACTGTTCTGGGCTGAGAGCTTCATCCCCGATTTCTGTGAGACGGCTATAGAGTTCGTCGGCTGCTTCTCCCAGGGCCTTTTGCTCGATCGGAATCCTCACCCGTTTGAGTCCTTTGAGTTCCGCTACTTTTTCGCTTATGGAAGTTTCGAGCCTTGCAAGATCCGGCGCGTCCGGGGCGAGGTTGGCTTTGCGGAGGGCTTCTGCTTGGGCCTGCAAGTCGAAGAGTTCTCTTTGGGCGTCTCGGATTTTTATATCGTGATCATAAAGATTTTTTTCCGCTGCATATCGATGTTTTGCACGTTCGATTTCTTTAATATTCGAAGTATCGGTGCCCAGATTCGCGCGTTCTTCGAGGCTCCCGGCTCCACTGGCGTCTGCACCGCCGAGGTCACCACGGAGACGCCGTTGCCCTTCTTCCACCCGAAGCTCTGCAAGCGCGAGGCCGCCCGTTGGTCTGCGAATTCTTTCAATCATTCGAGCCATGGCAGCCGTTGGGAGTCCTAATACTCCGTAATAATGGCGGACGAATGATCGATATTTGGCTGGAGCGGAAAAATAAACATATGCTGCCCGCGGCAACTGCAAGGCAGCAAGCGTGCCGACCGATTGCCATAATCTTTCCTTCGTGATGGTGCGTTCTTGGAGCGCATAGGCTTTCCCCAATTTTTCATTCGACTGCCCAATTTTTAGGAAAGCCGCATGGAGATCGTCATTTCCTCCATTGTGGCCGAGGACTGCCTTATATGCTTTGAGATGTTCCGATCTTTCAAGCAGGGCAAGTCTGATATCTTCGGCCTTTGTGCGGAGCTGAGATGCTAATTTCCATTTTTTATCTCGGACCGATTTGTCAGGACTATCGTGGGCTTCTTTTTCAAGCTTTTCGGCGAGCGCCAGCGAAGCG
>ORJL011603419.1_pt1 | contig 11540 bp, 14 predicted proteins | sample 1779941 | NCBI WGS metagenome assembly ORJL01 (sample SAMEA104232317, study PRJEB22302) | groundwater metagenome | biome: forest; feature: aquifer; material: groundwater | place: USA | collected 2011-08-07 | depth 5.8 m | reverse complement strand
GTACTCATTCCGATATTTGAGCAGAAGACCGGGTATAACGTGAAGCCTATATACAACGGGTCCGGGGCAGCCATGGCTCTGGGAGAGAAGGGAGAGGCAGACGTACTTCTGGTGCATGCGCCTGATTCTGAAGTAAAGTTCATGCAGGCAGGAAATGGCATTAGCCGTAGGCTGATTATGCACAACGATTTCGTTATCGTTGGACCTTCTGCCGACCCTGCAGGCATAAAGGGAGCCACATCTGCAATTGACGCCATGAAGAAAATAGCTGCCGCAAAAATCGCCTTCTACAGCCGCGGCGACAATTCCGGGACAGATCAATTGGAGAAAAAACTCTGGAAGACCGCAGGGATCACGCCGGACAAAGCCTGGTACTTTGAAGCCAATCTGGGCATGGGGGACTTGCTGCGCGTCGCCTCTGAAAAGGCAGCCTATACCATAACTGACCGAGCCACCTACCTGGCCAACCAAAAGACCTTGAGCTTGGATATTCTGGTGCAAGGCGATCCAGTCTTGCTTAACATCTATCATGTCATTCAGGTCAATCCACAAAAATCCACCAAAATCAATGCCGATGGGGCAAAGGCGTTTGCCGACTTTATGGTGGACCCACAAACGCAGCTGATGATAAGCAAGTTTGGAGCGGACAAATACGGCCAGCCTCTATTCTTCTCAGATGCCGACAAGACTGAAGCAGACCTGGGAAGCAAATAAGCAGGAACATTGGATCGTTCATGAGGAGTTTCCGAGATGGGCGTGCTTGCTGAAGGCGTTGTCCAAGCCTTCCAACTATTGATACATGGCGACCCGAAGGTCATTCAAGTAGCCCTGCTTTCCCTGTTTGTCTCGGGTATAGCAACCTTGCTTAGTCTTTTCATAGGTATTCCGGTGGGCAGTGTCCTGGGTCTGGTGCGGTTCCCGGGCAGGCAGGTCCTGGTTAGCCTTGTCAACACTGGCATGGGAGCTCCGCCAGTGGTAGTGGGCCTTGTCGTAACCATATTCCTGTGGCGTAGCGGTCCGCTGGGGATGCTTCATCTCCTCTACACGCCCTCGGCGATGATAATTGCGCAATTCATCATTGCCTTTCCGGTTGTTGCAGGTTTCACTATGGCTACTGTACAACAGCTTGATCCCAAGCTTCGCTTGCAGATTCAGGCCCTGGGAGCCTCACGCGTTCAGATGGTCTGGCTTTTGTTGAAAGAAGCTCGGTTGCCTCTGCTTGCTGCCGTTATGGCTGGGTTCGGCGCAGTAATATCCGAGGTTGGGGCTTCCATGATGGTGGGCGGTAACATCTCAGGGCACACGCGGGTAATGACTACAGGCATTGTGGCAGAAGCCAGCAGGGGTGATTTTGCATTGGCTCTGGCCCTTAGTGCGATCCTTTTGATTCTTGTGTACCTGGTCAACCTTGTCCTGACGATGATTCAGCAACGGAGCAAAGCACGATGAGCGGCGCAATTTCGTCAGACGTGGCCAACGGGATAGAAGCGAAACGGCTGTCCGTCGTTTTGGGTGGGCATAAGGTCCTGGACATACCTTTGTTTGAGGTCCGTCCTGGCGAAGTGCTGGTTATCATCGGCCCAAATGGGTCAGGAAAGACTACTCTCCTCCTTTGTCTGGCTACCTTGCTGAAACCAACAACAGGAACGATTTCCTATCAGGGAGTTCCTTTCAGGGCGGGGGGGAGCACATTGCGGTTTCGCCGCAAGTTTGCGGTGGTCTTCCAGGAGCCTCTGTTGCTCAATACAACAGTATGGGACAACGTGGCCCTTGGATTGCGTTTGCGGGGGATTGGGCATGACGAGACAAACGCTAGCGTACAGACATGGCTTGAACGCTTTGGAATAGCGCTGCTGGCAAAGAGGCAAGCCAAGTCGCTTTCTGGAGGCGAGGCAAAGCGAGCCAGCCTGGCGCGGGCATTTGCGCTACAGCCGGAAGTGCTCTTCTTGGACGAGCCTTTCAACGCCCTTGACAGCCCGACACGCCAGGCCTTGGTCGAGGATTTTGAGAGCGTCTTGCGGGAAACCAAAGTCACCACAGTTATGGTTACTCATGACCGCAATGAAGCTCTTGCGCTGGCAGATCGTGTAGCTGTGCTGATGAACGGGTGTGTATGTCAAATTGGCACACCCGAAGAGGTGTTCTCACATCCAGCAGACGAGGACATTGCCAGCTTTGTGGAGGCAGGAAACATATTCCATGGAGTGATCAATTCGCAGAGCAATGGGCTTGTCTCAATAAACGCGGCAGGACAAGACCTTCAGGCAGTCTCTACCCTTGATCTCACAATTGGTACTGAAGTGATCGCGTGTTTGCATTACGATGACGTCACCATCTCGCTACCTTTGCCTCAGTCCATGCTCAGCAGCGCCCGCAATCAACCAAAGGGCAAGATAGTCAAGACTTCGCCGGTTACCGCTTCTCAGGTGAAGGTTACCCTGGATTGTGGCTTTACTCTTGCTGCTGTCATTACCAAACGTTCCTGGCAGGAACTTGGGTTACAGTTGGGCCAGGAGGTGGTAGCGTCTTTTAAGGCATCTTCCGTCCATTTGATACCCACTCCGAACAAGCCAAGGGTACTTGTTCCAGGGATTTCGGAGTCAGCCCGCTAAACGCCTCCATAGTTTCTCTTCCTCGCCCTGTAGGAGGCGTTGTCCCAAATGTAGCTCTCCAAGGGCCCTCTCTGTCAGCATGAACGGTGGGAACAGGGTTTGGGTCAGGAACACGGGAGGCCCTTGTTGCTTCAAAACGAATCCCAACGCTGGTGCCTATCTGATCGACGCGGCCAAACAAACGCAATAGCCAGGCAGGGCGCGGCCCCCTTGACGGAGGGCGCTACTTCTTTACCACTGCGTGGAAGCGGCGCAGCGCATCCAGGTGCTGCTTCAGCGACGTGAAGCCCGCCCCCATGGTGTTCATTGAGATGTGCGTGGCGCCCAGCTTCTCCCAGGCAGCCGCCGTCTTGGCCCAGTCGGCGGGAGTGGAATCGCGAGCCCCAACGCGGGCCTCTATGCCGATCTTGGCGGGGTCCCGGCCTGCCTCGCGGGCGTAGCCCCTCATGCGCTCCAGCAGTTGGCGAGCATCTTCATCGGGGGGCATCTGTGGGAACCAGCCGTCGGCCAACTGGCCCACCCTTTTCAGGACTGGCTCGGCTCTTCCGCCCAGCCAGATGGGGATGGGGCGCTGCACCGGCATAGGGTTGATGCCGGCCGCCGTAATTTTGTCCCACCGTCCATTAAATGTCACAACCTCCTGTGTCCACAGCGCCCGCATCAAAGCTATTTGTTCCACGCTGCGGCGACCTCGCACATGGAAGTCCTGGCCCAGCGCCTCGTACTCCACCGCGTTCCATCCCGAGCCGATGCCCAGGCGCAACCGTCCGCCCGTCAGGACGTCCACTTCAGCGGCCTGCTTGGCCACCAGCACCGTCTGGCGTTGTGGCAGGATAACGATGCTCGTCACCAGCTCCAGCTTCTGCGTGAAAGCGGCCAGGTACCCGAACATCACGAAAGGCTCGTGGAAAGAGGACTTGTGGGTGTAAGGCCCGCGGTAATCTTTGTATTGCGCCGGGTCCGCGCCAACCACATGCTCAAACACCGCCAGAAAGTCGTAGTCCATCGCCTCCACGGCCTGGGCGTACTCCCGCAAGGTCTGCGGGTCCATGCTCATCTCTGTCTGGGGAAGGATAGCGCCTATTTTCATTCAAGCCTCCACTCGAAAAGCCAGTTCTTATTCTGCCAGCAGCCCGTCTTCTTTTATCTGCCCGTCCTCTATGCGGAACGCCCGCACCACTGGGTTGGCGGCGTCCGCCAGAGAGACCAGGATGTAGCGCGCCTCCGGCCAGATGGACGTGCCATCTGGCCACGTAGCCAAACGGACGTCTGTGGCGGAGGGATATGCGGGCGAGTGCGTGTGAGAGTGGTAGAAGGCTACCAGGCCCCAGCCGTTGTTCTCAATCTCGCGGTTGGCCTGATAAAGCTCCTTGGGGTCCATGTTGTACCGGTACGGGCTGTGCTCGGTGTTTGTCATGCGGTAAAGCTTGACCACCTTGCCCGACGGCCCCGCCAGGATGCCGCAGCATTCGTTGGGGTTGTCCTCCAGCGAGTGGGCGATCATATCCTGGACATACTTCTTGTCCAGTTTGAGCATTACGGAGTCACCTGTAGCGTGCCGGCCTCGCCTTTCACTACCTCGCCGATGGCCACCGCCCCTGTGACGCCGTGCTTCTCCATCTCCTGCATCAACCTGGCCAGCTTCTGGCGCGGCACGGAGATAAGCAGCCCGCCGGAGGTCTGTGCGTCGCTCAGGATAAGCCGCACATCTTCGCCCAGCGATGCATCCCATTTCACAGCATCCTTCAGGGACGCCAGGTTGCGGCGTGTGCCGCCTGGCGCTATCCCTTGCTTGGCCAGGTCCCAGACTCCAGGCAACAGCGGGACCTTCGACCAGGCTACGCGCGCGGAGGTGCCGCTGCCCGCCATCATGATCCTCAGGTGGGCCAGCAGCCCGAACCCTGTGACGTCCGTGCAGGCGTTGACGCCCACATGCATCATGGCCTCGGACGCGCCCTTGTTCAGCATCTCCATGCTAGCGATGGCGTTGTCCAGTACGTCGACGCTGGCAACCCCGTTCTTCCCCGCTGTGGTGATGATGCCGGTACCCAAGGGTTTGGTCAGGACCAGTACATCGCCAGCCTTTGCGCCGGCGTTGGTCACCTGTTCCCCTGGCTTGATGATGCCGGTCACCGCCAGGCCATACTTCGGCTCCTTGTCGTCTATGGTGTGCCCGCCGACTATGAGCAGCCCCGCCTCCGCTGCCTTGTCATACCCGCCTTTGAGGATATCAACCAGCATCTCTTTGGGAAGCTCCATTGGGAACGCCACGATGTTCAGTCCCAGCAAGGGTCTGCCGCCCTTGGCGTACACGTCGCTTACCGCGTTGGCCACGGCTATCGCGCCGAAGTGGTACGGGTCGTCTACTATGGGCGGGAAGAAGTCAACCGTCTGTACCAGGGCAATGTCCTCCCCAAGGCGATACACTGCGGCGTCATCGCCTGTCTCTGTTCCCACCAGCAAGGCGGGATCGGAGACCTTGGGTAGCTGGCGCAGGACCTGCGCCAGGTCGTCTGGACTGTATTTAGCGGCTCAGCCGGCGCAACTGGCCAGGCTGGTAAGCCGTACTGCTTCTTTCGCCATGTATCCTTCTCGTACCGGTTTGAGATTGGGGAAAGTCTTATGATTGTAGCACAAGGGCATAGCTGGCCTGGAGCTACGCCGTCAGCATGGGGTACCGTTCGCCCGTATCCGGCAGCACCGTCACCACCACCTTGCCCGCGCCTAGCCGTTGCGCTATCCGGAGCGCGGCCAGCGCATTGGCCCCGGAAGAGATGCCTACCAGCAGGCCCATCTCTCTGCCTAACCGCCTGGTGGTTTCCACCGCCTCCTCCGTCGAGATGGTTACCACCTCATCAATCAGCGTACGGTTCAAGATAGCGGGGACGAAATCCGCGCCGATGCCCACGATGCCGTGCTCTCCGGCCCAGCCCTGGCTCAGGAGCGGCGATGTTGAGGGTTCCACAGCTACTACCAGCGTTGATGGGCTTGCTGTCTTCAAGGCTTCTCCGACGCCGGTGATGGTGGCTCCTGTCCCCACGCCGGCCACAAAAGCGTCTACCCTGCCACGGGTCGCCTTCAGTATCTCTGGGCCTGTCCCGTCTCTGTGGGCAGTGACGCTGGCGGCATTGGAGAACTGGTCCAGCATGACCATGTTGCTGTCACGCTCAACCATGCGCCTGGCCAGGCGTATGGCGCCTTCCATCCCCAGATCGGAAGGAGTTAGGTGCGCCGTCGCTCCAAATCGCGCTACCAGTCGTCGCCGTTCCAATGGCACGCCGTCAGGCATGGTTATAGCCACCTGATAACCTTTGGCGGCGCCCACCATGGCCAGAGAGATGCCCATGTTGCCGCCCGTGGGCTCTACTATGGTCATTCCTAGGTGCAGCAGGCCTCTGGCTTCTGCGTCCTCTATCATGGCCAGGGCGGCTCGATCCTTGATGCTGCCGCCCGGGTTCAGGCTCTCCAGCTTGGCCAGCACCTGTGCAGAGCGCGGTGTTTCCAGCGCTTTCAGGCGCAGCAGCGGGGTGTTGCCTATGAGTTCCAGGACGCTCTTGGCGGGCTTTGGCAAGGGAGTCGCCTCTGGGAAGATGGCCCATTGTGGCATGGGTGCGTGGGAGCGTCAAGGAAAACGGCTTCGGCTTGCCCGGCCCTTGGCCAGCAGCAACGAAGAGCGTGGTACCATAGTCACCTATAGCTTAGCGCAAGAACGCAGAGGAGGATGTTTCATGAGTGCATCGGCGGAAGTGTTGGAGAAGCTGCGGGCTACCCGCGCCCGCGTGCAGGAGCAGCTCATCAACGTGACCGAGGAGCAAATGGTGTTGCAGGTGCCAGGCCGCGTGCCCAGAAACGTGAGGGCGATGTTCTATTTACTCGTGTCCCACGAGGCGGAACACACCGTGCACTTGATGAAGACTCTGGCTGCTCTGGGCGTCGTCCAGACCGAAGCCCAACTCATTCTGCGGCTTTTGCAGAGGTCTCGCGGAGAATTGGAGGGGCTGCTTCTGGGCTTGTCGGATGAAGACCTGGACAGGGAGCCCGCGAAAGGTGATTGGTCGCCCCGGAAGGTGCTAGAGCACATTATTGCCGACGAAGAGGTCTTCTCCCAGAGGATTCGTGACGCTATTCAGCAAAAGAGCGAAGGCCAGCCTGCGTAGGGGCGATTCACAGTATTGCCCGCTCTCCTCACGTCCTAGCAGATTACGGGGAGGGGTATAATATAGGTTTGATAAGCGTTCTAGGAGGGTAAGTCTGATGGGCTTGTTTGATAAGGTCTTGGGCAAAGAGTCTGGCGCAGTCTCCTTGACCAAAGCGGAAGGGTTTGCAGCCGTCGCTGTGGCGGCTGTTGCCTCGGACGGAGAGGTTAGCGAGGATGAGATCCAGCGCTCTGCCATTGACATGGCTACTTTGCGGGTCTTTCGTCACCATGACCTGAGAGAGATGGCCACAACATTGAACAAGGTTGCCGGGCTGATTAAACGCAGGGGCCCTGCTCCGGTGCTTCAAGCGGCCAAGAGCGCTTTGGATAAGGAGGAGGTTCAAGCCGCCTTCTTTATCGCCGCTGACTTGGCCCTGGCCGACGGTGTGGTGGAGGAGGATGAGAGGAAGTTCCTGGAGGAACTTAAGGGAATCTTGCAAGTGGACGACGACACGGCTATGAAGATTGTAGAAGTGGCCATCATAAAGAACCGCGCATAGGAGTCGCACGCCGGTTCCGGTCTGGCGAGGTTCACTCGAAAGCCAGATAGGCAGCGGTGGCGAATCTTGAGGAGAAAACATTGAATATGAAAGGGACCGATTGGAAACGGTGGGGAGTCATTGGACTGCTTGTCATGGGCCTGTTGGCGGTGGCATACGCCTTCAATAGGTCCCAGAAGAGCAAGAACAACAGCGTTCCCCCGGATGACCGGGTATAACTTAAGCCTTAAGTGGAGATCGTGTAGCTTGGTAGTCGTGTGGCCTGAGAGGCTTGCTGTTACGGGTGAGGAGCGCTAGTGGCACCTGGGGCGAGGTGACAAGCCGATGGACGCTGCCTGAGTTTCCTACCTGATGGCTAGGACTTATGGCACTTCGGCAGTCACCTTTGCGGTCCACTCGCCGCCCTGCCATTTGATGGGGAAGATGAACTGCACTACCCTCTTCTCCCCCTTGTTCAGGGAGACGGGCGCTTGTTTCTTTATAGTGTTGTTCGCCTGTGTAACAGTGGCTATAACCAGCACCGTCCCCGTCGTGCCATCGTTGCCTACTGTAGAGTTCAAGATCACGTAGTAGTCGTCTTGCGTGCCGGTAGTACTGGCGCTGATGTCGACGACACGAGGAGACGGTTTCTTGACAGTCTCCATACTAGCGGGCGAGCCGGAGCTGTTCGTAACAGACGCGGGAGAACGCCAACAAGATACGGTGGACAACAGGAGTGCCAAGGATACGCCAAGGAAGACAAGCCCTTTTCTGCTGGCTGGCAGAAAGCCTGAGTTCGTATCGAGGGCGATTACTCGCCTTTGAAGTGCCTGCACGCTGGTCTCCAGGAACCTTGCTCCGAAGATACTCTACGCTAGCGTAAACGTCAAGGTTCTGCGCGTGCAGGTTCAGGGTCTTTGGGGCCCCAGACGTCGCGTGGCGCCATCTCCCGAAGGGTACATCAACTTGCGCACAGGGTAATTGATCTCTATCCCCTCTTTGGCAAACCTGGCGTGCAGCCGTTTTATGAACTCGTGGGACACAGTGAAAGTGTCGCCCCGGCTCTGGGCCCGTAGGGTGACCATGAAGTTGATATTGGAGTCGCCGAACTCCCGGAATAGGACGACTGGCGCCACATCTTTGACTATGACGGATGCTGGGAAGTCTCGCACCACCTCTTGCCCTACTTCTAAGCACACCTTCTCTACGCGGGCCAGATCGCTTTCGTAGGAGACGCCGCAGTTTACAAGAACGTTCATCTGCGGCGTTGGAGCCTGGTAGTTGGTGACAACGGTGTCCACCATCTTGGAATTGGGAATGATGGCCAGGTTGCCCTCCCAGGTCTGGATCTTGGTGCTTCTCCAGCCTATATCTACTACCTGTCCCATAGGCCCGCCTTGGAGTTCAATCATGTCCCCCACTCCAATCCTGCCATCGGCGGCCACGAATGCCCCTGCGATGAAGTTGCTCAGGGTAGGTTGGAGAGCCAGGGCTACGGCCAGGCCGCCGAGGCCCAGGCCTGCAAGCACGGGGCCTAGGTGAACCTCCAGGTTATCCAGGATAACCAGCGCGCCAATCAGGTAAATAGCTATGGATACGAAGCGGCGTACCAGGGGTAGCAGTTTCTCATCCAAGGAGCTTCTAGTTCTGGAGGCCACCTCCTGCCCGTACCAGGTTATGAGGGCGCTTAGGCTACGTTGGAGGCCATAGATGATTACTGCCATCACTGACACCAGCCACGCCCGGTTGACGTAGTCCTGCCAGCGGTCCAGGAAGGTGGTGGTGGTCAAAGCCAGGAAGAGACCCTGGACCAGGATGAGAATGAACAAGGGCCTGCTGACGGCCTTGAGGAGCAGGTCATCCAGGGTGGTCTTGGTTCTTGCGGTGAGGGCTTTGGCTACTCGTGTCAGGAGAGGGTGGAGCATCAGGGCTACCACCAGTGATATGCCGAGGATGATGCCACCAAAGGCTAACTCCCAGAGGGGCTGGCCTTTTGCGAAATCAGGCAACATGCTTACACCTTCCTAGCATTGGACTCGTCTGCACTGGAAGAATGATCTGCTCGCTGGCGGTGGTGATTGTCGGCGCACCAGTATGGCGGGAGCGCGAGGGAGTCGAACCCACCCCCCGCCGCGTAGGCGACGGGGCAACGGATTTGAAGTCCGCGAAGGCCACCGGGCCCCATCCACTCCCGTAACGTCGCACAGAGGACAGGCCTTGCACTGGTATCTGGCAACCCGAAGGAAAGCCGGGTGTTACGACGCCAGGGCGTTCTCCAGGCGTTTTTTCAGGACTGCCTTAGGTACTGCGCCCACTACCTGCTCTACAGGCTTGCCTTTTTTGAACACCAGCAAGGTGGGAATGCTGCGTATGCCGTATTTTATGGAAGTCTCGGGGTTGGCGTCTACGTCCAGTTTGACAAAGACGACTCTTCCGTCATATTCCTTCGCCAGGTCCTCCACGATAGGGGCGATCATTTTGCACGGGACGCACCAGTCTGCCCAGAAGTCCACCAGGACGGGCGTGCTGGCCTTTACGACCGTCTCTTCAAAGTCCGCATCTGTTACCGCAGTGGGATGTGCCATGAAACAACCTCCGCCATTTGTGGCCCTCGCCTTACACCAGTTGACTATCGCGACTCGGCAAAGGCGATTACGAAAAACTCACTCTGCTCAGTTTACCCCTGCTACAGGAGTGGGGTCAACGTTGCGCCCGTTGGCCTGGTGCTAGTCCATGTGGTAGTGTACTCTTGTTTCTGCCAGATGTGAACGTCCTGATACTTCCCTATGATTGACCTCATACGAATAGCAGCGGCCGTAGCCTATGGCTATCTGGTGGGCTCCGTGCCTACCGCTTACCTGGTGGGGCGCTGGAAAAAGGGAATCGACATCCGCCAGTACGGCAGCGGGAACGTGGGGGCCTCCAACGTGGCCCGGCATGTCGGAAAGGCTGATTACGTCGCCGTCGCCCTCTTCGACGTATTTCTGAAAGGCGCGGGGGCCGTGCTGGTGGCCAGATGGCTGGGTCTGGATCTGGGCTATCAGGGACTGGCGGCCCTGGCGGCGGTGGCGGGACACAACTGGTCGCTGTACCTCCGTTTCACTGGAGGCCGAGGACTTTCCGTGACCGTTGGCGCCCTACTGTTTCTGGCCTGGAAAGAGTGGGTGGCACTGGTGGTGGTGGGGCTGCTGGGCTGGGCTGTGTTCAAGAGTCTGGGCCTCTGGTCAATGATAGCTCTGGCGCTGCTGCCCATATGGGCCCTGGTGTTCAGGGAACCCATGCCTATCTTCCTCTTCTGCGTGGCGCTGCTGGCTGTCACCGTCCTCAAGCGGCTCATGTCCAACCCCGGCACGGCCCCGGCGGGCCTGCGGTGGCGCGACATGGCCATTCCCCGGCTCCTGTACGATAGGGATACCCCCAAAGCAGGCAACTGGGTGGCGCGCCAGCCCAAGGATACCCGGCAGGAGGATGGTCGTTGACTACTTATTGCTACAGGCACCCTGAGACGGAAACGGCGTTGCGTTGCGGCAACTGCGGACGCCCCATATGCGTCAAGTGCATAGTGCAGCATCCGGTGGGCGTCCGCTGTCCCGAGTGCGCCCGGCCTACCAAGATACCTGGCTTTGATGTCACGTCTGTGTACTATGTCAGGGCCGTGGCCGCCGCCGCCGTTATTGGAGTGCTGGGAGTCTTGGCGCTACTCTTGCTGGGCTCGCTTCTGGGGCCGTTGGGTTTGCTGGGATACTACCTCCGCTGGCTGGCCCTGGTGGGCGTGGGGTATATTATGGGCGTTGCCGTGAATTTCGCCGTGGCGCGGAAGCGTGGCCTAGGATTGCAGTGGGTCGCAGCGCTGGGGGTGCTGGGTGTTTTCGCCGTGCTGTTGTTCCTTCTGCCCGGTGTGTTTGCCCTCAGCAGCCTGGTTGCCATTCTGGCCCTCGCTGCGGCGGTGTACCTGGCGGTAATGCAGTTGCGGATATAAGAACGACGTGGCTCAAGATCAGCCGCTCACCCTGAGCAAGCCTGTAGTGAGCTTGCCGAACTATCGAAGGGAATGAGCGAGCCGAGTTGAAAACAACTTGGAGGAGAGTAGAGAATATGGATGCAGAGATTCAGGAGTACATCAAGGTCTTCGACTACATGCGGGACGAGGTGAAAAAGGCCATCCAGGGCATGACCGCCGAGGAACTGAACTGGACGCCCCTGGCGAAGGACGCCAACTCCGCTGCGGTGCTGATCACACCCCTGGCCGGC
>ORJL011476805.1_pt1 | contig 11542 bp, 10 predicted proteins | sample 1779941 | NCBI WGS metagenome assembly ORJL01 (sample SAMEA104232317, study PRJEB22302) | groundwater metagenome | biome: forest; feature: aquifer; material: groundwater | place: USA | collected 2011-08-07 | depth 5.8 m | reverse complement strand
GAATCTTGGACCGATGAATTGCCGTCATACTATAAAACAGCCGATATATTTCTCAATACCTCAAATTATGAAGGCTATGGCCGGACTTTGATTGAGGCCGCGGCCGCGGGCTTGCCGATTATCACGACTGATGTGGGCGTAGTCGGGGGAGCAATCAATAAAAATAATAGCTTAATTATTCCAGTGGGCGGTGTGGTCGCATTGACAAATAGTATATTAAAGTTAATTGAGGATGAAGGCTTACGGCGGGAATTGAGTCAAAAAGTCAAGGAAGCGGTGCAAAGTTTAGGTAATAAAGAATCTTATTTGCAAAAGTATAAACAATCATGGAGTAATGTTTTATGAAGAAGGTGTTAATTACCGGTATTACCGGACAAGATGGGTCATTTTTAGCCGATTTACTTCTTGCGAAAGGATATGAGGTGCATGGCATTATCCGTCGTGTTGCCGCGGAGGATCCGCAGCAGAGAGTTAGCCGGATCACGCATATTTTGGACAAGATAACATTGCATTCAGGCTCACTGGAAAGCTATGCCAGCATTTTCAGCGTGGTGGAAAAAGTCAAGCCCGACGAGTGCTATCATCTGGCGGCGCAGAGTTTTGTGACTGTGTCTTTTGAAGATGCGTTTTCCACCATGAACACCAACATCAACGGCACTTTACATATTCTAGCTGCTCTCAAAGAACTAGCGCCAAAGTGCAAATTTTATTTTGCCGGGTCCAGCGAAATGTTCGGCAAGGTGCGCGAGACGCCGCAGACCGAGCAGACGCCGTTTCATCCGCGATCGCCCTATGGCATTTCCAAGGTGACCGGATTCGACACCACGCGCAACTACCGCGAAGCTTACGGCCTGTTCGCCTGCAGTGGGATTTTATTCAACCACGAATCGGAACGGCGCGGCATGGAGTTTGTCACGCGCAAAATTTCCAGTGGTGTGGCCGCTATTAAAGCTGGTAAACAGGACAAACTTCATCTGGGCAATTTGGAAGCGCGCCGGGACTGGGGTTATGCCCCGGATTATGTGGAAGCCATGTGGCTGATGCTACAGCAAGACGCGCCGGATGATTATGTTATTGCCACGGGGGAGACGCACAGTGTCCAAGAGTTCGCTGAAGCGGCTTTTAATGTGGTTGATCTTGACTGGCGTAAATACATCGTAGTCGACGACAGCTTAAAGCGTCCGGCTGAAGTTGATTTATTGGTTGGGGACACGGCTAAGGCTCGGCTGGAGTTGGGTTGGCAGCCAAAAGTGTCTTTTGCCGATCTGGTAAAAAAAATGGTGCGCCATGATTTAGACTCAGTAGAAAAAGAGTCAAAGTAGCTGTGTATAATTTTATATGAACAAAAAGATTCTTGAGCGAGATAGCGATGGCGACGAGCGTGACTGGGATTGTTATTGGGCAAATAAGAAGAAAAAAAGCAATATGCTTTACGACCTTATCGCGGTTTTTTACAGAAAGCATATTATTAAGAGCGCGCTAAACAGCTTTATCAAAAAAACATTCGCGCCGGACGCGATATTGTTGCACGCGGGGTGTGGCGGGGGTCAAGTTGATACTGATGTCATTCGTTATGCCCAGGTTACGGCGTTGGACATATCGCAATTTGCCCTTGATCGCTATCAGGCGTTAAATGGTTCGTTTGCGCAAACTCTTAAAGGCAGTATTTTTGAAATTCCTCTGCCGGATAACTCAATGGACGGTGTTTATAATTTAGGCGTGATGGAGCATTTTACCGAAGAGGAGATTAACGGTATTTTAAAGGAATTTCACCGGGTTTTGAAGCCCCGCGGGCAGGTGTTGCTGTTTTGGCCGCCGGCGTTCGGACTAAGTGTCACATTTATGAAAATAATTCATTTTATCCTAAATAGCGTATTGAAGAAAAACATTAAACTGCATCCTAATGAAGTAACCAGGATTTCTTCTAAGAAGCACAGCCAGCGAATGCTTGAGAACGTCGGTTTTTTAATGGTAGATTATTATTTTGGGGTTAAAGACGCTTTCACGCATGTTATTTTGACAGCGGAAAAAGTTATAAATATATAAATGGAAAATAACCGCACAACTTTACTTTTCATCACGCAAAAAATTCATCAAAATGATGATGATTTAGGGTTTGTTATTTTATGGATAAAAGAATTTATCAAGCAGGGCGTTAATGTCCAAGTTATTTGTTTGGAAAAAGGGGATTTCGATAATTCGTTTCCGGTTTATTCTTTAGGCAAAGAAATGGGCTACGGCAAATTACGCCGCGTTTTACGATTTTTAAAATTTATTTTCACTCTCCAGTATAACCGCGTGTTTGTGCACATGAATCCGGAGTATTTCACACTTGGTGGTTGGTATTGGCGGCTAAAAGAAATTCCAATGTATCTTTGGTACACGCACTACGCCATGCACATTCACATGCGCCTCTCCGGTTGGTTGTGTCAGCGCTTGTTCGCGGCCACCAAGCAAAGTTTGCCGCAATACGAGGGTAGCCCCAAAAAAATTATTACCGGCCATGGCATTGACATGAATTTTTGGGCAGCCGCCGCTCCATCTGGTGAGAACAATAATTCGCCATATAAACTTCTGACCGTGCATCGCCTATGCCGTTCTAAGCGCTTGGAATTAAGTATATTGGCTTTAAAATATTTGCCGGGCGAATATACTTTGACTATATATGGCCGAGACGTGGAAAAAGATTATGTTCGTGAATTGCATCAATTAGTAGAACGGGAAAGCCTGCAAGATCGGGTAAAATTTATGGGGCCAGTGCCTATGTTCCAACTTAAGGATATTTATAGCCATTACCGGTTAATGCTCAATATGGCGTCGGAAACGATTGATAAGACCATGCTGGAAGGTATGCTTTTTGGCCTTTATCCCATCACCACCAAAGCTAATTCAGAAGCCATCGGACTGCCAATCTCGATTCATCACGACGACCCCAAAGCCATTGGGGATTTTATAATTGATAAAAAGTGGGAGCAGTACGGCTTGCCATATTTGCAGAATATCATTTCCGGGCGACATAGTTTACCGTCATTAATCAAACAGATGAATCAATATATTATTCCGGGAAATTAAATTATGAAGCCAGCAAACAAATCCATCGCCATTATTGCTGGCGCGCGGCCCAATTTCATGAAAGTCGCGCCGCTTTGTCGCGAGCTGGAAAAACAAAAGATGCGCTATGTGTTAATAAACACCGGCCAGCATTTCAGTTCCGCCATGGCAAGTTCGTTTTTGAAAGAATTCCAGCTCAAACCCGATTACACGCTCTCACCGTCTCGTCAGACTGTCGCCCGGCAAATGGCCGACATTCAGAATGGACTAAAAAAAATTTTTAATAAAGTAAAGCCGGGGCTGGTGATTGTGGTCGGGGATGTCAATTCCACTCTGGCCGGCGCCCAAGTTGCCAAGGAGATGAATATTCCGCTGGCGCATATTGAGGCTGGTTTGCGTTCCTTTAATCCAGCTATGCCGGAGGAGTATAATCGCATCCAAACTGACCGGCTGGCTGACTTATTATTTGTTACACAAGAGGAAGGAGTTAAAAACTTGCGGAAAGAGGGGGTAACTAAAGGCGTGCATTTTGTCGGGAATATTATGATCGACACACTGAAACTGTTTGTCAAAAAGACAACCCAGCCAAAGGCTGCCTGCCCGCCGGAGTGGAGGGGCCGGCCTCTGGCCGAAAAGATAGCCGGGTGTTATTATTTTTGCACTTTGCACCGCGCGGAAAACGTGGATAATAAAAAAGTTTTTAGCGAGATAGTGGCCGCGCTTGAGGCAATGAGCCAGGACGCTATCATTTACTTACCGCTCCATCCGCGGACCAAAAAAATGGCCGAAAAATTCGGTTTGCTGAGCAAGTTGCGAAGCGCTTGCAAAATTTTGCCGCCGCTGACATACGCGCAATCTGTGGCCTATCAGCAAAACGCGCGTTTAATATTGACCGATTCCGGCGGCGTGCAGGAAGAAGCCAGTTTCTTGGGCGTGCCGTGCTTGACTTTGCGCACCGAAACCGAGCGGCCGATCACTGTTGCGCAAGGCACTAACGTCATCGCCGGCGTGACAAAGCAGTCAATTTTTAAGGCCTATCGGGTAATTGATTTCAAAAAAAAGAAAGTAAGCATCGAATTTTGGGACGGCAAGACAGCCCAGCGCATCGTTGATAAAATTAGAAATTTTATAAATAACAAGGATAATGTTAAAAAGATATGAAGAAGAGCAAAAGCGGGAAATTAAAAGTTCAGGCCGGATTTTGCCTGCCGGGGAGAATTTTGGACGTTGGATTTGCGGCCAATCCAAATCCTTATATTCAAAATGCTATCGGCTTGGACATTGTCCTTCCGGAGGTATCTCCAGTTAATTACTCCGACATAGTAAGATGCAATCTTAACATTGAACCTATTCCTTTTGCAGACGATTTTTTTGACAATGTTATTGCTGGCGACGTGATTGAGCATCTTGAGAATCCGAGCCATTTTTTACGAGAAGCAAACAGAGTTTTAAAAAGAGGCGGACGATTGATTTTGTCTACTCCCCATGCAAACGATTGGTGGACCACATTACATAATTGGTTTTTTCGAGGTATAGTTAACGATCCGGATGTTGGCGAGCATTTGCAGAATTGGACAATTTTAGATATGACCAGGATTTTAAATAAGAATGGTTTTAAACTGATAACCATGGAAGGGCTATATATGCATTTCCCAAAAATAAATATAGCCATCAGAGTAAAACGTTTTCCAATTTTATCGTGGCAAATTTTTTATGTCGCCTACAAGCAGGCAAAACCCGATGCCACTATTTTAACCAAGGTTGACAAGAAACAGATAAGAGTATGAGTAGAAACTTATGGTTATTTTAATATCTTTTATAAAAAAATATTGGCTGGCCATATTAGGCACATTGGTGGTGGGGTTATTTACCGCCTTGCCCACCTTTGTTTTTTTCCAAAGAGTGGGCGATAACTGGCGCGGTGTTTACCCGGTTTTCAACGGTGACGCGCTTTTTTACCAAGCCCGGATTCAAGAAATTTATGATGGCCATGGCGCCATCAACCACTCGTATTTTTTTGAACACAAAGATATTGTCTATCCGCAACAAGTTGGCGCTGAATATTTTATCTATGGCCTTACTAAAATATTTGGCCTATCCGCGCCGGCCCTGCAAGTGGCGTTGGATTTTATCGCGCCGGCCCTGATTTTTTTACTGGCTTATTTATTGTTTAAAAAATTATCCGCCAATGAATACACGGCCGTGCTTTTCCCCGCGTTGCTTTTCACAGTGGTGATGAGCGGCTTGTTTAAGCCCATTCATCCGCAAGTCACTTTGCCGTTGTTGTTATTATTTTTGATTTTTTGGGCGCGCTTGATATTACAGGCCGAAAAGAAATGGCTGCATAGCATTATGGCCGGATTGGTTTGGGGATTATTGTTTTTAACGTATTTTTATCATTGGTCTTTTTTGGTGGTGGTGGTGGGGATTTATATTTTAATCTTATTACTGCGCAAATCATTTGCCGAACTAAAATATCAAGGGCTGATGATTGGTATTGCCGGACTCATTGGAACGCCGTATTTTTTAAGAGTATTGGCGAGCCTGGAATCGTCTTTTGGCGCCGAAACTATGGGGCGGCTGGGATTGTATTTTTCGCATTTGCCGGAGAGCTATCCGCGCCTGGCCGTGGCGCTAGTTTGGTTAGTTTTTTTTGTTTGGTTTGCCCGGCACTATAAGATTGAGCAAGCCAAAAAGACTCAGATTGCGGCAATATTGCTCATTGCCAATGTTTTATATCCTAACCACCAGTTAATCACGGGCGTAATTTTTAATAACGCCGCTCATTGGTCTTGGATGCCGATTTTGATTTTCGCTGTTAGCGCTCATTATATGATTGCTGTCTTGCGCCGGGAGAATATAAATTTATGGAAAAATCGTTTAATAATGTTAACCGTGTTTATTCTTTTAATTTTGCCGGCTTGGCGACTGTCTACTTTTTTATTTCCCTCATATAAATATCAATATAAAAATAACATCGCCGATGGCCACCAATATTACGCGGATGCGTTCGCTTGGATTAATACTTATACTCAAAAAGATGCCGTGATTTTATCAGATATGGAATTGATGAGCTTTATCCCGATTTACACATCCGCCAATGTGTATAACTCATATTACGCCTTTGTTCTGCCGGCCAGCGACCAGGAGATAATTGAGCGAACATTGTTGTCCCATTTTTTTGAACCGGATTTTTTTACCGCTAATGAATTTGGTTTTAAAGACGGCGATCGAATCCTTTGGTCATTGGCGGCGGAGGCAGAAAAGAACACCCACAGTATTGCCGGAATATGGCCTATTCCTTATGAGCCGCAATATAGTTTAGTCAAGGAAAAGAAGAAAGTGGCAGAGGTTTATGATAATTTATTAAAAGAAGGTTGGAATATATCATTATTTAAAAAATACCGTTTGGATTATATTATCTGGGATAAAAAAGAACAGCCAGCTTGGAATATTGAACAATATAAAGAACTGGAGCTGGCCAAGCGGCTAGGCGACCTGTTTATTTATCGGTTTAAGAGTTAATTTATGTGTGGCATAAACGGCTTTAATTTTCGAGATGAAAATTTAATCCAGAAGATGAATGACAAAGTAAAGCATCGCGGGCCTGATGATGCGGGTATTTTTATTTCCAATCACTGGTCGCTGGGGCATAACCGGCTCTCGATTATCGATTTAAGCAGCGCCGGCCACCAGCCCATGGTGAGCGCGGATAAAAAGTTTGTGATTACATTTAACGGCGAAATATATAATTTTCTAGATATTAAGAAAGAGCTGTTGGATTTAGGTTATAAATTCCAGTCAAAAACCGATACCGAAGTTATTTTATATGCTTATCAGGAATGGGGCAGCGCGTGTCTGCAAAAATTCAACGGCATGTTTGCGTTGGCGATTTTAAATATCAAAACCGAAGAACTGTTTCTAGCTCGCGACCGCGTTGGCATTAAGCCGCTTTACTATTATCGCAAAGGTAATCAGTTTATTTTTTCGTCCGAGGTAAAGGCCATATTAAGCCACCCCATTGGCGCTCCGCTTAATTATGAAGCGTTTAATATTTACTTCCGTTTGCTGTATGTGCCATCGCCAATCACTATGTGGCAAAATATTTATAAACTGCCGCCCGCGCATTATGCTGTGGTTGATAAAGCGGGGAACATGAAAATAAGACAGTATTGGCAATTTAAAAATGAGCCCTTGCTGCGGGATAAGAAGCAAATAAAGCGGGAAATTTCTGATTTATTGCACGATTCTGTAAAAAAACAATTAATGTCCGATCGGCCGGTGGGCGTGTGGTTGAGCGGCGGCATTGATTCCACCATTATTACCGGCATCATGAGCAAGTTGTCGAGCCAGGTTAATACTTTTTCCATTGGTTTTGAAGATACCGAAGAAGCGGCTAAATATAATAATGATTTTTTAGTGGCCCGCCGCACGGCCAAGCATTTTAACACCAGCCATCACGGATATATTTTATCAGCCAAAGATGTTTTGGATAATTTGGAGGCATCTATTTACCACATGGATGAGCCGATATCTAACCATGTCCAAGCCGTGAATATGTTGCTGGCGCGCCATACGACCGAGGTTGCTAAAGTTGTTTTGGGCGGTGATGGAGGAGATGAATTATTCGGCGGCTATGAGCGCTACTACTACAGCGCGCTGATTGACCGATTGCGGGCTGTGCCGGGTGCGAAATTATTGGCGTCGATTTTCGGCAAATCGTCTTGGCGCGAAAAAATACGGTCAGCTCCGGGGGTTGAGCGCTACATGAATTTTTTCGCGCAAAAAGAAAGCACTGTTGCCTCCTTTCTTTCTAAAAACATTAATCAGAATGCGATTTTACCCGGATTTTTACAGGAGCGATTTTTTAAAGAAGTTGATAATAAAGATTTTACGCGCCAATTTATGCGGACCGATATTATGAGCTGGCTAGCGGACGAATCGCTGGCGCGGTCCGATAAAATGTCCATGGCCTATGGCTTAGAACAGCGTGTGCCGTTTTTGGATCACCGCTTGGTGGAACTGGCTGACCGCATTCCGGTTGAGTTCAAAATTGGCCGTAAAGGCCTATTGTTCGGCCGGGTAGGCAAAAACTATGAAGGTAAAATAATTTTGCGCGAAGCTATGGCTGAATATTTACCGGAATATGTCCTTAATCAACCTAAGTGGGGCTGGTTTTCACCGGCCGCCAAGTGGGCGCGCGGCCCGTTTAAGCCGTTGCTGCAAGAAGTTTTATCGCCGTCCTATTGCGCGGGCACAGCCGAGCTGTTTGACTTTAAGGCCTTGCAGAAAATATTAGATGATCATATTAATAAAAAGGCATACGCCCTTAATACCCTATGGTCGGTGATGACTTTCCAAATGTGGTACAAGCAGTTTATGCAGGATTAATTATGCCCAGAAAGATATTAATCATTACTCCCAAATTTCCGATTCCTACGACTGGCGCCTGCGAACAAGAGCGTTTAGCCGGATTTTTGCAGTTGCAACGTTTGGGTTTTGACATTAGAATTATTTCTAAATTTTTTGAATGGCAAAATCGCGAGGAAATTATTAAATGGGGCAATATGCACAATATCGCTGTTGATTTACTTCCTTATGAATTCCAACGCCAATGGAGTTTAAATCCGTTGCACTGGGACGGCGCCGCCAATGAATATGCTTCAACCGAGACGCGGCAATCAGTTGAGAATATTGCGCGCTCTTATCAGCCCGATATAGCTTGGTTTGACTATTCCTATCTTTGGCCTTTGTATCATTTATTCAAAGCCAAAAACATTCCCGTTATAACGCGCTCAATCAATTTTGAGGCCACCCATTTTTTGCAAGAAGACGGAATCAGTTTGAAAAATCTGCTGAAATTTTTCCCCAAAGTCATTTCCGAGCTGTTAATGATTAAAAAAAGCGATTATATTTTTGCCATTACGCCCAAAGAAGAACGGTTATATAAAAGATTGGGAGCAGCCAACGTCGCCACATTGCCCTTGCGTAGCTTGCCGGATTTATTAAAGACTACGCGAGAAATCAGGCCGACTGATCAATTGCACTTATTTTTTATGGGTGCTTCCTATAATGTCCATCATAATCGCCAGGCCGCGGCTTTGCTTATCAAAGAGGTGGCGCCGGAGTTGGAAAAACGCGCTCCGGGTAAATTTTTTTTTCATATTTTAGGGAAAAAGCTGCCCACAGATTTGGCCGACTTGTGCCGCGGCAATATTAAAGAAGAGGGGTTTGTGGATAATTTAGACGCGTTTTTGCGGGAGCAGGTTGACATTGCGGTCATTCCGTCAATTATGGGCGCGGGCATGCAACAGAAAATTTTTGAGCCTCTTGTCTATGGCATTCCCTCCGTGGTTTCACCCCGCGGTCTGGCCGGCTATCCCTTTAAAGACGGCGAGCATTTACTTTTAGCTGAAACAAAAAATGAATTTATGGAACAGATTTTAAAACTGCAAGATATTAATTTGCGCCGCCTGTTATCGGAGAACGCACTGCGGTTAAGTCAGAAAATATTTTCGCAGGCCGAGCTTGACGGTATTGTCAAGAAAGGATTAAATAATTTATTACATGACCAATAAACAAGCCTTACGAGAAGCTTATGCATTGTTATCGCCTTATGCCGATAAACAGCTTTGGGAGTTTAATAATAATTTAGTGCATTTGCGTTTTATCACTAAACATATTCCCAAAACCGCCGGCATATTAGATGTGGGCTGTGGCATTGGCATTTTGGATATAGCTTTGATTTTATTAGGATACAAAGTGGCAGGCGTGGATAAATATGTTTTTAAAGCTAATAATAGCTTTAGTATTGAAGATCTCAACGGTTTGCGGCGCGTTTGGGAGGCGCAGGGTTTGGAAATTTTTCCGAAAGATATTTTGCGTGATACCAACATTATCATCGGCAGAAAAAGTTTTTAAAAAATATTCTTGCCGGCGCGCAAGAATTAATGATATTATTATACTTATCTCAAAACACTATGAAGCTGACAGCCCTTAGAGAAAATGAAAAATGTTGCGTGTGCGGTTTTTCCTCGCTGGCCCCGATTCTTTCTTTAGGGGAACTTTATTTTTCTGATTTTATTGCCGGCGATAGCTCTTCCGCCCGGCACCAGAAGTATCCGTTAGAGTTGGTTTTATGCAACAAGAAAGATGGCGGGTGCGGCCTGGTGCAGTTGAAGCATTTTGTTGACCATGAATTTATGTACCGCCAGTATTGGTACCGGTCCGGAATGAACCAGACTATGACCAATGAGCTGGCTGGAATAGCTAAAAGCGTCGCGGCGATTGCCGACTTGCTCTCTGGCGATTATGTGCTTGATATTGGCGCCAATGACGGCACTTTGTTGCGGTCGTATGCGCCGGATGTGCAGCGCATAGGGTTTGAACCGGCAAAAAATTTAATGCCCTACGCCCAAAAAGGCACTACGCGCATTTTTAACGAATTTTTTAATGCCGCGGATTGGCAGAGGGCTTTTGGCGAGAAAAAAGCTAAAGCTATTACCGCCATCGCGATGTTCTACGACCTGCCGGATCCGAATAAATTTGTATCTGACATCGCAAGTTGTCTTGATAATGACGGGGTTTTTGTCATTCAGATGGCCTATCTGCCGTCTATGCTGGCGCAAAACGCCTTTGATAACATTTGCCACGAGCATCTCCAATATTATTCCCTTTTGTCTTTGGAATATCTGCTCAATCGGCATAATTTGGAGGTTTTTGATGTATTATTAAACGATATTAATGGCGGAAGTTATAGAATTTATATCCGCCACCAAGGCAAAGGGAATAATCTGCATATTCCCCAGGGAGCGGATGAACGGATTCATCGGTTGCGTTTGCACGAAAGCCAGCTTGGCCTGGATGAACGGAATATATATGATGACTTTGTTAAGCGTGTTATGGGTATCAAGGAACGGCTGGTGGGTTTTATTCAAGCCGAAAAAGCCAAAGGCAAAACAGTGTACATTTATGGAGCTTCAACCAAAGGAAACACTCTTTTGCAGTTTTACAATCTCAATAACAGCCACATTACCGCGGCCGCGGAGCGCAATAGCGATAAGTGGGGGAGAAAAACTATTGGCAGCGAAATCCCGATTGTTTCCGAAGAAGAAGCGCGCCGCCGCCAGCCTGATTATTTTCTTATCCTGCCCTGGCATTTCTTAAAGGAATTTAAACAACGGGAAACAGAATTTTTTCAACGCGGCGGGAAATTTATTGTTCCGCTTCCTCGATTTGAGGTTATCGGCAAGGGCCGTTAAAACATATGGACGACCAAGGATTTTCTTTAGCGCTTTCTATTGTTATTCCGGCATACAAGGAACGCGAAAATTTGGCTATTTTTATTCCGGAGATTGAAAAAGGTTTTGCCGGAATACTTTTTGAGATTATTGTAATTGATGATAATTCACAAGATGGTACGCAAGGGCTGCTGTCCGATTTTCAAGCCCAGTTTGGCAATATCCGTATTATTGAACGTCCTGGTCTTTTC
>ORJL010587584.1_pt1 | contig 11543 bp, 6 predicted proteins | sample 1779941 | NCBI WGS metagenome assembly ORJL01 (sample SAMEA104232317, study PRJEB22302) | groundwater metagenome | biome: forest; feature: aquifer; material: groundwater | place: USA | collected 2011-08-07 | depth 5.8 m | reverse complement strand
TTCTGGGAATTGTTGTCATAGCAGCTCTTGCAGGAGCTTTTTTATTGAAGGATTATGTTCTTAAAAGCCAGTTTGAAAGAGAGGCAGAAAAAACTGGAATAAGCAATGATTTTTTACCAATATATAATTCTTACAGCAACTGTGTTTCTGAAATAACCCAGGATGGAATAAACATAATGGCTTTGCAAGGAGGTTATATTGAAATTCCAAGATATGAATATGTTCCAAATCCTTTGATTCCATTTTCAAATAGACTTGATGTATTTGGAAATCAGAATCTTGAAACTGCATACTGGTTTTATGAAACTGGAAATGGAATAAAAACTGAGAAAATTCCTACTTTGAACGAAATGCAGCAGGATTTAAGCAAATACGTAAATCAGAACTTGCATTTATGCACTTCTAATTTTACAGAATACAATGAGTTTACAGTAAATAATTTTAATAATTTTAACACGAAAATTCAAATAACTGACAATAAAATTTTTGTTGAAGTTTTAAGCAATTTTAATGTTGATTACAAGGGAGTCAATCAGAGATTTGAAAACCTGAAAATTACAGTAAACAGTGATTTTGGATATTTATACAGCAAGGCTGTTGAGCTTTACAACAAGCAAAAACAGGAAAATTATTTCGAGGAGAAAACAATTGATTATCTTGTCTTGTATGATGAAATTCCTTATTCAGGAGAAAGTTTTTCTTGTAATCCTAGAGTATGGAGCAAACAAAATATTCAGGAAGACTTGAAACAAATACTTGAAGTTAATACTGATGCTGTTGGAAAAATAAATGAAGATTATTACAAGATAGATTTAGGAGACAATAGTTTAGGCACAAGTTTTATTTATAGAAAAGAATGGCCTTTCTACATGGAAATAAATGGCGGTGATGAAATCTTAAGAGAAGAAAGCATTTATGGGGAAAATAATTATGCTGCTGATTTCTTGACTGCATTGTTCTGCCTCAATAGCTATCATTTTATTTATGATGTTAAATATCCTGTCTTGGCTGTTTTAAGCAAGAATGATTTAGATTTTCAGTTTGCTTTTGAAGTCATAATAGACAACAATCAACCGAAATATAATTTGTTAGGAGAAGATGTTCTTCCTGAATTTGATAATAGAATTTGTGATTCTAGAAATACTTTGGTAAATTTAAGAGTTTTTGATTATGAGACTCAATCTTTGTTGAATGATGCAAATATAAAATTCAGCTGTGTTGGAACAACTTGTGACATTGGGAATACAAAATTGGATAATCTTGGAGGCTATTCACTAAATGAATATATGCCAAGCTGCGTGAATGCCGAAATAAAATCCTACAAGGAAAATTATCATTTTGGTTCATTGATAATAGACACCAACCAAGAGGTTAGCAGTTACTTGTCCATGAAGCCTTATCATAATCTAAATATTGATGTAAAAATTGTTGATGGCAATTTAGTCAGAGATATTAATCAGGATGAAATTATTTTCATTAATTTCATAAATAGCAAAGATGGATTCAGCCAATTTTTTGATGATGATAGCATAAATTTGATTGCTGGAGAATATTTAGTTAAATCTTATGTAATGAAAGATTCAGATACTCCAATAAAAATTGAAGGTAACACAATTGAAAATTGTGCAGATATTCCAAGATCAGGGGTTCTTGGTGTTTTTGGATTCAAGGACAAAAAATGCTTCACCAATGAACTTGATGACGTTGAGTTGAATCAAATTTTAGTTGGTGGCAATGAATTTGAATGGAATTATAATGGCGAAGGAAGTGGAATCACCGTATATATTACATATGAAAAAATTCCAAGAACTGTAACTGAAATGTCTGATATTTACAGCAAGTTTTCAGATTTGAATAGAGTGAGGTACCCAGAATTAAGATGAAAAATCTAAAATTTGCTGCATTGTTCATGATAGTACTTTTGATTAATAGCACAATTATTTATGGAGATATATTTGATACTATTCAAGATCCCAAGGATAAATTAGAAGAAACAGCAGAAGCTCTAACAAATTATGAGAACACAGATATTATCATAAATGTTGACAATTATTATCCTACTGTTTTGGCTGAGCAAGCATTTGAGAGTGATCAACCAGGAGGATATCCGATTTCTGCAACATTGACTGGAATAAAAACTAATCCTTTATTGGATTTGCAAAATATAGATACCATAAGAATAAGGCCTAGCGGTGAGAGTGTGAAATATATAAGAAGCATTTATCATAAAAAACCAACAAAAGGCTATTTTAGCCTCGATAATCTTGGATATATGGTGATAAGACTTAGGAATCTGAAAGAAGATGATGTTCCTGATAGATTGGATATAAACATGACTGCTGATATATCCTACAGAATTCAAAATGGATTTGGTGTCAATGAACAAGATATTACACTTCCAATCCTAACTGAAGAAGAATTTTTGCAAAGAAAAACTGAATTCAGTTTTTATGGTGGAAGAGGATATTTAAGACTGGCAAATATAAGGGGAGATACTGCTGATCTTATTGTTTATGATGGAGATTTAACTAAGACTTCATTTGGCGTCAGAAAAGGTTCTGAATCTGGAGAGAAATTCCTGAGTGGAGGAACTCCTTATTTATTGTTTTCAGATGAAGAAGATTTCATTGGAAGAAATTTGAGAAATAAATACAAAGTGAGAATCAATGAAATTTCAGGTAATAAAGACAGTGTCATTATTGAAATGATTTTTAATGGGGAGTACAAACAAAAAGAATTTACTGAAGGACAGGAACTATATCCTGGTAGCAGATGGAAAATTAATAAGATAACAATTTCGGACGCTTATGATGAAGTTGAATTCATTAATATCGATACTAATGAAAAATTAATTATGAAAGGAGGAAAATATGTTTATAATTTTGAAAAAGATGAAGGAGAATTACCCGGGGAATCTATTCCAGAAGTTCCTTCAGAAGTACCTGGGGGAGATGATGTAATAAATCCAGGAAATACCGAGCAGGTTAATTCTTGGATTGAAAAATATTCTGATAAACATAATATTGATCCTAATTTTGTTAAAGGATTGTATGCAAATGAAGGAGTTTTCAAGATGCAATGGAATGGTTTTGCTCAAAAGGTTCTGGATGAAAAACTTCCTGGATGGAGAAGCAAACCTGTCACTTTAAAAAATCTTTTGGAACAAGAAAAAGTTGTTAGAGAAAATCCTTATAATATAGAAACTAAGCAGATAGATCCAAAAAATGGAAAGCAGTATACTGCCTATGGTTATGGGCAATTTATAAGGACAACTGCACAAGAAAAATGGTATCTTCTTTATGGTGAAAAAAGTTCTAGCAGTCGTTTTTATCCTGATAAAAACATTGAATTAACAGCCTATTACCTTAAATCTTTGGGTTTAAAAAAAGACAGTAGCAGAGCACAGAAGGTGAGTATATTAAGATCATATACTGGAGGAAGTGGGGGAGATAAACATATCAATAATATTTTAAATAGCGAGAAAGAATATGCATCTGGGAAGAAGTTTACTGTTGGTGGAAAAGAATATACTCAATCCACACCTGAAAAACTAAAAACCGTTGAAGAATCTAAGATTGATGAATTTTTTGAGGAGTATAGGAGTATTCATTCTGATTTTAGCATTTTGATTGAAAGAGAAAATGTAGAAGATACTGAAGGCTTGGATCAAACTTTGGAAGATTATAAAATTTTCCTAAATAAAGTTAATGATAAAGGTGATGAAAAATTATTTAATAAATATAGAAGTTTTGTTCTTAAAGATTTGACTGATTTAAGGGCTCATTATGCAATCAATGATGAGGCTGGAGATAAAGTTATTGGAATTATTACTTCCTTAAACTTACAGCTTAAGCCAAATGTGATAGAAACTGAAAAAAGTGATGAAGCTATTGAAGGCTCTTCCGATTATTATTTCTTAAAGGCAATAGAAAGCTATAGAACTGCTGTTGATGAATACAATGGTGCTGAATATGATAATGAAAATCTTGCTCTTAATGCACAGCTGAAAATAGCTGAAATTTATGATAAGAATTTAAAAGATAATGACAACGCAATAGAAGAATATACAAAACTAATTACTCAGTTTGAATATCCTGAAAAAAATATAATTGAAAATAGAATAAAATTCCTGGAAATTGGCAGAGGCTACTTTAGTAACACATTAAATATTGCTGAAAATGGAAATTCATTGTCATTGAATTTGTATGGTGCAAAAAAAGCAGGAGTTGATGATACTGTTGTTATAAATGTTAATGGAGTTTCAAAAACTTATTCTCTTAATAATGATAATCTTGCTGATACTGGATGGTTCTTGAAGGAAATTAATGAAAATTATGTAAGGGTTGTAAGATATGAAAAAGACAAGGATGGATTAAATAAGGAAGCTGATTTAGAAACATTAAATCTTGGCAAGCAAGAATCTTTAAGAATAAGCAATAGCAAGACAGATACTTTAAAGCTTGAAGATGTAAATCTTGATAGAAAAGCTTATGCTACAATATTGCCCGGCAAAGAAAGACTGACAACACAAACTAATTTTATGCTTCATATTCCTGTTGAACAAAGATTATGGAAACTGAGCACGGAGCAGATGAACCAGCAGATTAATGCTTCAAGAAATATAATAAATTCCTTAAATAGGGCAATCGCCACAATAGAAAATATCTATAAAATATGGAGCATAAGCTGTTATACAACTTTTGCTGTATTGTGGATCAAGAATACATGGCTAACTGGAGAAGCCAAGACTCTTGCAAGAAAAACAATAACTGACGGATGGAAGGAAGAGTGCGAAAATCTTGAGCAATATAAAGGAAATGTTGTTCAATGCATTACTGACAAGAGAAATGAAATTGATGATGATATAAAAGAAGCACAAGACATTTATGATCAATACAAAGATCCTGCTGAAAGAACAAAAGAATTAGCCAAGAAAAATTTTGGAATTGAAAGACTTAATGAAAAATATAACAATGAAGCTCTTCAATTGCTTTTGAGCGATGAAACCATAAAACAGATTGGAGATGATAAAGATCTTAATTTAGGAGAAATAGGAAAGGCTAAATTATCCTCTTATAATAAAATCAAAGAAGATATAAAAAATAAAAATGATTATGGTTTTACAGATGAACAAATTAATAAAGCAAATCCAATTTCTTCAGGAACTTCCGATTCTGAAAAAATAGGAGAGAATGAAATCTTTGAATTAGATGGCAACTTTTACAGAAGCTCTAATACAGGAACAAGTTCTCAAATTTATTTTCATGAAGGAAAATATTACAAGGAATTCAAGGATGGAAAATATTCAGGGGAACTTGAATTAGTTGATGAGATTAATTTAGGAAGTGCTCCTGAAAAAGCAGTTACTTTAGTTGACTCTGGAAAATGGGCTGGTTATGTCGATAAATTAAGTATAGATTCTGTTTATTATTTGCAAATTCCTTCAGATGGAAGAGGAGGAAATGGAATTCCTTTAAGAGCTGAAATTTATGAAAGAAAATCCAGCTTTTCCGGTGAGAAAGTTGTTTTAGGGAGCAATGATGCAGATAGGATTGCTGGACCATTCAATATTAATGATTGCATAAATGTTCCTGATAGGATTGATCAACTTTCGAATTTGAGGGTGAAATTTGGGAGTAGATTAAAGGATGCTTGCAATGATTTAATTAATATTGATAAAAATTTAAATGTCAAAAACAGAAAACCTGGAGAGAAAATAAATAACAATTATGTAATTCAATATGCTGTACAGGAAACTGGCGGGTTACAATGCTTTGATATCATGGATGTGAATGACTGTCTGATTTTATTCAGCGTTTGTGATTCTGTAATGTGTCCTGCTTCAAGATTTACTGCTGGAAAATGGAAGGTTGATAATGTCGTAAGCACTGGAATTTTTGGAAGCATATTTTTAGGAAGTGGAATAAGAACTCTTACTCCTTATCCAAATCCAGGAATATGTGTGCCTGGAATAGATGCAAGCTTGAAAAATTATAGAAGCTTGATGGAAGGATATGAACAATGTTTGATTGCAAGAAGAGACAAGGGAGAGAATGTTGGAATATGTGATGCCATAAGAAGTGTAGGAATTTGTAAAATAGCTTGGAGAGAAGGATCTTCATTCATAAAAATGGGAGGAGGAGCCCTTGACAGTGTTTTAGGAACAATATTACCTGAACCAAAAGGGGGAGGAGAATATGCATACTTCCAAAATAATATTCAACAAACTCAGGAGTTCCTGAATTTCTTTACAAAAGAATATGCAACAACTTATTTTAGCGCTTATAGAGGAGCTTCTACTGATGAGATAGGAGAGGAATTATGTGAGAGGGCAATTTATGGAAAAGTTCCAGGTGTTGGAGGATTTTTAGATCAATTAACAAAACCAGAAGGACCTGTACAATTCCTTGGATGGTTTACTGAAATTCCAAATAATGATTTAGCGGGGCAATTAGTTAGTGATTATGAAATTTATTATCATATTTATGCAGGAGAAGACAGGGAAAAAGTAAGATATTATGTTTATCTTAAAGACTTAGATGATATGTCCAAGAAATTGTATGTAACAAGAACAACAGGATATTTGAACAGAGGAGATTTCGTTGATGAAACTGTGAGAAGAACTGATAGGACTGGTTATGATGAATTATGCATTGTTATTGATGGAAAAGAAAACTGCGGTTTTAGAAGAATAAGCAGTGATCTGGCTTTGGATTACATTGAAGACCAAAATCTTGAGAAGAGTGCAAGAAATGAAAATATCCAGACAGAACAGGAATGCATTGGAGAAAGCACAGTATTCAGTGATCCTGGCGTTGAAAGTTTTGTAGATGCTCTTTATCCTGGAATCCTGAATGATGGATTGGTTAGAGTTTGCAGTGCAGAAAATCCGGGAAAGGGTGTTGATAATACTACTTGGGTTGATGTTGGAAGCTGTGGAGAAAATAATCTTGGACAAAAATTGGGCAAATGCTGGCTAAATAAACAAAGCTACAAGGATGCATTAAGTGTTTATGATATTAAGAGAAGAGAAGAAGCCGAGAGATTTTTCAAAGAATTAGGTGCAGCTGAATTAATGGGTGATGAAGAAGTTAAGGCAACTATTATTGGATTAATTAATACTAGAAATTCTTTAATTAATACTGATGATGCAAGCACTTATTTACTTGTTGTTAATGAGTTTAATGAATTGCTTGGAAAAACAATAAGCATTGATTTGGGTGCAAAAATTAATTTTGAAATTGGAGAAACTTACTATGGACTTGCATTGTATTTGAATAGAAAAGAAATCAAGAAAAATCCAACTGTTGCTTCAACTGAGAATAATCAAAATGATAATGTTAATTATAACAATCATGGCGAAGGTTTAGTATTTGAATTTCAGGATGGGAGTTTTAATTCAAATTTATTATATAGATATAATCAAGAAAATGGATGGGAATGGTCCTTTGCAGATAATGTATGGATATCTGTTTCCAGTCAGAATTTACTAGGAGTTTCTGATAAGAATATTAACTTTTTGAGATTGATGGATGCAGTCAAAAATGATTATCTCGGGGGATTAAAACTTTTGATTTCAAGAACTATAAGTAATGATGAATCAGGCTGGTTTGGAGTATTACAATGGGCTGATATTGGAAATGCAAAATTAGTCACAAATAATGTTGAATTAAATAAAGATGGAATTTTTGTAATTAAGGAAGAATATTTTTTTGATAAAAAATCAATTTATTTTAGATTGATAAATGATGTTAGAAATAATGTTATAAAATGGGAATGGTCTTTTAATAAAAATTCCTGGGTTGATGTAATTAAATCTTTTGATCAAAATGATTGGAAAGATTTTTCAAGAGCTACTGAATATTTCTCAATTATAGAAGAGCTTAAAAAATCCAATGACATTTATTCTGGAGCTATTATTCTTTTTAATTTAAATTCTTAATAAATAAATTGCGGGAGACAGGGTTCGAACCTGCGTAGGCACTAAGCCACTAGGTTTCTACTACTTCTTTCGGAGTAACCTAAGCTTGTCCGGTCCTTAGCATAGCCAGTTAAAAAACCTCTAGCCCGTCTAGTCCTTCCTTTGAGATTTTCAAAGTTCAGTTTGACCACTCCGGCACTCCCGCAATAAGGAATCCTTCCTTCATAAACTGGAAGAACCTTATAAACCCAAGAGAAAATCTGTTTAAAAAACTTTACTTTTTTGTAAACTTTCTTTTTTTCTTCTGCCAGCTGTATGTCCTTAATTTAGAACTCTTTCCAAAACCACATGAACTACATTCTTTTTTCCTTATATGGTATGCTGGTTTTCCGCATCTTCTACATCTGATAAAATTCTTCTTACCAGATTTTTTACCCATTGAGGGTGTTCCTTTTGTCATTTTAAGAACTAGATATTAGTATTATCGTGTCTCCTCTTACGAAAACTCTTCCAAGTTTCCTGCTTAGCTTTCCATCAATGTGCTCTTCAGCTTCTTCGAGAACAACATTTATATGAATATCAAATGCAACCAATTTTCCAATGTATTGCCTTGTATTTTTCAACTCTACAATTATTCTTTTGCTTCTTGTTTCATTCAAGAAATCTAAAGGTCTTGTTGGATCCATACAAAATTTAAAATCGCAAGATATATAAAGGTTTTTAATGAAATCTTTTCATGGCAATAATACAAAAAAGATCAAGAAGAAAGCCAAGCGGTGGAAGATATAAAGTTAAGCCAACTAAAAAAGTTAGGAATATTGGTAATCTTCCAAGGCACACTAAAATTGGCGAAAGGTCTTTAAAAATAACAAGAGCAAGAAGTGGTAATCCAAAACAGTCTTTGCTTTCTTCAGATATTGTAAATGTTTATGATAAAAATGATAAAAAGTATAAGAAATCAAAAATAGTTGCAATAGTTTCAAATCCTGCAAACAGACATTTTGTCAGAAGAAATATTCTCACCAAGGGAGCAATAGTAAAAACTGATTTAGGGAATGTTAGAATAACTTCTAGGCCTGGACAAGAGGGAACAATCAACGGCGTTTTAGTCTGAGCAAGCTTAAAGAATAATTGACAGGATTCTTGAATTTTAATTCATTTTCTTTTGGTTTTAATCCTATATCATCATAGTATGCTTTATTGCTGAAATTTGGAGGCATAATTTTTTCCTGTCTTTTATGCCATAATAATTGAGATCTCAGATAACCTTCTTTTAATGGTTCTTTGTTTTTTTTATTCCATTCATAGACTATCTTTTCAATTTCTTCAGGAGAATAGTTGAGACTTTTTAAAAAATTTAATAGTACAAATAAAAATCTTTTTCTTCCATCTTCTATTCCCAGCAATCCATTCTTTATTGATGAAGGAAATAATTCCATTGGAGCTTTTTGTGTTGTTTCTGGATAATGCTGTTTTACTTCCACGGTTTCTCTTCTTTGAATTTTATTGTTCCAGTCAAATGCTGGAATTATTAACTTTGAAGCTTCCTTATCATTGCATTCTTCAAGGAATTTTTCATTGAATGAAATGTTTTCTGGAGTTGCATTTTCTTTGTTGAAATTTAATATATTCTTCCTGTTTATTGGAATTGAAATTAATCCAGATTTTTCATGGTATGAATATGGTGCCCTGAACATGTGCCTATTGGAAATAAGAATTGTGTCTATGTCTACAATTGAGAATGGATCATTTTCAGGAATTTTATTTTTTACCTCATCTTTTATCATATCTTTTAAATAAGAAGCAATCACTCTTGGACCATCAGGAAATAAATCTCTTGTATTTTTATTATCAACTTTTTCTGGAAATGCATTGAATGGAACTGCAATATGAAATCCCTTATTGCCCGAATACTTCACCGTAAAATTCTCTACATCATGGAACTGCAATGCTTCTGATATTAAATTAGAAACTATTTTTGAATATTCTAATGGACCATCTATATCAAGAATTAAATCCCATCCTATCCTAAGATTGTCTAATTGAGATTTTGTCATTCCTGGCTTTAATAATAAAGGATTTGACCAATGCTCTTCAGAGAAATGAAATGATGTCGCTCCTTTTTTAACAAGCTCCATGATATCATTATCGAACTGCAGAACGTCAGGCCTCTTTCCAAAATTATCATCAAATCTGGCAGCAATCTCCCTGTTTTTTGACACTTTCAATAATGCTTCCTGAACTTTTTTATTTGAGTAATATTTCAATAAATCCATGATTATTAAATAATTAACCTTTTTATAAAAATTTGGAGATTTTATTAGCTATAATCCTTTTAATGGATCATCATTTTTTTCCTGATTCTTAAAATTACCAAGATCATTGTTTATTGTTTCCTTTGTGCTTTCTGTTTTTGTATTTTGGGTAATTTCTTGTTTTTTTTTAAATAGCCATGAAAATATTATGAAAATTATTATGATTATAATCAATATTCCAAGTGGAATTATTATGTAATTTATGTTGAAATTACTTTTTTTGCAATCAGGTTCATCACTGCAGTCTTTATCACAAATTCCATCTGCTTTGTAATCGCATATGCCATCCTTTGCTCCTGTCTGACAATCTTCAGGACAGGTATTACTGCTTTCATAAACTTCACATTTATTATTTGGAATGCATTTTACATTGAAGGTTAATGTATTGCTTGAATATACTCTTGAATTTGATTTATCAATAACTTCTGTTGAGCCTATTGAGTATTGGCTTAATGACAAAGGTTTTATCTTGTATGAAATTGTCTTTATTGAATTTGGAGATATTTTTGTTATCCATTCATAATATTTTAATTCCAATGCATCATTTTTCTTTATGAAGAATTCTTCTGGAGATATTACCTGTATGTCCTGGGGAAGTATTTCTTCTATCATAACCTCTTTTTCTGAATCATATGAATTTGATATCCTGATGTTTATTTCTATTATTTCATTTAATCTTATTTCTGGAACTGAATCTTTTGTAACCTCTATCTCCTGAGCCATCGCTATGTTTGTTAAGATTAGCATGATTAAAGCTAGAATTATCTTTTTCATCTCAGCACCTCTGCCTTTATTTTTTCAAATAAGTTCATAATTGTATTTTTTAGATTGCTGCCTATAACTCCTGTGCTTCTTCCTATATTTTCCTTGGCATTTTCACAACCAATTATTTCTTTATTGCCTGGACAATTCATTTTTCCATTATCATTATAACAGTTTATTATGTTTTCACAATATGGATAACCCTGGGGAACTTTTCCGAGCTTTAATCCCTCATTGTTTCCAGTCATATCAAATAAAGTATATTTTTTGTCAAGATCAAGTCTAATGACATTATATGCATGATCTGAAGCTTCAACAGTCATTACATCCTGTTCTGAAAATCCTATTTTTCTCAATAATGAGGTTGCTGCCACAGAATAATCAACGCATGTTCCACTTTTGATTATATTTAAAGATGCGTGGGCTGGAACATCACTTAGTGCTATTTCATTCAAATCAAGCTTAGTGTCTGATTTCCATTCTCCACTTGGATTATTGTCGGGAGAATTTGAGCATTTTAATCCCTTATTTTTTAGCCATTCTGG
>ORJL010009443.1_pt1 | contig 11544 bp, 14 predicted proteins | sample 1779941 | NCBI WGS metagenome assembly ORJL01 (sample SAMEA104232317, study PRJEB22302) | groundwater metagenome | biome: forest; feature: aquifer; material: groundwater | place: USA | collected 2011-08-07 | depth 5.8 m | reverse complement strand
TGAATGGGGTTCAGAGGGTCGGAGGTTCAAATCCTCTCGCCCCGACCAATTATTTACTTAATATTATTGATTTTTTTATCTGAAAGGTCACGATCTGGACTCGATCTAAAATCCAGCACATTAGTAATTCTCTGTTGAGATCTTTGAGCATACCGACGGGTGATATTCGTTGATGTATGGCCCAGGACATCACGCACCATTTCCATTTCAACGCCCTGGTCAAGCAGTTGGCAACCGAGGCTGTGCCTGATTGCATTATACAAGTTTATCTCCACACCTGCTTTCTTACAGGCTGTCTTCCACCGTTTAGTCATTGACTTCCATGTGTAAGGACTCGCATCCTCTCTTGAGAAGATGTAAGGCGATAGGCATAAGGGCAAAGCGTCAAGTATTCTTCGTGCATTTGCTGTTATACCATAAACTCTCTGTTTACCTGTTTTAGTAGATTGCCCTCGGGTCGGCCCATTCTCGCCGGAACGCATAAACCTAATAATTATGTATTTTCAGTCCCCCGTGTTACTATGTCGGGGGGATAATGCGAGCCATACAGACCAGAGGAAGGAGTTACCCACAGCCATGCCCGCCCGGCTCCCCCAGGGCCGCGGGCGTGGCTGTGGATAACTCAGTTTTATACGGGTAAACTCTATCATTTCTTGCTTTCTTGAAATATAGAATGTCAATATTTCCATTGAAATTCATGAGTATCAATAGTAGTCAATAAGAAATGCGTAGGCTATAAGTCGAGGGTACGAACTAGAGGAGAAAGTGCATTGCCAGGGATCGACAAAGCAGGAGGGAGAGATGGGATTCCAAAATTGGATGGCACGAAGAGGAAATGTTGGAGGAACTGCAAGAGCGGTTGCTAACTGCTGGAGAACATTTAAAGAGAAAAATCCTGCCATGAGCCATAAAGAGATTAGCGAAGCATACATTGACTTGCGATATGGATTGACTCGTGAGCCACATTTAGCCAAAGCAGTACTTAATTTAATGAAGGAGAATAAAATAAATCCCCTAAATCTTTCATGGAATATTCTATTGGCAGAAAATGCCAATGAAGTTTTGACTGTTAAAGAACACGCTTATGAATGGAAAAAAATAATGAAAGAGGAGATAGAGAAAATAGGTGTCACTGCGGAATAAAAAAAGGAACTTGTTGGAGGATTCTTATGAGCCTATCAGATGATGTTAGGACGTACTGCAACAAAACTTACATAGAGCCAGCCAGGAGCAAGGGGGACACGACGGTCGAAATCCGCTCAGGCGATGTACATCAGGCACTGAATTATAAGAATCGCTATCCACTGGTTTGCTCAGCAATCGGTTCCAATCGCTTTGAGGAAGAATACTATGTTAAAAGGTTGTGCGTGAAGGGACCGCTGAACGGGGTAAGCACGCTATTTACTTTCAAGCTGGTGTAATGAGCCATTCCAATCGACCACATTGAGCGTTGACATTCTCTGTTTCGATTGGCAAGTCATTGATTAGTAAATTTGAAATAATTTAGTATGTAGGCGAAACCGTTACAATTGTCGAGGAACGAATTCTAACCAAAATTATTGCCAAAATATATATTCCTCCCAGTGCCCATTTTCGTTTTTACTGGCGAGCCAGCGTGAACGTTCCGCAGTAATATGTTTTTACAACCCCTTACTTGTCTGATAAAGAGATAATAAAATGCACCCTAAGGAGCAAGGCATGAAAAAATTAAAATACGTGATTTATCAGGAAGGGAAATATTTCGTTTCCCAAGGGTTGAATATCGACGTTGCCAGTTGCGGTGATACAATGGAGGAAGCCGTATCAAACTTGAAAGATGCCGTTGAGCTCTATTTAAAGGACGATGATAGCGGCCAACTTTATCAATCTATTGAGAATGCTGCACTGGGTGAAACGCTGATTAATGCCTAAGTTATATTCATCTGACCACATCATCGCCATGCTGCTGCGTCATGGCTTCATAGAAACGGGACAGACCGGCAGTCATAGGAAATTCCGAAAAGGCGCAAAGGTTGTTGTCGTGCCGCATCCCCGTAAAGAAATTCCCGCAGGGACTTTTGCATCCATTCTAAGACAATCCAGCCTAAGTAGGATAGATTTTGATCTGAAACATTAAAACTTTTCTGTAATTAAAACCATACACGCTCTAAACTCGATCTAAATGATAAAATATCAATTGTATGTAATTGATATAATTTATGATTAGTTATAAGGGGCATAGGTTCAAATCCTCTCGCCCCGACCAATTATTTACTTTTTTCCTTTTTCGGGTTATGATGTCCTACATATTCAGTTGGCGGCTGGCAGCAGAATATTCTCCTAATTCTCTCAGAACAATCCCACCATTATGGTTTCTTTGCCATCCCCTCTTGCTTATATTGGACTAAGGTCCAATATCCTGAAACGTCCCCTTTGCATATGATAAAATAAATTATTGACGGTATTGGTCTGATGTCCAGTGCCGGGAATATCTTTTCACTATAATGCCACCTAGCCTCAGTTACGTTTGCTCTAAGAGCGGATGACAGCGGCCACAAAGGTATTTTATATGGATGAGATGAAGTCTGTCACGATGATTGCGGACTGTTGCAAGATCACGGATTTAGAGCCCTGTCTTCCAAGAAGACGGGGCTTTTTGTTTGTGTGGAGCAAAAGACACGACCGCGCGAGAAGGGAGGAGGGTGAAATCAGGAAGGAGGTAAGGTACTGATGACAATACACGACGAGAATGATTTTGACAATGAGGCGGAGTGTTACGAAGATCAATGTGCCAAGGAAGGTTTTGAAGAGCAGGAGGAAAGAATCCTGACCGATCAGGAATGGGAGGAAGAGAAGGCGAGAAGAGGCGAGGAGCAGCTTCTGCAAGAGCAGGAAGAGAACTGGGTGGCACTGGGTTTTGATGAAATACTTGAAGGAGGATGAGGACGTTAGCAGGCGGAATTCATCGGCAGCAATTAATCAAGACAGGAAGGGAGCTTGTGATGGAAGAACAGAAAATAAAAGAAGCGTATAAGGAGTTGGCGAAAATTGTAGGTGAACAGTATGTTTCCAAGGACAAGGAAGACCTCATGCCCTATGCCCGTGATGAGGTATCCCAGGCATTTAAAACATACTTGGCAGACCTGGTCGTAGCGCCGGGTACGGTCGAGGAGATTCAGGAAGTCCTCAGGCTTTGCAACAGGATCAAGCTGCCCGTATATCCCTATGCCTATGGCGTCAGTATCAGCAGTACGGCACTGCCGAGGGTAGGGGGATTGATGCTGGTGCTGCGCCGGCTGGACCGGATCCTTGAAATCAACGATGAGACCCATACGGCCACGATCGAACCGGGTGTAACCTGGTCCAAGCTGTTTTTCGAGGCCAAGAAAAAGAAGTTGGAGCCCCTGGGGCTGGGCGGCGGACCTCACAGCGGTAGTCTGATCGGCAATTTTGTCCTGGGAGGCGGCAATACCGGCGGCATCGATATCAATGAAGAGGTGGCCTGTGAAGTCGTATTGCCTGACGGGGAAGTTATGTGGACCGGATCGGCGGGAATGAAGGGACATGAAAAACTCAATCCCTGGTGCCGGGTGGGTTACGGAATGAACCTGACGGGAGTTTTTCACGGGTCCCTGGGGACCTATGGGGTAGTGACCAAAGTTCTCCGGCGGCTCTATCCCCTCCGGAATATCGAGGAGCGGATACAAATCGGCTTCGATAGCTTTGAGAATTGCCTGAAAGGCATGAAGGACCTTGTTGATCTCGGCATTTCGAAACAGGTCTATGGCGTCAACGGCGTACAAGCGGCGATGATTGCCGCCGATTCGGAAATCATCCACGATCCGGTAGCTTATGAAGCATTCGAGAAAACCTTCCCGGAATTTCTGATTGTCGATAAGATCAGCTGCTACAATGAGAGACAACAGAAGGTCTATCGAGAATTGATCCAAGAAACGGCGGGACGATACGGCGGGGAGACGGTCTCGTACTCCGGCACGACCCAGGCCGCCCTATCAGAACTCTGGGACGGCAGCTCTTCGGTAGCGATCCGCTATTTGCGGCATAACCCGCATCTTATGGCCTTTGGTATGCTGCCTCCTTCGATGCTGCCGGGACTCCGGGAGATCACCAAAAAAATAATGAATGAGCTGGATTACGAGCTCACGTCTTTTTCGAATAAGGTTATTGAACATCCCCGGTGCTGGATTTCGCCCTGGGAAAGGAATGAAAGTTACCTTTTTGAACAAGAAATGGAGTTCGTTCCGGAAGACCCGGAATCGGTGAGGAAATTCCTGGCCTTTCAGAAGCGTTACTATGAGGAATCGGCCAAGTATGGCAGCAGTCAGATCAATGCCGGTTTCCTGAAAAGGATGGAACCCCTGATGTGGCCGGGCTACATGAAAATCATCCGGGGGGTAAAAGAACTGCTGGACCCGAACAATATCATGGCCCCGAAACAGATGCTGAAGGATGTTTAACAGACAGGAGGAGATACCGAGATGTCAGAAAGAAAACCTATAAAAATCGCTGATGAAATCAAGCCATTCTCTGGATATAAAGAAGATATCTATAACTGTATGAAGTGTGGCGCCTGTCGAGTCGCCGTTCGGCAAAGTCTGCCCTCCTGTCCGGCTGGTAATAAACACGTCTTTGATTCTTATTATTCCATCGGCAGAATGGAAATCGCCCGTTCCATCATGGAAGGGGATTTGGAGTGGAATGAGAATACTGCCAAACGTTTCTTCAATTGCGCCTTGTGCGGAAGCTGCGACAATCATTGCGACTATGTGAATGGCACCTTTTCCCCGATGGAGGTTTTCCTCATGATGAGGCGAGAGTTGGTGAACCGGGGTTTAGGTCCACTTCCCAGCCAGCGGCCTTTAGTCGAGAGCGTCGAGCAGTACAACAACCCTTTTGCCAAAAAAGAACGGGGTAAGAATCTGCCCTTTAAGGCAAAAACGGTCGACCGCAACACCGATGTCCTTTTTTACGTGGGTTGTGCTTTGGAATTCGATCCCACTTCCAGTTTTATCACTAAGGAAAGCACTGAATTGATGAACAAGGCGGGGGTTAATTGGGGAATCCTGAAGGGTGAAGAAGTTTGTTGCGGTTTACCGGTACTCGAGTTAGGCTACGAAGACTTATTCGCCAAGCTGGCCAGGAAAAATATCGAGACGATCAATAAAAGCGGGGTAAAAACGATAGTAACCGCCTGTACCGGCTGCATGAGCGCCATGAATCGCGATTGGTCCCGCTACGGCGAACTCGATGCGGAGGTAATGCATATCACCGAATTTGCCGATCGACTTATTAAAGATGGCAAAGTGAAGATAAAGGGCAGCTATAACAAAAGAGTTACCATCCACGACCCGTGCCAACTCGGTCGATTTAACGGTATCTACGAAGAACCGAGGGACATACTGCGGGCCATTCCCGGAGTTGAATTCCGGGAGATGGAAAGGCATCATGAAGAGGCGTATTGCTGCGGCGCCGGCGGCGGCTTGATTGCCCTTGATCCGGAGTGGACCGCACAAACAGCCACGGAAAGACTGCAAGAGGCCCTGGCTTGTGGTGCGGAGGCGATGGTTATCCCCTCCTGTCCTACCTGTTATCTGAACTTTGATATGGCCCTGCACGGATATGCGGGAGCGGTGAAACTTTACGAAGCTGTCTGGGCGAAAGTGCCGGCCGCGGCCAAGTTTATGGGTATTGCCCACAAGCTGAGTTCCCCCTTCATGAAAATGAGAAAGACGGTGGATATCGAGGTCTTGGATGAGATTCAGTTGCTAAACAGGGTAGTTTGACATTTGCCTTGCCTGTGACAACTGTGTTATGTAAGAAGACGGTCGACCAGGGGGTGGACGAACCACCCCCTTTTTTTAGTAAGTTGGAAGTTGTTTTCGGCATTTCTTGATAAGTCAGCAATCATATACTGACTTTCTAAAGTAAAGTAAATTCGTAACTTATCCTGCTTGGCGGGACTTATCTTTTTATCGGGGGTGGGGAAGCGCGATAGATGAGAGTGTTGAAAGAAGGTTTGGCGGATCTGAGCAAAGAAGAATTATTAGCGGTAGTAGAAATGTTTTCCAGCAACTGGTTGACGGTTGACGGCCTCTGGTTTACCTTGGTGGAAGATAAATATGGATTGGAAGCCGCTCTGGAGCTGGATATGAAGATGTGGCAGCAACAGGGATTAATCGAGGCCCGAAGAATCAAGAAATATATGGGTATCGAAGGTGGGGGAGTGCAAGGGGTGTTGAAAGCGCTCCGGTTCATGACCTTTGATCCCGCGATGCCCTTTGAATATTTACTGGATGAAACAAATCCGGGCACTGCTTATATGTGGGTGCCTTTTTGCAGACCTCAGGAGGGAAGAAAAAAGACGGCCAGGGGTGAGTTCCCCTGTAAGGCCATGGGAATGGCATGTTATGAGGGCCTGGTCAAGGTAATTGATCCCTCGGTAAAGGTTGAGTGTCTCTTCGCCCCTCCTGACAGTCACCCCGCGGAGGCCTGGTGTAAATGGAAATTCACTTTGACCTCGCCATAATAATGAGGGTTTCTTATTGACAAATGGAACGGCAATAAATAATGTAGTGCCAGTTGCGGTGGGCCGGGCGAAGGAAATTGTGCCGGCGGAATGGATTATCAAATCTACGGGTGATTTAATTGATAGACATGTATGTATGCAAGAAGAAAGGGCAGCTTATCAGCGAGGTTTGCCAGGATGCCACATGTGAATGGCGACTGAAAAATGTCAATTTTCTTAACTGCACGTGGGTAGCGTGCAATTACGGTCCTTTTACCCTGGAAGAGGTCGGCGAAATGATGGGTGTCACTAGGGAAAGGATCAGACAGATAGAAGCAAAGGCCCTGAAGAAGTTACAGCATAAAAAAAGAAGAGATCAATTGCGGGATTTTGCTTCTCCGGACACGGACTGGGATAAGCAGAGTTTCATTTAAGCCCATCTTTCTTACGATTTTTTAATCCCTTCCAGAACTCAGCCATATGCTCTTGTTGTTCTGTTCGTGCGAATAATTGGGCACTTAGCCCGAACTCGATATCGAAGAGAGAAGCCGTATCCATTTGCTGGGCGAGGCGCGAGACTTTCTTGACGGCTTCAATGGCCCTCACAGACCGGTGCGATAGCTCCTCCGCCATAATCACGGCCTCGGATAAGATCTTGTCGGGGGGCACCACCATGTTGACCAGACCGATGCGCAGAGCTTCCCGGGCGGCAATAGGTTCGCCGATCATGGCAATTTCCTTGGCTTTGGCTGTACCGACCAATTCCTTTAGCGGCGTAAAGAGGGGATTCAGGCCGAACTTAAGTTCAGGATGACTGAAAATGGCGCTCTCCGAGGCGATGATCATATCGCATACAGTTGCCAAATTAAAGCCACCCCCTAAGGCGATGCCCCCGACAGCGGCAATAACGGGTTTTCTAAAGGTGTAAATCTGTTTCAGGTATTCGCTGATCGACTTGAAATAGTCATCAATCTCATCCGCTGCCAAGGCGGTCATTTCTTTGATATCGACCCCTGCGGAAAAAATGAAATCACCGCCTGTAAGGATGACCGCCGAGGTATCGCCGTCATCGGCAAGCGATGTAAAGCAGGCTTGAATTTCCCGCCGCATCTCTTGGGAAAGAGCGTTCATTTCACGGGGACGGTTCATGGTTATGATACTATAACCCTGACGCGTGTCCTGAATAATAGTCCTGTAATTCATTCGGCAAACTATAAACCATATTCATAAATCAGATTCACCCCTCGGGGAAGGGCGGGAAGCTTTTCTTTGACGATGTCGGCGAGAGAAACGGCGGATTGCTGCAAGATGAAATCCCAAAAAGTGATATCTTTCTTTCTGGCGTAGACGGTTTCGGGAAGCCCTTTCAGACCGGCCATTTTGCCCGCCAGTTGAATGGCCGCTGCCTTGTCGCCAAGATCATCGACTAATTTCAATGTTTGCGCCTGACGACCGGTAAAAACCCTTCCGTCCGCTATTTCCTTAACATCATCCTCAGGCATTTTTCTGTCTGCGGCGACAACATCGATGAACTGATGATAAATATCGTCAACCAGGACCTGCAATACCTGCTTTTCATCGGGCCGCATTTCCCGCGTGGGGGAGCCGATATCCTTATACTTTCCACTTTTGACAACGGAAGCCCTGACCCCGATCTTCTTAAGCAGGTCTTCCGCATCGGTAAAATACATGATCACGGAGATGCTGCCGGTAATCGTACCGGGATTGGCGACGATCTTGTCGGCGGCACAGGCAATCAGGTATCCCCCGGAAGCGCCGACAGAGCCGAGAGAAGCGACCACTTTCTTCTTTTTCTTTAATTCTTTGATTGCCGAGTAGATTTCCTGAGAAGCTGCAACACCACCACCGGGCGAGTCTATTCTGACGACCACGGCCTTAATGTCGTCGTCTTTCCGGAAGGCATCGAGCTGTTCGACTACCTCTTGTGAACTGGCAATAACTCCGCGGACATCAACAATGCCGACTTTGCCCTGATAGGAAAAAGAACTGCCGCCGGTTAAGGCCCTAAAGCCGTGCAAAAGAAGAATTGATACCAGACCTAATAGCGAAACCAAGCAGATTCCGAAAATGACAGGGTGTTTTCTTATCGCCATCCGGTAATCACTCTTAGTTCTCCACACTCAAAATCCGCACATCCGCTAAGGCCTTGCCCAGATTGGAACCTACACTTTCCCTGTTGTTGATGTAGTGGTTGGAAGTGTGCTTGTCGATTTCTGCCTCACTATCTTTTAAACTCAACCGGATTTTCTTATTCTTGGCATCGATATTCTTTATCGTGGCCGTCACCCGGTCGCCAACGGCAAACAGTTCCGCCGTCGATTTTACTCGCTTGTTGCTCACTTCCGAGATGTGGACCAGCCCCTCTATACCGTCCTCAATTTCCAGAAACATGCCGAAGTCAGTAATATTCGTCACGATACCGGAAACGGTTGACCCGGGAGCATATTTGGAAGTCAGCTGTTCCCAGGGGTTTGGTTCAATCTGCTTTAAGCCCAGAGAAAATTTTTCATTTTCCACGTCCACATGGAGAACCTTGGCTTCTATTTCCTGATCTTTGACAAAGTGTTCAGCAGGGTTGGTCACGCGCTGTTTCCAGGAGATGTCCGAAACATGGATCAGTCCATCTATGCCCTCTTCCACGCCGACGAAGATTCCGAAATTGGTAATATTCTTGATTGTGCCCCGAATAATGGTTCCTTCCGGATATTTATCCCTGATGGCTTCCCACGGATTGGGCGTTGTTTGCTTTAAGCTGAGAGATATGCGCTTGTTATCCTGATTGACATCGATGACCATTACCTGGACAGGTTTGCCTACCGTTAGAATCTTGGAGGGATGTTTAATCTCTCTCGTCCAAAACATTTCCGAGACATGAATCAGTCCTTCCACTCCCGGTTCGAGCTCGATAAAAGCACCGTAGTCAGCGATACTCACGACTTTGCCTTCCACGATGAAACCGACGGGGTACTTCTCAGCAATTGTCAGCCACGGATTCTCCGTCAGCTGCTTGAGGCCTAAGGAGACCCTTTCCTTCTCACGGTCAAAAGAAAGCACTACGACGCTTACCTTGCTGCCTTTGGTAAAGTAATCCGCGGGACGGGTAATCCGGCCCCAGGAGATGTCTGTAACATGAAGCAGGCCGTCTATGCCTCCCAAATCGATGAAGATGCCATAATCGGTGATGTTCTTGACAACACCCTCAACGATTTTGCCCTCCTGAATATTTTCGAGGGTACTTTTCTTCTCTGCTTCCCTTTCCTGTTCCAGGATGGTTCTTCGGGAAAGTACAATATTACTTCTCCGGCGGTCGTATTTAAGAACGTTAAAAAACACCGTTTTACCGACGAATTTGTCCAGATCTCTAACCGGCCGGAGATCGACCTGCGAACCAGGCAAGAAGGCGGCTACACCGTTGACATCAACGGAAAGCCCGCCTTTGACACGCTCCTTGACGGTGCCTTTGATTGCCAGATTTTGTTCACAGGCAACCTTAATGTCATCCCATACCCTAATCTTGGCGGCCTTATCCCGCGACAAAACCAGATTACCTTCCTCGTCCTTCCGGTCGATAAAGACTTCGATATTATCGGCAACCGAAAAAGCAATAATTCCCATTTCATCTTTCAGTTCTCTGATGGGGATGTAACCTTCTGTTTTCCAGCCGACATCTACCATCGCCACGTCGTTTGTGAGCTGTACTATCCTTCCCGAGACTATTTCACCAAATTGGACATTCTGCAGGGTTTGTTCATAAAGGTCTTTAAAAGAAAAATCCTGTTCCTTTCCCGATGAAGATAGGCCGGGTATTGCTTCCTCCGCGAAATTAGTATCTGCATGCTGTTCGAAAATGTGGTTATCATCGTTGACCATTAAAGGTGTACCCCCTGAAAATAATAAATGCTTTACAAATTCACCGGCAGATAACATATTCATGAAGAAATATCAAGGAAATAAAAGCCTGCCCTGAAAATAAATAGCTATGCTTTCTCGTCGTGACAGAGGATCAGGGTCGCCATTGCTTCCACTACATCCCTTACAGCCATGTGGGTCGAATCAATGATATGCGCATCAGCAGCGGGTCTAAGCGGTGCCGTTGCCCGCTCTTTGTCCTGTTTGTCCCTCAGCGTAAGATCACTTTCCACCTGGGCATAATTGCCGCCGGTCTCCCGGTCCAGGATCTCTCGGTAGCGGCGTTTTACCCGTTCCTCAGTGGCCGCATCCAGGAAAAACTTAAAATCAGCCTGGGGAAAAACAACTGTTCCCATATCCCTGCCTTCCGCAATGATTCCACCTCTGGCGCCGACGCTTCTTTGAATATCCAGCAAGGCTTGTCTGACACTGGGACGTGCGGATATGGCAGAGGATAACAGGCTAATCTCCTCCGTTCGCAACAGGTTTTCGGCGATCTCTTTTCCGTTTAAGAAGACCGACATCTTGCCATCCCTGTTTTTCACGCCTATTCTTAAGCTGCGGCCCATTGCAGCCAATTTGTCATCATCCTCGGGCCTGATACCCTCTTGCTTTGCCCAATAGGCAAAGGCCCGGTAGAGGGCGCCGCTATCCAAATATATGTAGGAGAGGCGCGTTGCCAGCGCCTTACTTACCGTGCTCTTGCCGGCACCGGCTGGCCCATCGATAGTGATTATCAGTTTTTTTCCCATAGTATTCGTCCCCCTGCCGGTGAATGAACAAGCACATGCAGCAATTGTCCCTGGCCTGGATTTGTATCATATGTCTTGGCGCACCTCAATATTTTCCCTGGTTCCGGTTCCATCTGCGAGGTTGAAGCCGCAACGATGGAAGTAATGCACCTTTTTACGAGCTATTGAATGCGCTACAACAGAGGACCACTCCCGCGCGGCGGAAAAATGGGGCAAGGCGCCTGCCCACAGTCGCCTTGCGTAACATTTCCAAAAGAGGTAGAATAATCACACTCGACCCTTCGAAGACACTGATTCCGCGTTATCGGGGCAAGAACATCCACTGTGAGCATAAGTTTTGGGTATCAACAAGTTGGC